>Ga0116190_1001430_pt1 | contig 20690 bp, 14 predicted proteins | sample AD_JPNTR4_MetaG_FD_89808 | JGI IMG/M metagenome (GOLD analysis project Ga0116190, IMG submission 89808) | Active sludge microbial communities of municipal wastewater-treating anaerobic digesters from Japan - AD_JPNTR4_MetaG | ecosystem: Engineered > Bioreactor > Anaerobic > Digestate | place...
ACCTTCTGACGTCTATGCCATGGCTGCAGCGACAGAAGCGTATCAAAAGCTAAACAGTCCTCAGAAACTTGTCGAATTCGGTACCAGGCTGTACGCACAAAGTCCAAACGGCGGAACTGCCTACTTCGTGGCCAAGGCCTATCAGTCGATGAACGATCGGGCAAACTTCGCGAAATGGGCGGAAAGAACCCTCGAACACGACGCCAACAACCTCGAAATGCTGGTTGAATGTGTGTCATTCGCCTGGAGCGCGCAGAACCTGACCAAGGCCGGAAGGTATGCCCAGCGCGGGCTCAAGGTCCTGGACACAATGGGGGTACCTCCCGGAAAAACCGCGGAGGAATGGAAGACGCAGAGCAACCAGATTAAAGCTTACTTCCATCGAGCCCTGGGCGAGGAAGACTACCTCGTGAATGCGTTTCCAGAGTCTCAAAAGCACTTCCAGGAGGCTGTGAAGCTGGATCCCAAGAATGATTTGGCGCATTATCGCCTCGGGTTTCTTTATTGGCGAGCAGGAAGTATCGACCGAGCGCTGGCTTCGTTTGCTCGAGCGGCGGTCTTGGGAGGCCCGACTTCATCGGACGCGCGCCAACAATTGAATGACCTGTACAAGCAGACTTATCGCAATCTGCTCGGGGTTCCAAGGCTGCTGCAAGGCGCCAAGGCGGAACTTGGCGTGCAGTAATTTCACTCCGACTACAAGGGTAAGCCGCGCAGCAGCTTATCAAGCAGGAAGCCGAGGCAGCCGGTAATGGGCAGCGTCAGGATCCAGGTCCATAGCATCCGCTCGACGAGCCCCCATTTGACCGCGCTAATACGCTTGGTGGCCCCCACACCCATGATCGACGTCGAGATGATGTGAGTCGTAGAGACCGGAATTCCCCAATGAGTGGCGACCTGAATGACAGCGGCGGCTGAGGTTTCTGCTGCAAAACCATGGATTGGCTGTAGGCGTACCACCTTGTGGCCCAGTGTTCGAATAATTCGCCAGCCGCCCGCGGCCGTTCCTGCCGCCATTGTTATAGCGCAGATGATCTTAACCCACAGTGGCACTTCAAACACGGACATCTTCAGAAAGCCGAGCCAGTCGGGAATCCCGTCAAAAACGCCCGAACTTGTCGCGGTAAACATCGTGAGCGCCAGTATTCCCATCGTCTTCTGCGCATCGTTGGTTCCGTGGCTGAAACCCATGAAAGCCGCACTGATCAGCTGCGCTTTTCCAAAGACCAGGCTGACGTAATAGGGCAGCCAGGACCGCAGAGCAATGAGCAGAATGCCCATGACCAGAAAGCCAATCACCATTCCCAAAGCCGGGGAAGTGAACATAGGCAGGACGACTTTCGTCCACAAACCCTCGCTCTTTTGGGTGACGGGATCAAAAGAAGACCATTTGATCACGTCCCATCTTCCATGGGCAGACGCCAACGTGGCTCCGCATAACCCCCCGACCAAAGCGTGACTCGAGCTGGAAGGCAGGCCCAGCCACCATGTCAGCAAATTCCAAATGATTGCCCCCAGCACCGCGCTGAGAATTGTCGTCAGATTGACAAATCGGGTGTCCACCAGTCCTTGGCCGATCGTGGTCGCCACCGCCGTTCCGGTTAGCGCGCCGACCAGATTAAAGAAAGCCGCCCATAAGACTGCCTGCCGTGGTGTGAGGACTTTGGTCGATACGACCGTAGCGATGGAATTCGCCGTGTCGTGAAAACCGTTTATGTATTCGAATACAAGGGCGAAAAAGAGAACCGAAAAAACCAGTATCATCGGAGTGTTGAGACGCTAGGAGTGCTTTAGCGCGATGCGGAAAATCACATTGCCGCAGTCTCTGCACCTGTCGATTACCTTCTCCAACAGTTCATAAAGGTCGCGCAGGGCAATGACCTGCAGCGGCTGGTACTGTCCGCTGTAAAGTTCCTGCAGCAGCAGCAGTATGAGTTGATCGGCCTCCTGCTCCAAATACTGCAAGCGGTCGTTCTGCTCCTTGATTTTTTCCAGGCGAGGGTTATGACGGAGTTGACGGACCATTTCGCACAGGACGTCGATCGTCTGAGTCAGCACCCGGGTTTGCCGCGAAAAGTCGGCGCCGTTTTGAAGCGCCTGTGAGAGCAGCATCCGTTCACTGAACTTTTCAATTGTACGCGGGATCTTGTAAAGGGCCGAAGACAGAGCCTCAATGTCCTCTCTCTCCAGCGGAGTCACGAAAGTGCGACACACTTCGGCGGAAATCTCTTCAGAAATCCGCTTCTCTTTGCGCCTTCTCAAAATGAATTCGTCGAGTGCCCGCTGCTCCGGTGGCAGACGAAGCAGTTCGACCAAAGCATTGACGCTATGACGTGCCTCCTCGGCACCCGCCTCCAACAGATCGAAGAACCGCTGGTCCTTTCCCAACAATCGTTGCAGCGAAAACATGGGACAGAATTGTAGCATTGAGCCGGGTACCAACCAATGCGGAATTTGGCACGATAGTAACCCTCAAAAGCTTTGAAAAAAATCGGCGGGTATATCCGCGTAATCGGCGCTATCCGTGCCATCCGCGGCTTGGTACCCGCGGATAGTGCGGAAGGCGCGGATAACGCGGATATACCCGCGACTGATTGTGGTCGGACTCTCGAGATTCCGACACCGGGCTGGCTGTTCAGTTTCGGGTTACGGGTTCCTCATCCCGGATGGCGGCACGCACCCTGTCTATCAGCTCGGGAGGGAGATCGGTGATCCCATGGGCCGTTCTCGCGTGTTCCCGGCACTGACGAATAACCTCGTCGACCGTCTCTCCCCGGGCAGTGAAATCGCAGTCTACACCCACATCCCGGCACTTAATGATTTTCGACATAGCTTCTCCTTCACGCCCCAGGGCAAGAGCCCTCGAGCGGTTTAGTGATATGTTTCTTAGTTATCACATATTGCGCTAAAGGAGAACCGATACAGAATTATCTTGTTTTTCGGACCTTTCTGCGATATTTGGTCCTAACATCGTCGACCATATTGTCGACCGGCGGAGAGGAAAAAGTGAACTCGCGTGAACCCACAGAGGTACGCGATGCTTTGGACGAGCTGAGCCTGTATCTTGAGGACAAGGTTCCTCCTCTTCTTGTGGCTGACTCAGTGCGCCTCCTTTTTGCCCAGCCTTCAAGAATACTTGCTCAGCATCTGGTTTCATGGGCCGCGACGCAGGGGGCCTCGACCCGCGACGAGTTCGGTGAGACAGTCTGTGCCGCTCTCACTCGGATTGTGCAGCTTGCGGACTTGCGGTTGATCCCGCGCTTCGAGATGAACGCAGGGCTGGCGAAGCTCAAACCTGTGCTGCTGACAATGTGCCCTGTGGAGGCTCAACTGAAGGTTAGCGCGCTGATCGATCAGTTCCTTGAGGTACAGGACAGGGGCTCCCAGGAGGCCGACAAATCGGGTGACCGAGAATTCTCCGACATTCTTTCGCGCCATCTTCTGTCGCTACTGGAGCAAAGAACGCAGAATTTGACGCAGGATGCCGACGCGGCGCGCGCCCAGGAAGTTGTATCTCAGCTGCTGGCGGCTGTTACCAGGACGGCTGAGACGGCACAGCAGCTCGAGGAACGACTCGCACGTCTGAAGGCGCTCGGCGTGGACACGGAAGTGCCGTCCATGCTGCGGGCTCTGGGACAGAGTCTTCCCAACTGGGCATTGATCCCACCTCCTTCCGAGGAACAAAAGCCCGGTGTCCTCCCCGGCGATAGAAGCGCCGGTTCCCCGGCGGGACCGGAATTGGCACATTCCGACGCGCGTTTACGCGCCATGCAGCGCATAGTCGAACTAACCAATGCGCCCGAAGAGAGTGCCGATCGTTTCAATCACATGCTCCAGACCGCAGTTGAACAGTTCAATCAAGGAGCGCTTGGACGCGCCGTTTCCATCCTGGGATCTGCCGAGGAACTGGTGCGTCAGGAAAGGATTCAGTTCGGGCGAGTAAAGCCTCTGTGGGATAAGGCTGCCGAGCAGATCCAATGGCAACGCTTTGAAAGCGCCATCCTCGACCCCGTACAGCATCAGTTGCTCGGCCAGTTCCTGTCGTTTTTCTCGGCTTTTTCCCCGACCCGGCTGCTTGCCGAACTTCGAGAAAGCCCCGAACGGCACAGACGTCGTCTCTTGATTTCACTTCTGACGGTCCGAGGCGAAAAGGTGCGGCCCGAAGTCTGGGGGCATCTGGGAATTTTGGCCAGATCACAAGAACCTGAATGGGATTACTTAAGAGACCTGATCAACCTGCTAGCGTCGCTCCCGCACCAGGATGGGGATGTCCCTGAGGAAGAGCTGGAGCTGATGACACGAATCGCAGCTCTTCCATTGCCGCTCCCCGTATTGCGCGAGGCCGTACGATACGGCACCCGGATAAGAGTCGATCAGGCTGCGACGTTGCTGACGCAGCTTCTCGGTCAAGCCTCTTTGGGGAATCCCGACGAACTTGCCGCCAAGTGCGCACCGGCATCTCACTGGGCTCTCTTGTTCGAACAGATCCTGACCAGGCTGGCTTTTTCCTCGGATGTCCGCATGCATCGGCTGGTGCTCGATCATTGTCTTGTTACTGGTAAGTCAGGGCAGTTCTCCACTGCTCCCCTCACCGTTTGGGCGGGCACGGATCTGAGCGCCGAGCCGGACGTCGTGGCTCGGCTTGTGGGGGCGCTCCAGAAAAGCTTGCCGCCACGCTGGCTCGACTGGATCTTGAGACCGAATGAAACCGTCCTTCTTGATTTGACGCGAGCGCTTTCCGGTACTTCTTCGCCCCGGGTGCGAGCGCTCCTGCAAAAAGTCGCGCGACGATTTCCCGAGCGGTCTTTCGGTATTGCCGCCGCCAAGGCGGTTTCGCCGATTACGCAGCCCGAAGTAGAGGAGCACGCCGTTCAGGAGGGAGAAGCTGGTTCACCGCCGTGCCTTGAGAAACAAGAGAGCGCCGCTGCTGTAGTCGATCCCGACATTCTGTTACTGGAAGGCGAGCTGCAGTCGTTTAAACTTCCCACGCTGATTCAGCACCTGGAATCAACGGCTGCGACGGGGATTCTTGAACTACTGAACGTCACTGAGGGGGTAGAAGGGACAGCAACCTTTGTGAAAGGACAGTTACTTCACTGTCAGACGGGCCCCCTGCGCGGAAGAGAGGCCCTTTTCGCTCTCCTTGAAAGGCCGGTGTTCGGGCGTTTCCGCCTTCTCGGCTCGAAGCACCAGGAAGAAGGTGCCGCGTCACTCACAGGTGAGCCATCATCTGCCTTCCCCGTGGTTCCAACTCTCCTGGAGGGGATGAGACGCTACGACGAATACCAGCAGTTGCGGCTGCTGGTGCCGGATCAGACAGTGCTGATGCCTTCTGGAGAGCTTCCGGGAAGACCGGAGGGCGAGACAGACACAAAGTTTGTAAGGCAGGTCTGGGCGGAAGCGGTTTCAGGCAAGACGGCTGCCGAGTGCGAAGCCGCTATTCGCGTCGATCCGTATAGGGTCCGTCGTCTTCTGGCTTATTGGGTTGCCGAAGGAAGTCTCTTGGCGCACACTGGGAGCGCCGGGGTATTGCAGCACTAGGAGCAGCAGGCCGGTGTCCTGGACAGATGACCTCCGGCACCTAATTTCAAGTCTGGTATGAAGAAAAAGAAGTCTGCCTGGGAAGCCGTTTACGACCTGGTAAGAGAGGTTCCGAGCGGGCGGGTGACGACGTACGGCGATATCGCTCGTGCGCTCGAAGGGAGACTGTCTGCAAGGGCTGTCGGCTGGGCGATGCATGTTTGCCCCGCTGACTTGCCCTGGCATCGGGTCGTAAATGCCCAGGGAGGATACTCTGCGGAGCGACTTCCGCACGTACCCGAAGGATTGCAGAGAGCACTGCTGGAGTCCGAGGGGATTCCCTTCAAACCGGATGGTCGTGTCGATTTAAAGGCTTGCCGCTGGAACTGGAAGCGTCGTTCCCAGACGACTCCGCCTTGAAATTCCGTGGGATCTCGCGACGTCCTGGAGGTCCTTCAGGACCGACACGTGGGGCGACGGTTAAGCACGTGTCGGTCCTGACGGACCTGAAGACGTCCCGACTTCGCGATATGCCGCATTGCCGAGATGTGCATCAAGGGCAGCCTTCGCCGCTCCAACCCCATTCTCTAGCGCACGGTCAGGTCGCGGATGCGGATGTCTTTGAACCACATGTTCCCTTCACCGCCCGAATGAAGCTGAAGAGCAATGTAGCCGTCGAAAGATTTGGGCTTCGGGTCGGTGAAATCAACCATTTTCACGCCATTCAGGTAGCAGATGTAGCGATTTCCCTGCACGATTAACAGGAATTCGTTCCAATCGGTCTGGCGTATCAGCCCTTCCAGCTCGGGTGCAGGCCACACGACCCAATCCCGACCGTCGCCGTAGATGCCGCCTGTATGGCCGCCGAGTCGCCGATCGATTTCAAATTGAAGGCCCTGCGTAACGGTGGCGGTGCCGGGCTTGAAGTCCGCATGGAAGAACACGCCGCTGTTGCCGTCCGCATCGGCCTTGAAGCGCAGATACAACTCGAAATCTCGATACTTCTTTTCTGTACGGAGGTAACCGTACTCTTCCGTGATTCCCTGACCGTGAATGGCGCCGTCCTCGACCTCCCATTTTTCCTGGCCAACCTTGACCCAGCCGGTGAGGTCCTTGCCGTTGAACAGCGAAACCCACTGTTCGTTGGGCAGCTTGTTAGGACGATCTTGGGCCGACAGCATACCCCCGGTAAAGAGCAGAAATAGTGCACATAGTTTCTTCATCCGGATTCTCCTTCCTGACGTGGCCTACTTTACCTCAATCTTCCCCACGGGATACCAGCCATCTGCGTCCCGCCCTTCGATTGCCAGCTGGATGGCCGGCTTCTGCAGCCTCGGATCCAGGATGCCGACAGAGATCTCATAAGTGTCGCTGGGCAAATCATCCGGAACGTAGACGCTGCCGTCCCAAACTGCGTCTCCTGGAAGCCATTCCCGCAACCTGGCATCGGTTCTCAGAACCGCGCTGGCCCGTGCCGATTTCAAGCGAAAAGCGAGCCAGTACTCACGGTAGACCGGAGCGACGCCGGCGTTGAGCCACCAGCTTTGTATGCTCATCATTTGCCCTGCCCGCACGGTGCTCGGATATTCGAAGCGCCGCAGCAGAAAGCGGTATCCCATTTTCTTTTGAAAATCGTCGAAGTGTGGCTTCCACTCAGGTGGAATCGCGGAAGACTTGATGTTTACCGACGTGACATGCCAGCGCAGGGCCTGCTCCAGGATGTAGTCTACGTCCCATCCCTGTTTCTTCCAGTACGCCGGAACCCAGCATGTTTCCAGCGAAACGGGGCTGCGTTTCCAGACTTCCTGGATGCCGGCGCGCACCACCTGTTGGGGATACACATCAAGCATTTCGGGAGGGAAATAGGGATTGTTTGAAGCCGTGCGCATATCACCCAGGCAGTCCAGGCGCCATCCGGCACCTTTGGCTGTGCCATAGGCGAGGGCCCGCTCCTCGTCGAAGTTCATAAGAAGGGGAGTTTTCTTGAAAGCATCGAAGTAAATATCGATAAGTGCCTTTTGATGCTCAAAATCGGGCATGTAGGGACTCCAGCCTTCGCCCCAGTATCCGATTGACGAGATATCAACAGTATCGAGATACGGGTGGCCATCGTAGCGAGCGCCGACTGCGGCAATCAGCCGTCCCCAGTACTTGAGGTAAAGAGGATCGGAAAAATCCGGCTGCCAGATCTCGCCGTCGGGGTCTTCCGGTCGGTTCGCGCGGCGCGCCCCTGAGTTCCGGTACCATTCAGGCAGCGGGTGTTTCTGATCATAAGGCATCAAGCGGATGGCCAGAGTCTGCCCGTGCTTTCTGGCTTGCTCAAGCGCGGTGTCGAGGATCTGCCATTGAATGGCTCCTGATTCCGGTTCGATGGTCTCCCAAAACCAGCGGCAGTAGGCGATCGACGTTCGCGGAAAATCAACCGGGCCCTCACTCGCTTCCCTGACGGCTGTCGGTCCTTCTTCCGACCATTCGAGTCCGGGATTTATCGGCTCGTCGTTAAAACGCTGAAACGTAGTGATCCCCATTCCCGGGTTCACCAGGACGTCATCGATCGGCCGAGGTCGGACAATCACTCGATCCGGTACGTCCTGCGGAAACCCGACCGTGCTCGCTATGCAAATGGTAAGAACAACAAGCGCCCATCGTTTCATCACAAGTCTAGCCTCCAGGTTTGATAACCAACGGTTCGGATTTTTCGCCTTCGTTGTCCCTCAGGTCAACTGCCGAAACCTGATAGTAAAGAGTATCCCCGGGTGGCGGGGCGGTATCGGTAAAGCCGTTCTCCCTGACCAGGTCGTTAATCCTGGTCGTCTCAGTCGGGGTCATACCCCTGTAAACCCTGTAACCTTTCACATCATCGGCATCGGACGGCTGCCAAAGCAGCTGAACTTTCCCTTCGGCGAAGGTCCCAACCAGCCCGGTCGGAGGAGGAGGCCCGAAGGTATCCGTCGGAGTGATCGTGACCTCAGGGCTGAAATCGCTCAGTACCAGTGGGTCTTCTAGTTGGGCTATAGCTTGGACGCGGTAGCTCTTAGCAGTGCCCCAGTTGAAGTCGCGGTCCTCAAAGCGGGGAGCGGAAACCACATGCTGGCCATTGACAAGGTAACCGACGACTTTCGCAGGCTCGCCAGTGAGCGCCCGTTCGGGCGGTACCCAGGTCACCACAAGCCGGTCGGGTGTCGCTTGAACTCTGACATCGTGAGGGGGCTGCGGTACGGGTTGTGAGAGGGTGGCTCTGATGTTCGAGAACGGCGAGACTCGCCGCTGGTCATTCACATAGCGGATAGCATATTTGCAGCCAGGTTGTGGAGCTGTATCGACGAAAGTGAAAATTCCGGGCGATTCTGTCTTCAAGTTCTCCACCTCGACCCGGGCCAGCGGATCCAAATCCTCGCTCCAGGACCTTACGATCCCACATTGCCTGTAAATAAGCACGGTTTCGATTTCGGGGGAGGGGAGAGGAAAGAGAAGCCGGGCTGTCGTCCCGGCCTGGACTAGTCTCAGTTCCTGGGTCGCTTGGGGGATACGCACCATCGGCGGCAGCGGTTCGGCAACTTTGGCACAGGAGGTCAACACAAGCAGCAACAGGATCAGAGTACCGGCACGGCGTTTCGAGGAGGATTCGTGCATCTACAGAATGTAACGGGAAAGATCCTGGTTCTTGATTATTTCTCCAAGCTGCTTTTGGACGTACTGCGAGTCAATCACTACCTTCTTGTTTGGAAGAGCCGAGCCCTCAAAGGAAATCTCCTCAAGCAGGGCCTCCATGATGGTGTGCAGGCGGCGAGCGCCGATGTTCTCTGTCGTTTCATTGACAATGGCCGCGAAGTGAGCGATTTCGCGAACCGCGTCGTCGGTGAACTCCAGCGTGATTCCCTCTGTGGCCATCAATGCTGAATACTGTTTGATCAGAGCGTTGCGGGGCTCCTTGAGGATCCGCACGAAGTCGTCTTCCGTCAAGGTGTCCATTTCCACCCGTATCGGGAACCTGCCCTGCAGTTCAGGAATCAAGTCAGAAGGTTTCGATACATGGAAGGCACCGGCGGCGATAAACAGGATATGGTCGGTCCGGATCATTCCGTACCGGGTGTTCACCGTAGTCCCTTCGACGATCGGAAGAATATCGCGTTGCACTCCCTCGCGGCTCACCTCGGGGCCGTGGCTCGATTCCCGGCCGGCGATTTTGTCTATCTCGTCCAGGAACACGATGCCCGACTCTTCGACGCGGTCCAGGGCTTCCCGCGCAACCTGTTCCATGTCGATGAGCTTTGACTCCTCCTCCATGATCAGGTAGTCAATTGCTTCATCAACCCGCATCTTTCGTTTCCTGGTCCGGCCTCCGAAGACATTCGGGAAGAAGTCTTTGAACATGATGTCCATCTCTTCAATACCTTGAGAGCTGACTATCTCGAAGGATGGAAAACCACGTTCGGGGACCTCCATCTCGACAATGCGGTTGTCGAGCTTTCCAGCCCGCAGCTGCTGGCGCAGCTTTTCCCTGGTCTTCTTCATCTCCTCGGTTTCCCGGGCGCCTTGTTCCCTGCCGTTGCGCTTTCTTGATCTCTTGTTTGGCGGAAGCAGCAGGTCCAGAAGTCTTTCTTCCGCGTGCTTTTCGGCCTTGTCCTCGATCTGGGAGGCTTTTTCCTGGCGAACCATGTCGACCGCAATTTCCGCCAGATCCCGAATCAGTGACTCGACATCCCGGCCGACGTACCCAACTTCGGTGAACTTGCTGGCCTCGACTTTGATGAAGGGCGAATTAGCGAGCCGAGCGAGACGCCGCGCAATTTCCGTCTTGCCGACGCCCGTCGACCCGATCATTATGATGTTTTTGGGTTGAATTTCCTCGGCTAGTTCCGGATCGAGCTTCTGCCTCCGGATACGGTTCCGAAGAGCCACTGACACAGCCCGTTTCGCTCGCCGTTGGCCGACAACGTATTTATCCAGCTCCTGGACTATCTGTCGGGGAGTCATCTCGTCCAGGTTGCGAACGATTTCTTCCGGCTCGTTATTTATCTGATACATCCTCATTTTAGAAAAGTGGCGGCTCTACAATACTTCGATTGTTATGGTCGAATTGGTGTAAACGCAGATTTCAGACGCTATTTTTAGCGACTCTTCAGCGATTTCTCTGGCGGTTTTCGAGGTGAACCGACATAGAGCACGAGCGGCTGCCAACGCGTAGGGCCCTCCTGAGCCAATGGCAAGGACTCCGTCATCCGGCTCCATCAGATCTCCATTCCCGGAAATAAGGAAAGAGGACTTTTTGTCGGTAACGATCAGCAAGGCCTCTAAGTGCCGCAGAATCTTGTCCGTACGCCAGTCTTTCGCCAACTCAACCGCAGCGCGTGCAAGATTCCCATGAGACTGCTCGAGTTTGTTTTCGAAGCGGGCAAACAGAGAAAAGGCGTCCGCTGTTGAGCCTGCAAACCCCGCAACGACCTTTCCATCGTGCAGGGTCCTGATCTTTCTGGCGTTGGTCTTAAGAATCGTATCGCCCTGGCTGACTTGTCCGTCACCCGCAACCGCTACCTCGTCGCCCCTGCGAACCAGTATAATCGTCGTTCCGCGCAGGCCCCTCATGGTTGGTAAAGTATAATATAAGCTTCGCGGAACGCGCAAAACGGCGGGAAATGCGGGACTCGGGGGAACCGCTTAGTGATTTCAATGTACCACGATACGGATTTTCTTGTTATCGGCAGCGGAGTCGCTGGCTTACGGGCGGCGATCGAGTTGTCGTCCCATGGCCGGGTTCTGATCCTCACCAAGTCTCGAGCGGACGAGTCCAACACGGAGTACGCACAAGGGGGTGTGGCCGTTGCGATGAGCGACGAGGATCAGATCGGGCTCCACTACGAAGATACCATCCGGGCCGGAGATGGTCTGTGCAGCGGCGCGGCGGTGCGTCTGCTGGTCGAGGAGGGCCCGGCCAGGATCATGGAACTGATTGAATGGGGAACGGAGTTTGATCGCGAGGGGGCTAAACTCTCCTTCACTCGCGAAGGAGCCCACAGCCGGAAACGAGTCCTTCACGCCAAGGGAGATGCGACGGGCCGCGAAATAAACCGTACACTCTTAAGGAAAGTCAACAGTCTTCCCAATGTCACCATTGTTCCCTATGCCTTCGCCCTTGCTCTCTCACTCTCCGGAGATCGGTGCGATGGCGCTTTATACCTGCCAAAAGACGATTCTCGAGTCCACCATGTGAAAGCGAAGGCGGTCCTGCTCGCAACCGGGGGAATCGGCGCTACCTACCGTGACACCACTAATCCCGACATCGCCACCGGCGACGGTCATGCGCTGGCGTTTGAGGCAGGCGCGGCCCTGGCCGATATGGAATTTGTCCAGTTCCATCCGACCGCGCTGAAGCTGCCCGGAACTCCTCGTTTCCTTTTGACCGAAGCGATGCGAGGCGAAGGGGGCAAGCTGATCAATGTCCGCGGCGAGAGGTTCATGCCCAATTACCACCCACTGGCCGAACTAGCTCCTCGCGACGTGGTGTCGCGAGCGATTTTCAACGAGGCCAACCGGACTGGAAGTGATTTGGTTTATCTGGACCTGACCAACCTGCCTGAAGGTTTTATCAAACAACGATTCCCCGGTATCTACGCCACCTGCAAGAGTTTCGGACTCGACATTACGCTCAATCCTATCCCAGTCTTCCCGGCCGCTCACTACATGATGGGGGGCGTTCTTACCGATCTTCACGGCCGGACGACGATTCCGGGACTCTTTGCGGCCGGCGAAGTGGCCTGCACCGGAGTTCACGGGGCAAATCGGCTTGCCAGCAACTCACTTCTCGAAGGATTGGTTTACGGGGCACGTGCCGGTTGCGCTATGGCCGTCGGCCCCAGAAAACCGTACACGCCGCGTTTGACAGAACTCTGCTCTGTCGACTGGCGAGAGGAGCGATCTGATACGCCCCCGCCAGAAGAGACAATACGCCGAACCATGAGTGAGTTGGTTGGTATTGTCCGTCAGGAGCAGAAACTGCGAGAGGCTGCAGAGCGCCTGGAGAAGATCCCCTTCGGTGCCGGCCAGGATCGGTCCACCCTTGAGGCCAATAACAAATTAACCAACGCCAGACTCATTACTTACGCAGCCCTTAACCGACTGGACAGCCGCGGAGCACATTTCAGGCTCGACTATCCGGACAAGAACGACAAGCAGTGGAAGAAACGTCAGATAGCATGCTACGATCGAGCTGAACGGCGAGTACGATACTGGACTGCGGAGATAGGAGGAACGAGAGTGTGTCATTCGTAAGGCACCTGGAATGCTCTCGTTGCGGCCATACCATTGAGAGCATCGAAACATCCAGCGTCTGCCCTCTTTGCCAGTCTCCTCTGCTTGTTCGTTATGACCTTCACCAGGTCAAACGCCACATTAAGAAAACAGCTCTCCTTGATCGCCCGCCGGATATGTGGCGCTACCTCGAAGTCATGCCCGTCGATGGCGAGGAAGATATCGTCACGCTGGGAGAAGGTTATACCCCTTTGCTTCCCCTGCCTGGTCTGGCGGAGTTGGCCGGTCTGCGGTCCCTTTACATGAAGGACGAGTCCGGGAACCCCACCGGCACGTTCAAGGCTCGAGGATTATCAGCAGCCGTCTCGATGGCCCGCAGGTTGGGTCATAAGAGACTGGCTATCCCATCTGCCGGCAATGCCGGAGGCGCCCTGGCCGCTTACGGGGCACGTGCCGGGCTTGAGGTATTCGTCGCCATGCCGGTGGATACTCCTTCGGCGAATGTCATGGAATGCCGCATGACCGGCGCACGGGTCGAGCTTGTACCCGGTCTGATCGGGGACGCCGCCAAACGCGTCAGTGAACTGCACGCCTCGGAAGGCTGGTTCGATCTGTCGACTTTGAAAGAGCCGTACCGCCTGGAAGGAAAGAAAATTCTGGGCTATGAGATCGTGGAGCAATTTCGTTGGGACGTCCCCGACGTTATCGTTTGCCCGGTAGGCGGGGGAATGGCCCTGATCGGTATCTGGAAGGCTCTCGAGGAAATGGAGGAGTTGGGGTGGATCACTTCCAAGAGACCGCGAATGGTCGCGGTTCAGTCCGAGGGGTGCGCTCCGATTGTCAAGGCGTTTCGGGACGCTGCTATGACTTCTGAACCCTGGACCAAGGCACAGACTTTCGCGTCAGGCATTCGCATCCCGAAACCCTTCGGTGATTCGCTGATTCTACAGGTTTTACGTGACAGCCGCGGCCATGCTGTGGCGGTACCGGAAGAGAGCATTTACTCGGCCGTACAGCAGGTCAGTCGCGAAGAAGGTCTCTTCATCTGTCCGGAAGGCGCAGCCGGGTGGGCCGCCATCCAGCGCCTTGCTGAGAGCGGCTGGATCAAGCCCGAGGAGAAGGTCGTTTTTGTGAATACCGGCGCGGGTTTGAAATACATCGACGCTCTCAGTAAGTTCGAGAAGGAGCACCAACCCGTGGGTGTCAGCGGAGAGACCAAATAGGAACTTTTTTTTACAACTTTGAAAACAAGCTGGCATCATAATAAATGTCGGGTAACATGAGGCGGGCCACGGCAACTTCTCTCCTCCTTAGAGGTCCTGACAGGACACCCCAAAAGCCGACCCGCCTCCCCCGGCCGAGGAACAAACGGGAAAAAAGGGCACGAAGCTTTCGTGCCCTTTTTGTTTTGGTGTCCAAGAATCTGCTTACGATTTCTCCAACTGGCTCGCGTGCCCAGATAACCGCAGGCACTTCGGTCCCTACTGGTTTTCCGTCAGTCGGATGGCTTCCCTGATCAGATTGGTGAAGTCTGCGCGATAACCCTGAGGATCAAAGCGCCGGCTGGTCTCCGCGATTTCCAACATTGACTGAAAAGTGGCCGAGCCCTTGAATGGGGAGTTGCGCAGAATCATCCCGAAACCGGCAACAGCCGCGGCAAAACGGAAATCCTCAGAGGCTTGCTCAAAAGTCTGGAGACGACCCACCACCGGGACTTCCAGGCGACGACTTGTATCCTCGTTCGGGAGCTTGTATCGCAGTTTGACTGTCAGCAATTCGCCACTGGGTGTGGCTGCCGGACTTTTCTTCTGGTACTTGAGCGGTTCACCTTGGGGAAGGTCGATCGGCACACCTGTCGGAACAACCTCGTACAATGCCGTAACCGTGTGACCGGCACCGATCTCACCGGCATCTTTGCGATCGTCATCGAAGTCTTGATGCGCCATGACCCGGTTCTCATAGCCGATCAGGCGATAAGCCGTGACTTCCAGCGGATTGAACTCTACTTGAATCTTGATGTCTTTGGCGATGGTCACCAGGGTCCCGCCGATTTGCTCGACAAGGACTTTACGTGCCTCGTTCAGACTGTCGATGTAGGCATAGTTTCCATTGCCTTTGTCGGCAAGTTTCTCAAGCATCGAATCCTTGTAATTCCCCATGCCGAAACCGAGCGCAGTCAGGTAAACACCTTTTGCGGCATGCTGCTGAAGCAAGCGCACAAGCTCACCCTGGTTGGTGATTCCGACATTGAAGTCACCGTCGGTGGCCAGGATGACGCGATTAACTCCCCGGGGATTGAAGTTCGCCACTGCCTCACGGTACGCCAGGTCGATGCCGGCGCCTGCATTCGTAGACCCACCGGCCTGGAGGCGTTCGAGGGCATCCAAAATTCTCTGCTTCTCGCTTCCCGGCGTCGAAGGCAATACCAGGCCCGAAGCGCCGGCATAGACGACGATAGCGACTCGGTCGGTCGGTTTGAGTTCCTCCACGAGCAGGCGCATAGCTTGTTTGACAAGCGGGAGCTTTGTCGGCGTTGCCATCGAACCGGAAACGTCAAGTAAGAAGACCAAGTTGGCGTCCGGTCGTTCAGCGGAGGGCAGCTCCCGGCCTTTTAGCGCAATCCTGACCAGACGATGGGCCGGCGCCCAGGGTGCCTGTGCCACTTCAGTATGGACCGAGAATGGAGAGTGGTCGGTAGGCGGTTCGTATTGATATGGGAAGTAATTGACCATCTCCTCAATACGCACAGCGTCCGGCGGCGGTAGTCGGCCTTCCCGAATGAAGCGTCGGACATTCGAATAAGAAGCGGTGTCGACGTCGATCGAGAACGTAGAGAGCGGGTCCTTGGCGACAGCCGTCATCTCGTTATCATCCTGATAATCGTAGGACTCGGTATTGAAGTCTTCGTCCCATGTTTCCATCGGAGGGCCGGGCAATCGCGCAGGAGACGGCGCCAAATAGCCGACAACTCCGCCGGCGATTCCTCGAGCGCCGGCGGCCGCGCTCTTCTCCCGACGCATTGACTCGGCCGTCGGCGCTGCTGGCGGCGCTGGCAGCGGCTCACTGGCCCATGACGCTTGAGCCGGTGCGTTTCTCGGTTGTAGCGCCAGCCGGACTTCGTATGTCTTACCTGCTTCGGCCTTCATTGGTCCGACCTGGCTGGCCTGGAATCCTGACTTGGCTGCCCGGATTCGATACTCGCCGTCTAGCAAAGGGGGCACCGCGAACTGTCCTCGCGTATCGGTGAGCGTCGATTGCACGGTCTTCGATTTCGCGGACGCTACCTGAACGGACGCGCCCGGCAGCGGCGAACCGGATTGGTCGATCACCTGGCCTTTGAAGGCGGGAAGGGTGTTCGCCGGAATCTTCGTCGTCGGGTAGGTTTTCGCAAACTGCCTGCCCTCCGACCTGGCACGCTCAGCCGGTGCTCGTCCAGAAGTATCGGCTGCCTTCTGATCTCTGTGGGCTTCTGTCTGGGCAGGCGGCGCTGGTTCATCGTCATCGCTCACTGCTGGCTCTGCCTGCTTGTTCGCTTCTGACGACCGCGCGAACTCCTGCTGCATTTCACGGGCGATCTCCTCGCGAAGCTGTTCTTGAGCGGGTGAGATTACGATCGGCTGCTTGGCGGTATCCCATGAAAGCAGTAGAACGACGATCAGAGAGGCCGCCGCAGCCAGGGGAGTTCCCCAGCGCAGCACTATAGAGCGCCGGCCGAGACTTCCTCCCAACCGGGAGAGAATGCCGACGTCTTTCACATTATCGAACGCCGCCTGAAGCCGACGGCGCTGTTCAACCTCGAGGCCGACGTCAGATGGCTGGAGGAGGCTTTCGCGGACCAGTTCCAACGTTTCCTTGACCTCCTCCAACTCACGCCTGGCGGATTCTGAGTTCTTCAGGATTTCCGCAATCTCGTTTCGCCTGGCCTCGTCTAATTCGCCCAGCAAGTAGGCCGTCAGTTCATGTTCCTGGTAATCCTGGTTCATTTGACCCTCCTCAAGGTTCTTTCTTTGGGAGGCGCCTCCTCTGAAAGTCGCTTTTTTATGGTCTTCAAACCGGTGTGGATGAGAAATCCAACATTTGTAACTGAGAGATCGGTGATCGAGCTGATCTCCTTATAGCTGAGGCCGTGCTGAAACTTGAGTATGATGACTTCGCGCTGGTTGGCCGGAAGGGTTTCGAGTAGTTCCAGGACCATTGCCAGTTTCTCTTTCCGCTCAAGCTGATCGGCGGGTCCCTCGTCCCTGTCCGGCATACTGTTTTCGATTTCGGTTATCGGATGATTTATATGCCGGGTCTTAACGACGTCCAAAGCCCGGTTCCGGCACACGCGAAACAGCCAGGGAACAACGTGCTCATTCACACTCCCCGGACTCTGGCGGCAAAGCGCCATGAAGGTGTCCTGAACAACGTCCCGCGCAGCTTCCAGATCGCCGGTCAGCCGGCAGGCGTATCTGACCAGGCCGGTTTCATGTTGTTCAAGGATCCTTTTGAGCCAGTCGCCCCGGGAGCTTTCGGGTTTAGCCATGATCATCTCTCCGCGCTCGATCCCAACTCTCACACTGATAATAACGATTGGTTTTAATTTTTCTTAGGAAACGTGCCGGCTTCTCTCGCGTCAGAGTTTCCTGTCATGATAGAAACTCGTTACGCTCATATGCTGAAGTTTGAGGCGCTCGACATCATCGGGTTCAAATCTTTTGCAGAGAAGACCCACGTGGCTTTCGATGACAGGGTGACGTGTGTGGTCGGCCCCAACGGATGCGGGAAGTCTAACCTTTCCGACGCCATTGCCTGGGTGCTTGGTGCTCAAAACGCACGCAACCTGAGAAGCGAGCGAATGGAGGACGTGATTTTCAATGGCACCGCGGCGCGCAAGCCCTCGGGACTTGCCGAAGTCACGCTCACCGTCCGACGAACCGATGAAAATCCGATCGTTCTTGATGAAATCGAACTGACCGAGGAGCGCCTGGAGATCACACGCCGGTTGTATCGCTCCGGCGAGAGTGTCTATTTGATCAACCAGCGCCGCTGCCGTTTGAAGGATATACACCTGTTCCTGGACGCTGCAGGTCTCGGCCTTGCCTCTTACGCCCTGATTGCCCAAGGCAATATCGAATCATTCCTTAGTTCAAAACCGATGGATCGCCGCGCCATCATTGAGGAGGCGGCCGGGATCCTTGGCTACAAGAGCCGCCGGAAAAGCGCTGAATTGAAGCTCGAGCTGGCTCAACAGAACCTGCTGCGTGTGAATGACATTGTCAATGAAGTCGAGCGGCAATTGCGTTCACTCAAGAGGCAGGCTGCCAAAGCGCGGCGATACAGGGAGCTGCGTGATGAATTCCGGGATGTGCAACGGCGAAAGTTTGCGCTCGAAGCCCATAATTTACTTGAGCGCCTCGAAGTGAGCCGCATTGAGGCTGGTGCTCTGCGTGATCAGGAAGAGCTGCTCAGGGAGAAGCTTCGTGCCGCAGAGGAGGCACATCGCATCGGGATGGAGACGCGAGACCGTCTGGAAAAGCGGTTGACCGAAGTTAGACAGGCGCTGGCGGCCGCTCACCTGGAGGTCGATCGATCTACAAACTCGATTCAGTATCACGAAGATCAAATAGCAGCACTGACTAGGAAGATAGCGCTTTCGACTGATGAGGCTGAAACCCTGAATCGCACTTTGCAAGAGGTTTCCGGAGAACTTACCCGTTTCCGGGAAGAGCGAATCAAGCTTGAGACTGATAAACAACAGGTCGACGAGGTAATTGCGCAACACCGGCAACAGTTGGACAAATACGGGAGCGAAGTGCAGCAGGGCGAACGGAAACTGGAAGGTCTCAGGGGTGATTACCTGAGGCTGACGGCCGAAATATCCTCATTGCGCAACTCGATCGAACAAATCCGCCAACGACGTGCTGCCGCTGCGGCTCGCCGAGCCAGGCTGGAGAAAGAGCAGTCGGCCGTCAGTCAACAGCTCGCACAGAATAAGGCTCAACTCGACGAATTTCAGCGAATCATCAGTGAAAAGCAGAAAGAGCTGGAGAGACTTCGCGCCGTCTTGGAAGAGCAGGACGAGCGCCGGCAGGAACTGGAAGAGCAGCTGGCGGTCGTCAGGGCGGAGGCTTCGGAGTTGCAGCGCCAGGCAATCGCGTGCCGGGAGCGGCTTGAATCCCTGCAGGAGATTGAGGTAAGTCATTCGCAATACAGCGAAGGGGTTCAGAAGTTTCTGAATTATTTGCAGCAGAGCCGTGCACTGTCCACAGCCGGAACACTGGCGGAATCGATTGAAGCAGATCCCGAGTATGAGCGCCTGATCGAGGAAGTCCTGGATGAGGAACTCGAGTATGTGCTAGTTGACTCGTTGGATGAAGCTGCACGCGGGGTGCTTGAGCTGAGGAACCTGAAAGGCGGGAAGTGCACCTTTCTAACGCTCACGTCGAAGAACGGTTTTGGGACACCCGACTGGGACGGACAAGAACTGCCTCCGAACAAAGACGAGGGCATCCATGGAACTCTCGTCCAACTCCTGAGAATGTCGCCCCAGGTGGAGGAGGCCTTCAAGCGTGTTCTGCCGGAGAGGGCAGGTTCGGTGGTCGTCTCGGACCTCGATCGAGCCTTTCAACTGGCTCATGCCTACCCCCAGAAGAGTTTTTTGACACTGGAGGGGGAAGTTCTCACTCCTCGAGGCTTGCTTTCCGCGACTGCTGTCCAGTCTAAGAAGCTCGGCCTTCTTGCTCTGAAACGACAGAAGAAGGAACTCGAAAAGAAGCGGACTCAAGTAAACGCCTTGCTGCTGGAGATGCAAAGAAAAGAGGAAAGGATCAAGAACGAGCACGAGGCTGTCTGCGGTATTTGTTCCTCCACGCAGGAGAAGATCTACAAGATCGAGAAAGAAAACATCGCGCTTACTCATCAGCAGCAACAAGCCGAGAACGAACGAAAAAGATTGGAACAGGCCGCCAGGGTCCAGGCCGAGGAGGCCCGCCAGATCGAGGAAGAGGACGCCGGACAGGTTGCGCTGGGTGGAGGACTGGAAGATCAGCTGCGCGAGAAGATGGCCAAGCAGGCAGAAATGGAACGCTTCGAGGCTGAGGCCCAGGCAGCGCTCCAGCAATTGCGAAACGAGCTTGCCAGGGCACAGGAGCAATTCCACCTGGTCAGCACCGACAAGAAAGTAATGGAAGAACGGCTGGCCGCGTTGCAGCGAACCGTGCAGCGGGTCGAGGAACAGAGACTTTCGCTCGAGGCGAGGATCAAAGCTAATCGTCAGGCGAAAACCCAGGATCAGCAGCGGCTCAATGAGCTAAACGCGGAGTTGTCGAACTTGCGAACTCGGCTGGATGAGTTTCGGCAAAGCGAAGACCAGCTGAAAGTGGACCTTCAGCAAATTGAGGCGGAGTACGACGAGTGGAAGCGGCATCAGCCGCAGATCGAGCAGGAACTCGCACGACTTCGGGGCGAAGCGGGTGAACTGCGGGAGAAACGAACAAAGTGCGAGATCGAAACCGCCAGACTGGAGACCCAGCTGGAAAACACTGGCGCCCAATGCTTCGAAACGCTCCAGCAGCCAATTCAGGAACTGGTCGGGGAGTTTACCCCGTCAGAGGCGGAAACACTCGAGGACGTGACAGCTTCTTATAACGACCTGCGGAACCGCCTGGAGGAGTTCGGCCCGATCAATATGACCGCGCTCGAGGAGTATCAGGAGAACGAAACGCGATACACCTTCCTGGTTCAACAAAGGCAGGATATCGAGGCTTCCATCGCCGACACCACCCGTGCCATCCAGGAGATCAACCGCCGCAGCCGGGAGAAGTTCGCCGAGGCCTTCCAAGCGATTAACACCGGTTTCAAGGAAGTTTACGCCAAGCTGTTCGGCGGGGGCGATTGCGGAATTCAGCTGATCGACGAAGAAGATCTTCTGGAAAGTGGAA
>Ga0116190_1001432_pt1 | contig 20682 bp, 14 predicted proteins | sample AD_JPNTR4_MetaG_FD_89808 | JGI IMG/M metagenome (GOLD analysis project Ga0116190, IMG submission 89808) | Active sludge microbial communities of municipal wastewater-treating anaerobic digesters from Japan - AD_JPNTR4_MetaG | ecosystem: Engineered > Bioreactor > Anaerobic > Digestate | place...
CTATCCAAAGTTTTTTTATCCTATTCTCCTTTCAAAAAAACCTTATCAAAAATAAAACAGAAGCATAACATTCACGTCTGCTTCTGTTTTGATTTAGTATTCTGTTAAATCAGTAACAATACCTAATCGGTCAAGCATTTCTTGGTATCCTGTAATAATCCTTTTTTGTGCTGTTGTTTTAAAGCTTAACGGATATTTATCAAGGAAACCGTCATAAATGATTTTATTACCAAATGGCAATAAAACGGTATATGTCATCATCGGAAGGCTTTCTTTAACGACTGCAGATACCGAAGCGGAAATTCCCTTGATACCAAAGAACTCTTTTTCTATCCCAAACATTCTTACCAAGATTGCGTAATCTTCGGTTTGTTGGAAAATGACAAAAGCGCCCTTGATTGAATTATATTCCCAATCGTGAAGGTACTTCCGTTCCTCAAAAGATAAAGATGGAGTGTTGTAGACAAATTCGGTGATGACATCCGTATTTTCCCAAAGTTTATCTCTTACCTTCCTTAAAACCTTCGGATCATTGTCTAATGGATTAGCTACATTGATTACTGATTCTGTAACCTTATATTTACGATTAACAAAATCAAGGAGTTGCAACCACAGATTATAAAAGAAATCTTTTTCTTTCTTAGTCAAATGGTTATTGTCCCATTGTTCTACCAACATACAGCATTTCTTGTATTTGGCTCCGCTTCCGCAGTGGCATTCTTCTTCCGGGTCATAATCAACGGTTGCAAACAGATCCGAAACCACTGGTTCTCCGTTTTTGATCATTTCCATCATTTCGACCGGAGTGTATCCTTTGTGTTCCCACATTCTGGTATTGTTTTTCGCTTTAATCAGCATGTCGATAAATTCGCTTAATTGTTTTTCGTCATCAAACTTAAATCCGCTTTTCTCGATTGTTTCTGTAATTTCTCTTAAGTCGATACTGCCAAGAACGTAATTGCGAACTTCAAAGAAAGCAGTGAATGTTTCTACGGTGTCGCCGAATTTATTAAGCAAGTATTGGAATACAGTTTCCCAGTTATCGGTTTCTTCGTATACTTCGTTGACATATTGGGCAAATGTATCTTTTTCCGGAATATAACGTGGTTTTCCGCCCTGTTCCTGGAACAAATAATCGACCCATTCAATATCATCCAGTACCACATAGTGCACTAGATAATGTTGATAAAAACCAAACCGACGATGCTTAAACACAAACGGAAGCAGGATAGCTTTAACCACATCGGCGGTTAAATCGGCCTTAAAGAATTGGTTGAAGATTTCCACAAAATCTTCCAAACTGATAATACCATATAAATTCACCGCCGCAATCCCATATGTATTCAAGAGCTTTCTCCATTTCCGATAACGGAGCGGACAACTAACAATGTCCTCAGGCGAATTGTATTTTTCAAATAAAGTTTTGTTTTCTTCTTTTTTCATTACAACCTTTCCTTTACTAGTTTTTAATTATTCTTTATGGAAATTATACCATATTGAACCGATCATTTGAAGAAAAAAGGCTTTTTTTGCCAAAAATGTTTTTTTTTCGAAAAATTATGTCAGAAGCGGTTCTTTTCCACTTCTTTTATTTTGTTTAACATGCGTTTTGCGACAATTTTGCAATAGTCATCCAAATATTCGAATAACTTTTCCACGAAACTATCCGGAATACCGTAATATGCCCCAGCGATTGCACCGGTAATCGCCCCCAACGTGTCCGCATCCCCGCCCAACGAAACCGCAATCCTGATCGCATCTTCGTAATCGGTTGCTTCCAAAAAGGCCTGAATGCTTTCGGGAACGGTTCTTTGGCAATCGACATAAAAACGATATGTCGGACGGATTTCCTCAATCGTTTTATCCAAAGGATAATAGTGGGTTCGAATGTATTCCTTGATTTCTTCTTTGGTTTTACCGTGAAGCGCCAAATAAACGGCGGTAGCGGTCGCTTCGGCGCCTATTAAACCTTCCGGATGGTTGTGGGTAACTTCGGTTACCTTCTTGGATAACTCTATGCAATGATCTAGGTTTCTTGCAAAATACGCAACGGGACTGATGCGCATTGCGGAGCCGTTACCGTAACTGCCGTATGGAGGTTGAATTTTCTTGGTACGGTAAATCTTATTGACCCACCTTAAGAAACTCCCTCCGTAACCCCCGACGGGGTTCGGATATATCGCATAATAACGGGCAAATTCGGTTATTACTTTTCTGCCTAAATCATCGTAGTCACCACTACATTTTTCCAATGCTTCGAATACCGCAAACGTCAATATCGAGTCATCAGTGATATCCGATTCCCCACAAAACAAAGGAAAATCCTTTGTTTTGAGGCCACGGTATTCATAAACCGATCCAATCAAATCGCCAATAATTGCTCCAATCATATTTTTCCTCTTTTCTTAATTAATCAACATAATCCAAATTTTTAAGGAATTATTTCGAGTTTTTTATGTTTGCATCTTGCAACCATTATGATAAAACTGATTATACCAGTCCTTTTCATAATCAATTAGATAAATACTGTCTCTAATATCTTTGTCAGTTCGGATTTTTTCGCTTAATTCATTTAAAAATTCTGCTTTTTTGTTTGGCTTTTGATATTGAAAAAATTGTAAATATTCCGCCAATAAATAAACCAATAATCCCGATAAATATTACAACATCACCAACATATCCATAATTTATAACATTCCTTTTTTTCTCCTACACAAATTATACACCGGAAAGTTTTTCAGACTTATTACAAAAACAATAATTATACCTGAAAACTGATAAAAACGGGTAAAATGCAGTGCGAAAGCACTTGAGCATAATACCCGTTTTTTCGTGCTTGTTAAAAATTTTAACAGTTGTTTAGGTATTTGCTACCTTTATTGGTTAACTTGATACCGGTATGATTAAGTCTCTTACCGTCATGCACCATCTTGGGGTTGATGCTTGGGTACTGATTAAGCCCATCAAGTATCCGGTGATTTGCACTTCGTAACCGACATAATCATGGAGGGTAGCGGAAGCATCAAAATTTTTGTCATATGCCCAAAGGAGTTCGATTTCCTGACCTTTTTCATTGTAAAGATAATAATTGTTTCCCGATTTTCTAAGGTAACCGGTTGTTGTTACGTATGTTCCCCCAATCGATAAGTCTAAATAGTCTAAGGCAAAGATTTCTTCGATTGAATATACGGTTGCTGATGGGTGGGTGATTTCATTGTCCCAGGAAAGGATGGCGATTTCCGACGCATAAGAGATATTTGGCGTTGCTTCATAATCGCGGTATGAGTAATAACCGTAAACGACTACTTCGTTTCCGACTTCAAATAAGCATCCGTCGTAGTAGGTTCCGTATACATTAACCTTCAACATACCGGTTTCGTCTTTAATGATTATCCAATCGCCAAATTCTTGGTTGACTTCATACACAATGCCTTTTACGGTATAAGACTTACCCGGTCCGCGGCGAAGCATTTCCTCAATCGTAATTACTTCTCTTGGGTTTAAACTCATATCAAGAGTAATGGTTTTGGAAATTGGTTCCATGTCGTATTCTTCCAAAGTAATGGTTACGTTGAAAGATACGGTAACCGGTTCTTCCAGCCATATGATGCCCTGGATGCCATAGCCAACATCGTAAAAGTATTTTGCGTCTTCCGGATTAATCAATTCCCAAGTCAATTGGCAATTGTCGAGATATTCTTCGAAAGTAATGCCACCGAAGGAATAGTGTGGTTCGTTTTGGAAATAGCGAATCAAATAATCCACCACATTGTCGACGATTTGGGCCGGGGTATATTCAGGTTCGATAATGGCGTTATAGAGATCGCCGAATACGTCAAAGAGGTATTTGCCCTTAATGGTTTTGCCTGGGAACAAACTCTTGACGATGACGCTTCTGCCGAAGAGGTATTCCGGAAGGTAACCGTTACGGACACCCATTTCCCCTGCTTTGCTCCATTTTTGCATAGCTACTCTTAAATAGATTCGTTCACCCATGTTTTCCAGATAATATAGGTCGGACGCTTTATCGTAACCCAAAGTACCGCTGATCCAGTAAGTTCCCTTCAACAATTCCCGATAATCTTTGGCATAGATTTCCTGAATGGTTATCGTTTCAGGTTCAGGATAATCGTCGTAGTAATAACCTAATTCATAAACGACCTCCGCATTTAGCCAAATATCGGTTTTACCGTCAATGGTAGCTCTATATCCCGTCAACAAATATTCGGTGCCTTCATAATAATAGGAGCCTTCCGGAACATTGGCAAGGAAATAAACATTGCCGTCGATCAGGAAATAAACGCCGTCCGGAGCTTCATACAGCATCACCCCTTTTAGGTACAAGCGTTTGAAGCCGCCCTCTTCGTCAAAGATGTCTTCGTATGTGCTTAAGTCCATGGCCTGCAAAGTAATGGTCAAAGTGAACTCTTCATACGCTTCATTGCATATCACGGTTACCCGGAAGACAATTTCCGTGTCTTCTTCGACCATTTGGAAATAGCCGCTGTAACCGTAGAAATCAATCGTTTCTTCACCACTTAGAATCTCGAAATGAACGGAAGCCGCAGGGAAGGAATATTGGCTGAAATCGAAATAGAGATAATCGAGGAAGGTGTAAACAGTATTGTCATAATTACTGACAAGAGTTTCTTTGATGAAATCAACGGTTTCCTGATCGCTGAAACCTTTGGTTTCCACCGGTATCCGCGCCAGTTCAACAGTCCATACGTCTTCACCCCAGAAGGATGGGTCAATTCCCAGGATTCTGCCCTTAACCGTGACTTCAAGACCTTCTAAGTAACCGATATATTGGCCAGGGAGATAGTAGTAATTTTCCAAACGGACTTTATCGAAACCGTCGGTTAGGTAGAATTGGAAATCATAGGAATAATTGTCCCATTCGCGGTAAATAATTCCCGTTATTTCCACCGGACGGCCGTAAACAGAATCGGCATAAGGGTCCAGGGAAACAATTTCGGCCAAAGTAATCGGTTCATAGTATACTTCGCTGCTGCCGTAAGTATTTAGGTCCTCATAGCCCAAGTATATCATTTCCTTGCGTCCGCGATAAATGTTTAACTGACCAGTAAAGATAATTTTGCGGTTGATGAAATAATTGTAACTGTATTGGAAAGACTCAGAACGAACAAAGAGAACTCCGGTTTCGTCTTCAATCAACACATAGAGCGAATAAATGTCGACGATTGTACCCTCAACCCTTAACATTTCGCCGTTTGATTCTTTGAATTCGGCGATCGTAACCAAAGGAATTTCGGAATCGGTTCCCACCTTTAAAGCTTTTAAGGTTAAAGGCACACTTTCCTGAAGGTCTCCGAGGGTAATGGTAGCTATGATTTCAATTTCGGAATCTTCCGGAATCGGATTCAGGTAAAGGGTTACAAGATCGAAACAGTTAAATTCATCGGTTATTTTTTCGTAGTCGATGTAAACATCGTACGGGTGATAATAGTAGTCCAGTCCGAAATAAGAACCGCTTTGAATCGGCCGCGAGAACCGTTCTTCAAGCACTGACTTAACGCAAGCAAGCTTTTCTTCATCGGTTAAGGTGACTTCTTCGATTTCGCCCGGCAAACCGGTAAATCTTACGCTCCAAGTTCTGTCCCAGTAGTAATAATCGTCCAAATAAACTCTAATGACGACGTCTTTGCCGTTATAGGCGTTTAGTTCGTTCCTAGTATAAGTATCCGGGGTGAAAATATAAACAAATTTTTCGCCGTAATATAGTCTATCCCCGCCATCCATGTTGATTCTGCCCTTGATTTCAAAGTAATAGTTGATGAGATTGATATCCCCCGGTTCGGTTTTGATTAATTCGGTCAAAGTCATCGGAGTAATCGGAATATCAATCGGATTATCGGTGGAAATGATTTCGATAGTGCTGTCATCGTTTTTGCACTCGATGTAAGCCACATAGTCGCGGGTTTGCTTTTGCCCGGTCAACCGGACATAGTCGCCTTTTTGGACGGTATTTTCATACCACGAAACCATGATAATACCGGTATCGTCCATAAGATAGAACCACTCGTACCACTTATAAATTACCAATCCCTTGACGGTTACGGTTTCGTCGTCGCTTATTTCCGTCAGTTCGGCTATTTGGACTACTTCTTCCGGATAAAGAAGGGTATTGATGGTAAAGCTGACATTGACATCATTGTAACTGATGGTGATTTCGATGGAAATCGGGGTAGGTTCGCTTACCTCAACAAAACGGTTGTTTTCGAAATCGTAATAGGATTCATAACCGCTTGCCATCTTCCAAGTAATTGTGCCGCCCAAAATCGGATGGCTGCTCGGCAGGTCAAAGCTTGTCAACGAATGGAATTCATAATCTTGATAGATATTGATGAATTGACTTTGCAATGCGGCCACAAGTTCCAAAGGCGAATAGGACGGAATTTGGAAATCGCCCCGGTTATCCAAAAAGTACAGCAACCAGCCGTCGTAATAGTTATAATAGAGATAACCGCGCATGATGACTTCCAGATTGTTGAACGGGAAGGTTTCGTCAAGCATGCTTTTGAAATCACAAATCGAAACGACGGTATTGCCGACCTTTATGCTTGGTTCGATACTCCAGTAATAATCTTCAAACCGGTAAGAGAAGAATCCCCGCAATTCCACATATTGGCCTTGATATAAATAATTGAAATCGGTTTCGCGTTCCAATAAATCCGCTTCGGTAAGTTTCAAAGCTTCCGGAGGTTGATTGTTGGTTGATAAAACGCGAAGCAGCTCGATTGTGTAGTAATCGTAATTGTAATCGTCGTATTTGATGACTACTTCCCAACCGATTTCAACCTTGAAATCGAAGTCCCATAAATCGAATTCAAACGTTCCGGTTTCGTCCTGCAAAATAACCCAACCGTCGTAATCGAAAATAACGGTTCCTTGGAGGAAATAAACCCCCAAATCTTCGGTTTGATAGAAATCGTAAATCGTGATAATCGGATACGGGGTAACCGAAACGGTTAAATCGAAGGTTTCAGTATATTCGCCCACCGTCAACATGATTGCAAACAATACTTCATACGGTTCCTCGGAATCCGCGAATACTTTATTGTTTTGGTCATAGAACGGTTCGCTTTCCGGTTTTAAGGTAGCCTGAACCGTACTCCAACCGAACGGATCCGTTGTTGGAACAACAAAACTATCCAGCGGATAATGGGTGGCGCTTCCCAAGCTTTCAAGGTAAGTCTTTATGTATCCGGCTTTTTCTTCGTCGGTTAACGGAATCAATTCCAAAGTGTCTTCAATCAGCGATACCGACCAACCGCTGGAATAGTCATATTGTCTTAATACAAATTCACCGGTATACATTTCGCCTGCTTCAAAAGCGATATCGAAGCGGTCATAGCTTTGGTGGAAGATCAGTACTTCTTTAAAGCTTTCAAGGCTGACCAAATAGAGTTGACCGTTTTTATTGATTAACACGCCGGTCAAAACAATGTGCAAACCATAGTTTTCGTCCCACGGGTCAATTGCCTCAAGGTCATCGATTGTCATTTCGATCGACGGCGTAACCGGATTATCACTGGATAATATTTCCCCATCGGTAATGCCGAATAAAACCGGCGCATTGTTCCAACGATCGAAATAACCGGTAATGAGTAATTCATCGCCGATATTGACGATTTCTTGTTCCGCAAAGCAGAAAATTTGGTTATTGGCGTCTTTGATATAGAATCCCCCATACGGGCTTTGGACTTTCGCAAAAACGATACCTTTGACGCTCACCAAAGTGCCCGGTTCTTGTTCAAGGGCATAAGCGATGGAGAATTCTTCTGCGCTTTCCGTCCACTTGGCATAAAGAGTGATTCCGCCGAGCGGCATCCAATGTTCCTCAAACAAAACGGTTGTTTCCGGATCCGTGTACCAACCGAGGAACTTAAATCCTTCCGCTACCGGAACCGGTAAATCCACCCAAGAATTATAAGGCGCGGTAATCGGATCCACTTCAACGCCCTCGATACCCGTGACGAATTCAATGGTGTAATCGAGCGGTTCCCACAAAGCGTATAAGTGAATGCTTGTTACCGGGAATGTGAAGTCGGTAAATTTGTCGGTAAATTGATTGTCTTTGTACCAACCTTCGAAAGAATAACCGTCTCTGGTCGGGGAGATTTCTTCTAGCTGGCTTCCGACACTTCCCGTTACAACGGTATTTGCCCTGCCGTCAAGATAAACGAAAGTAACCGTTACCTGATTCGGTTCCCACTTGGCATAAAGCGTGATGTCTTCGGCCGGCATGACCGTAAATTCGTAAGGGATGGTGGTTTCTTCGTCAAGATACCAGCCTTTGAAAGTATACCCCTGACGGATCGGATCGCTCGGCGGGTTGATAGGGGTGCCGTATTCGGCCGTGATTTCGGTAACCCCGATTTCGGCGTAACTAACAAAGGTAATCTTATAGAGTCTGACCTGATATTTGGCATACAGCGTTGCCCCGCCCAGCGGCATCGTCGTAAATTCGAACGGTTCGGTTGCGCTTAAAGATACAAACCAGCCGAGGAATGTATAGCCTTCCTTGGTAGGTTCGCTTGGTGCAGTTATCGGAGCTTCGAACTTGGCGCTAATTGCTGGTATGTCAAGAGGATTTCCGTCGGAATCGCGGAAACTGATTTCGTAAACATTGCGTTTGTAGTAAACCTTTAATACCAACGCATCGTTTTCTAAAGTGATGCCCGAATGCTTGCTTTCAGGATGCAGCGTATTTACGGTAAAGCCCAAGAAAGTTTTGATAGTCGCTTCCACTTCATGGTCGATTAAAGCGCTGAAAATTTCGGCGGTTGTCAGGGTGTAGTCCGCGTTTTCCGCATTCTCCTGATAATGCTCGACTTTATAATTGACATACACGGCTTCCCAACAGGCAGAAATAGCCAAATCGTAATAAGGCATGGTTTCCGGGAACACAGTGCTCCAGCCGGTAAAGCGGTAACCTTTCTTGGTGAATACTGGCGAAGTGATTGTTGATCCGTATTTGGCGCTGATGATTACTACTTCGCTACCTTCATCGTCAATACCCCCGTCGCCGTAAACGGTTATGGTATAAGTGTTTCTGGAGTAATAAACATAAAGCATCAGACTGCCGTCGCCTTTGACTGTTCCGCTTACGACTCGATTAGGATGGTCGGTTATTTCGGTCAAACCTGCGGTTAAGAGCACGGCCTGAACGGTAGTTCCGGTATAAGCCTGTTTGACTTCGGTTTTTATTTCCGCAAACATTCCCTCGATTTCCGGGTCTTCCGCATAATGCAGGACCGTATAAGTAACGAGTTGCGGGGTCCATTTGGCATAAAGGGTGATGTTTTCTTCCGGCATTACCTGAGCCGTGAATTCGGTGGCAAAAGTTTCTTCCAAGAACCAGCCCGCAAACTCATATCCCATATACTGCGGAGTCGGTAGCGTAATCGGTTCGCCCGGATATGCTTCAAGCGGCGAAACGGTTAAATCCTCAAAACCGGTAACAAAGGTGATTGAATTCGGTTCCAGGACCCATTTGGCATAAAGGTGCGCACCCCCTAGCGGCATGGTTGCGGAAGTAAAGCTTTGGGTATAATTTTCGTCCAAGAACCAACCGACAAATACATGCCCGGCTTTTTCCGGCGTCGGCAGCTGAATGGCTGTGCCGTATCCGGCGCTGATCGGTTCGACTAAACTACCACCTTGACTGTCAAACGTAATGGTATAAGTTTTTGGCGTCCATTTCGCGTACAAATTGACATCGTGCGCAGGCATTGTACTAAAGACGAAGGCGGTTGTAAGTGAAGCATCGGTGTACCAACCCGCAAATTCATACCCTTCTTTACTAGGTGCACTAGGTTCGCTGATGGCATCGCCGAACAGATGAACGGATTCCGGAATTTCGGTTCCGCCGTTCGAATGGTAAATCAGTTTAAACGACGCCTTATCCCATTTCGCATAAAGGGTAGCGCCGTTTAACGGCATTGTTGCAAAAGTAAAGTGCGTGGTGTATGCTTCGTCCAAGTACCACCCCGCAAATTCATACCCCGTTTTGACCGGATTTGCCGGAGCGGCAATCGGAGCACCGTATTCGGCGGTGATTGGACTGACCTCGCTACCCCCTTTACTGTCAAAAGTAATGGTATAGGACTCCTTACCCCATTTGGCATAAAGATCAAGGTCTTTGGCCGGCATAGTGGTAAAGGTAAAGCTCTTCGATAGATTTTCGTCTTCATACCAGCCCTGGAAAGTATTTCCTTCTTTGGTCGGAGCCGGCGGTGCCGATATGGCCGCTCCGAAAAGGTAGGCTTGATTCGGAATTTCGTTTCCGCCGTTCGTATGGAAACGAATCGTATAGGAATTCACTTCCCATTTGGCATAAAGGGTAAAGCGGAGTTTTTTCGGAACATTGCCGACAATAGGCGTTTTGTAGTCCGAATCCAGGTACCAACCCAAAAAGGTATGACCTTCTTTTGCGGGAACCGGAAGATTGTTCGCGTCGAAATCGTCTTTGTCGGTAATAGTCGGTACGCTTGTTCCGCCGCGGGAATCAAACTTGACTTCAACTTTGCCCCAACATGAAGTCAAAACAAAAAAACATAAGCCGATAATAAGTGCAAAAATAAATTTTTTTCTCATATTGTCCTCCCTTCTTTGATTCCTATTTAAATCAAATTACTTTCTTCCTTGTCGTTTCCTTGGTTGTCAATGCTTTTTTTTGTGCTTCACCTCCTTTAGGGTTTTAAAACAAAAGGTTTTTTGAAAATGAGGAAAAATTCATCTGTCAAAAACTTTGTCGCCAAAAGCAGGTAACTCTTTCTTATTTGAGCCTGCTAAAAAATGGGTTAAAAAGTTGGACTTCCTTTGCTTTCTTTTTGGATCCCATTTAAGAAAACAATCTTTCCCTCTTTTTTCAAAAAACCTTTTTCGAATGTTTTATAAAAATTACCCCGCATTTTTTAATCGTGGGTCTATTACACCTTGCCTTATTCTATTTATCGTTCACCCAAATTATACCATAAAGAAAAGTTGCCAAGCAAGGGTTTTTATCGGAAATTGATTTACTAACTCTAGGAAAAAATGGTTTAAATAAAATCTACGAAAATAGTCGTTTTGGAATAATAATACTTAAAACCTTTTCGTTTTTTTGAAACCCTAATAAGGGATAATGCCAAAAAACAGGAAAATAAAACGCAAAATGACCGGAAAAATCATTTTGCGTTATTGCCTATTATTTGTGTTTTTCAAAAAAAGCTATTAATTTTTGGGTATTGTCGAAATCTTTGGTAATATTTTCGATATCCGCAATAAAAACGTAGATAACTGTAGAAAAGTATCTTATTAAGAGTTGCAGTTGGCCCTCGTCATTTAGGATAGTTTTATTCGTTTCAATATTTTTTTTAAGCAATAAATCCGGATGTTCTGAAACATTGTTTTCGTTAAATTCCAGGCTGTTTTGTTTGATCGTTTCAATTATCAACTCGTTAAAATGTTCGGAAATATATTTTACTAAATTTCCCCGCCCTTTCCTTAATTGCTTCCAAACGACTTCTTTGTATTGGGTGATTTTCGTATAAGCATTAGGGGTTTTAACTTTATCGGCCAATACTTCTATGCAAGGATTGCTGACTAATAACAAACCATCTTGGGGATTGTTAAAGATTGAATAAAAATTCTGAAAACTGGCATTGTCATTAAAATCGACATCATAAATGAAATAAATCCCGGCAAAAATAGGTAAATCAAGAGCTTTTGCAGAAATAAATTCCAAAGGAACATTACAATTCTTATCATAATCACTAATTAAATTACAAATTCTTGTTTGAGGTCCTTGGACAATGGTAACTATTCTCTTATCCTTTTGATACTCGGTAATATTAAAATCTGGCAAATCATCGTTAAGCCAAAATTTTCTTTCAAACTTATTTACATAGTAACCATGTTTTACTAAGTTATCATGTAAAATGTTATATTCTCCTACTTCCCCTTCAACAATTAAAGATAGTGTAGATTCATTATTCCTTATCGTTAAATAATCCTGATAAATACATTTTCTCAATGTTATTTACCTCCCTAATGTTTTCATTGATGTCGGATAGCCTATTAAACTTTGAAGTATTGTTTTTCCATTTTGCAAAAAAGATTTGATCAGGACGAAGATATTGCAAAAAATGAGTGTTATGAGAGGAGAATATAACTTGGACCTTCCTGTTCATTGTTTCTTTAATAAATTCTTTAACAACCAATGGATGTAAACTTCTATCCAGCTCATCAACCACGAGTAAATTATCTTCGTTCATTAATAGCAATAAAGTAAGCAGTTGGCTTTGCCCAATCATTTTGCTTGACATTAATATTTTCGGAATTATAAGCTCATCCTTTTTTTCACCGTAATCCATAACCGCCAAATAGGTCTTTTTGCCATCTAATGAATCTTTTTTTCTTTAAATTGATAAACCGGAAAATACGGATATTTTCCACGTTTTTTTGTACTTCTTCCCCCTTAAGGGCCATTAATTCATCAAGAGTCTGACTTACGTTATATTTTGATGTAACATTGCCTTTTTTAGTCTATAAAGACGTGTTCGTGTACACATGATTGTGTACACGAACAACCCCCAAAGTCTCCGCTTTAAAAAATTAACCAATATTTTATTTTAATTCCTTAAGAGACCGGACTATTGTAGGATAAAGCAAATCATTTGCTTTACCGGTTTATTTCGGTATAATAGTATTGTAAGATTTTAAAAAAGGAGGAGTTAAATGGAAAAAATCAAAAAAATGAATGAATACTTATCGAATCTGGCGGTTTTAAACGCCAATCTTCATAACCTTCATTGGAACGTCGAAGGTTTGAAATTTGTACAGCTTCATGAGTTTACGGAAAAATTGTACAGCGAATTCTTTGAAAAATATGATTCGGTCGCCGAAATCTTAAAAATGCAGGGATATAAACCTTTGGTTAAATTAAGCGATTACCTCAAAACCGCTTCAATCAAAGAATTGGACAAAGATGTTTTCACTACCAAAGAAGTCCTTCAGACAGTTCTTGATTATCTGAACACCATGAAAACCATGGCTTTGGAAATCAGAGAACTTGCGGATAAGGAAGACGACTTTGTAACCGTAAACGAATTTGAAGATCACATCACCGAATACAATAAACACATTTGGTTTGTAAAATCAATGTTGGCATAATATATTCATGCATTAAATCAAATAAAAACGAGCAAATGTTTTCGAGGACTTGCTCGTTTTTTTTGTCGATTTAACTTTTAATTTAAGTTCAATTCATGAAAAAATACCCGATCGGTTTCGCTGACCCTGACAACCTCCAATTTCTCATGCATCTTCTGCGAAATCTGCTTCTACTTAAATACTTACGAGGTGTTTTTTTGTAGCTAAAAACTTTTTTACCGTAGGGGCACTCCTTTCATATCCAAAGATTTCGCAGAATCCATTTTATTCCCTAGGCACTTACTCGAAAAGTGTAGGGTTTTTTCTGGTAATATTAACCCAAGGGTTTTTGGACTAACATTAATTAGAAAAAAAACAAATGGCAAATGGCTTATTCGGTTTGTTCTCATTTTACTTGACAGATAAACGTTTTCGATTCATAATAAAGTAAATTCACTTTATTATGAATCATAGAGGATGTGGCAATGAGGTTGAATACATTAACTCGAAAATAGAAAGAATATGCACCGATCAAAATTACCAGAAGAAAGTAATGGCTGAACAAGAGGCGAGGCATCTACAAAAATTAATGGTAAAATTATTTTCTGCTGAAAACCTCGTTTTTTTTTGAAGCCGCCAAATAGGAAACATTATCTAGAAAAACTTGAAGGAAAACGTAAAAACCAATTATCATTAAGGACAAACGAACATAGCGGATATCGCATAATTTTCACATACTTGAATACCACTATTGAAGATGATTACATTAACATGACGAAATAATGATTATTGATGTAACAAACCATGAATACTAAAACTGCGCACTCACATAATATGTTTTAAAAAGAGGAGATTAATATGAGTAACAATAAAGGCTGGGAAAAAGTTAATTATGCGGTTCATCCTGGGGAAATTCTTAAAGAATATCTAGAGGATGCCAATATGACTCAAAAGGAATTATCAGAAAAAACCGGTATTCATAAGACTATCATTAATGAAATTATTAACGGAAAACGTTCAATTTCCATCCCAAATGCATTTAAACTTGAAAAAGTATTTGACATTGAAGCTAGGTTTTGGATTAATCTACAATCAATTTATGATGAAGTTAACGAAAGATTGGAAATGGAAAAAAAGAATCAAATAAAAGAAGTTTGGGTCATATCTTATGAATCGAATAATAGCATAACCCCAATCAATCGGATAACTTGTACCACTTCTTGGAACGAAAAAAATGAACCGCTATTTTGTCAGCAGGGGGCATCATGAAAGAAATAACAAGTAATCTTAAAATGAAAGACATCTACTTTTCAGAAATTCATTTTAAGTATAAAAAAGAAAAAGTTGGCCAATTTCCCTTAAATATTAATTTCAAAATTGATTATAAAAGAGACAATAAAAACAAACATTTGATTACAGTTATCATCACTACTACTATCCAAGACGAAATAAATCAATTAGACCTTTTTGTCGTATGCAACGGCCTTTTCGAATTGAATGATAGTCAATCCTTAACCGAAAAAGAAAAACAACAGCTATTAAAAATTAATACTGTTGCCATAATGTTTCCCTATATCAGAAGCCAAATTTCCATCATAACCTCACAACCAGGATTAAGTCCGATTCAAATCCCAATTATTGATGTGAATAAATTACTTAATGACCAAAAAACATCCGATATTCAAAACAAATCAAATGAAACGAAAGGCGAAGATTGATTTCGCCTTTTTATCTAAACGAGTATATCTTAATCGAAATTTTGTAGAAACACTAAACCATTGAAACATTACACACTTTAGATATCTATAAAATTAAAATCTTCCTTCAGATAATTAATCAAAGTTTATTTCTTCACAAAGCTTTGCAAAACAATCCCTTGGATGTTGCATTGATTCTTCTTTGGAAGCAATATTTCCCACAACGGAATATACTTTTACAATATTGGGATTATTCAAATCAGCCAAATCAATCTCATTGATGGCACAAACCAGGATTATCTTTTTATTGCTTGATCTTTTGGTAATTCCCATTATTACTTTACCGTCAAAACTTTGATGATCGATTTTGCCTTCTCCGGTGACAATAAAATCGACATCCCTGATTAGGTTTGCGAAATCGACTAATTCCAGGATATAATCGATACCGGAAAAAAATTTGGCATTAAGCAAACTGTGGAAAGCAAAACCAACTCCTCCCGCCGCTCCGGCACCGGGAAGACCGGAAAAATCCTTCTTTAAATAGGATTCCAAAACACGGGCATAATTTGCCATCTTCGCATCAAGAATCGGTAGTTCTTCTTCTTTGGCGCCTTTTTGTTTGGCATAAACAAAAGAAGCGCCTTTTTCTTTTAAAAGCGGATTGGTGACATCGCTTAATACGGTAAACCGAACCTCTTTGATTGTTTCAAACAAAACGGTTGCGTCGATTGTTTGAACCAAATCAAGTTTTCCCCCACACATGTTGAATAACTCCTTTTTATTTCGGTCAAAAAATCTGCAACCCAAAGCTTCCAGCAAGCCGGACCCGCCGTCATTGGTGGCGCTTCCGCCGATTCCCACGGTAATGGATTTTATGCCGCTATCAATGGCATGAAGAATTGCCTGACCGAAACCATAGGTGGAAGTCAAAAAGGGATTCAGTTCTTCTTTTGTCAACAGGTTAATGCCGCTGCATTTCGCCATTTCGATATAAGCGGTCTTTTTTTCTTCATCCAAAAGATAATATGTATCGATTTCTCTTCCCAATGGATCCGAAACCTTTAATGCAATTCTTTCGGTACTGACAACTTTTTCGATTGCATCCAAAAAGCCGTCCCCGCCGTCGGAAATCGGTAGCCATGTGGCATCAAGCCCCTTTTGGGCAAAAATATCGGTCGCAATTTTCCCGAGTTCAACGGAGGTTAGAGTCCCTTTAAAGGAATCGATGATGGATAATACTTTCATTTTGATCACCTGATTTATCAAAAACTATTTTACTTTATACTTTAGAAGGAAATCTTTTTCTTCCTTGGTCAACCGATTGCTTTCCCGGCATTTTTGAATCGCTTTGTTTTGGATTTTTTTGTTGATTTGGTTGCTTTCCATAAAAGCCAGCGTCTCATCTTTATATAGGATTATACATTCGCTTAACAACCAACCCGCCATCATAATGACATAATATTCATCTTCGTTGGCAAAAGATAAAATCCGGTCAAATATCTTCGGCAGGAAAGCTTTTTCTTTTACATAAGAAAACAAAATCGCTAGACTCAAGCGTCTGACCATGACTCTTGGGTCATTGTAAAACTGATCCGACAAAGCAAGATAAAAATTGCTTTTTTCCATCCGCTTCGGAAAACCCAACAAATCCACATGAGCCCAGCAGTTCATTTGGTCAAGATACACATCCAAATAATTTTGGTATTCTTCCAAAGATTTCATCCGCGATAAAATCATGCCGTACAGGGCAATGGTTTCGTAATAATTGAATATCCGCAGATCCAAAAACGATTTATAATTACCTTTCATGATTTCTTTGCAAATGCCGACCATTTCTTTGGTGGGAATGGCCAATACCGGCGAAGGGGTTTGCAGGATATTTTTGGACCAAGCGACCTTTTGAGGATTGCCTTTGGTCTTTAAAAAAAACAAAAAAGCTTCCTTATCTTCCGTTAACCATTTTTCTTTGTTTAAAATCATCGTTAATTCCTTTCCGGATCAATCCATTACTTTCAAAAGAGCATCCAGATCCTTTTTGATCAAAGGCGACATCGTGTCTTTGTATTTGGATAAATCGATTTTTGCCAGTTCTTCTTTTATCAAATCAGTCATTTCCGGTTTGAACAAAACCACTTCGTGAAGAGCACCAAGGCAAACCCTAACCGCAATCGGCTTTTCGTCATGCAACATTACTTTGAGTTTATCCCAATTGGTTTTGATTTTGTTCTCTATATCCCATCTGCTGAGCGCACAGGCCAAACAAAAACCTCTGGTTCGGACATAAGAACTGTTATGATTGATTAAACGGACAAAATCATCGAACAGGGGATAATAAAGGGGAGATTCGGTGTTTTTAACCACCATTTCCCGAAACAGTTCATAAGCTTTTTTATCGTCTTTATTTTTCAAGCCTACGAGGATATCCATTACTTTTTGACCCTTTCGATTTTAACCGTTTGTTCTTTCAATGAAATTTTACCCACCTGATAACCGTAGGCAAGCAATTCTTTCTTGTAGTTTAAGAAAGAATGGTCAATCGGAAACCCCAATACTTCTTTTACTTCCGCAAAACTTAAAAGCAATTTGTCTTCGTTCTTTTCCTGGATATACTTCCATAAAGGATCATATTTGCTCATACTTTTATCTCCTTTGGTAGTTTCTATTTAACAACATTATATCAAAAAAAAGGCATTTTTTAACAAATTTTGTAACTATACTTTCATTTTTTGAGGCATTTATTCCAACTATATTTTCTATACCTGCGAAGTTTGTTTTCACTTTTTTTCCGACACTTCTTTTATTACTTCCAGATAAAATTTCTTCCTATTCCGTTAACAATAGACCCCCTTTTTAGTAAGATTGTGGTATAATTAGTGATAGCGAAAAGGGAGGTCAATATGTCAGGTTCCGAAATATTAATCCTTATAATATCCCTGGTGCTTTGCGGCTTCTTTTTGGTTCAATGGTTTTTCCCGTTGTTTTCCGTTTGGCCGCAATCCCGAGTTAAATTTGCGCGTCGAGCGTTTTTTCTGATGCCGCTTTCGGCTTTAATTGTTTTTATCATTACGGTCACGCAGCTGGCATCTTTCGATGTGGTGATAGATCCGGCTTATCAAATATTTTATATTATCCTGGGATTCGCCTGGATTTACCTTTCTTTGATTATGGTTTCATTTTTCTTGGGTTTATCCTGGAAAGACGATATTTTCCAGCTTAACAACAAAGCGGCACTTCCTGCCCTTTTTGGGGCCTATTTGGCTGCCGGTTTGGTTTATGCCGGGGCAAATATCGGCGACGGACCGGGATGGTGGTGCGTTGTGGTTGCCGGCGGAATAGGAATGATTATCTTCCACATAATAAACATCCTATTTCACAAACTTACCGGGATAATCGATAAAATCACCGTCGACCGGGATTTAAGTGCCGGAATCAGAGCGGGATGTTTTTTTCTTTCCTGCGGAGTGATTTTGGGAAGAGCATCCGGTGGAGACTGGGTTTCTTTTTCCCAAACCGTCATCGATTTTTGGGTGGCTTGGCCGATTCTGCCACTATTGGTAATAGCCGTAATAGCGGAACAAAATTTCCAAAAGAACAAAACCACAACCGTCGGCAGCAGTATCCTCATTGGAGTAATCTATCTCTTGATAGCAATCGCCGTTTTGTTCATTCTCCCGCCTTTTCCCGAGAATCCCTTATATTCTCTCATCCAAGAAGGTTTTATTAAATGATTAAATTAGTCAAAATACCCGATGAAATCTACCCCATGTATCGAAGCGATGTCATCTTCAACGGTTATAAATGGGACCCCCAAGTAGGCGACCATAATACGGTTTCCGATTATGTTTTGGTAATGGATCAAAAAACCGCGGATTATCTGGATGAACAGGCCGAAAAATTATCCGAGGAAACCATGAACCTTGAAGAAACCGTACTAACCAAACCGGATTTAATCAAAAAGCTGGGACTTCCCCGAAAAATCCAAAAAGCGCTTTTGAAAATCAAAAACTATTCCCGGGAAGATAATATCCGCTTAATGCGTTTTGACTTCCATCCCACAACCACGGGGTGGATGGTATCGGAAGTCAACAGCGATGTGCCGGGAGGGTATGCAGAAGGGAGCATCCTGCCGGAAATCGCCTGCAAGTACCTACCCAATGTCCAACCCCATCACAATTTGGGAAACGAACTGTTAAAAGCTTTTATACAAAAAGTCCCCGAAAACGGTCATATCGGCTTGGTTTATGCCACTTCCTATTCGGACGATCGTCAGGTAATGCAATTTTTCGGCGATTTGCTTAAGAAAAACAACCGTTTCGCGCATTACCTTGCACCCGACCACCTAACCTGGACGGGCTCCGGAGTTTCAAGCCTGCTTACTCCCGGAATCAATCTCGCAGCCATCTTAAGGTTTTTTCCGTTGGAATGGCTGATTACTTTACCTCATAAAGCTTACTGGCAAAATTATTTTACCTCTGGGGTTGCCAGTTGCAATCATCCGATAACTATCACAACCCAATCCAAAAGGCTTCCTTTGATCTGGGATAAACTAAATGTCCCAACCGACACCTGGAAAAAACTGCTTCCGAAAACCGTTGACCCAAGGATGGCTAAGGGAATCAAGGGCAATTGGATCTATAAACCGGCGCTTGGCCGAGTCGGCGAAGCCATCTCCATCAAAAAAGCCATTACCGAAAAAGAATACAAAAAAATCCTCAAAGCCGTAAAAAGAAATCCCAAGTATTGGGTGGCTCAGGAAATGTTTGATAGCCTTCCACTACCCACCCAAGAAAACACCGAAATGCATCTATGCGTCGGAGTCTTTACCGTTAACGGCAAACGCGCCGGTTTTTACGGACGCATCTGTCCTTATCCGCGAATTGATGCCAATGCCAAAGATATTCCGATTTTAATTCTGAAGGAGTGATTAATATGGACAAACGAATCGAAGCATTTGAAACCTGGGCACCCTACGGCGCAAGATGGACCCAATGGGCCAAACCGGTTTTGTTTTCCACCTGGCCGAAAAAATCCTTTGTGCAATTCGATGATTTTGTCATCGGATGGACCGATCAAGCCGAAAGAAACACGATGATTATCGTTGATACCGAGAGTGGCGATTCCGTAAAAGAAGGTCTTGCCTATGCCAAACTCGGTTATCGACCGGTTCCGTTATATAACGGGGTACGGGGCGAAGATTACGACAATTTAATCGACGTGGAAGATTTGCAGAATTGGTTGTTTGCGGGGGCGAAGGTTTTGAAAGACTTGGAAATCAGCCGCGATGCGCCGCCGGTTTTCCTGCTTGATTCCAGAAGACTAAAAGCCAAAACCAAAAAACGCGGCATTTTCGACAACCGCTGGGTCGTTTTCCCTCAAGACATGCCTTCCAGCAACTTCCTGAAACAAAACGGCATCACCAAAATCGTTGTCCGAAGCGAACATATCCAGAAGGATTTGGCCCATATCCTCTACCAATACCAAAAAGACGGTTTGCTAATTCTTCAATGCAAAAAAACGAGTCAACAGCCGGAAAGAATTACGGTCAAGAAGCCTTCCAGATTCAACGGTATCGGCTATCGTTTTCTTGTCACCCTTGGCTTAAAACGCAACTCCACCGGAGGATTCGGTTCTTTCATCCCGGAACAATCGGGCAGCGCTTATTACGGTATCGGTTAATACATTATACTTCCTATAATAATCTCGGTTCGTTAAGAAATTTTAGGGTAAGCCTAAAAGAATGAACAGTAAAAGAGATACGGATTTTTCCTAATCACGTATCTCTTTTTCATATCCAATTCTTTAGGGATTACAGGGTCATATCCCA
>Ga0116190_1001436_pt1 | contig 20647 bp, 21 predicted proteins | sample AD_JPNTR4_MetaG_FD_89808 | JGI IMG/M metagenome (GOLD analysis project Ga0116190, IMG submission 89808) | Active sludge microbial communities of municipal wastewater-treating anaerobic digesters from Japan - AD_JPNTR4_MetaG | ecosystem: Engineered > Bioreactor > Anaerobic > Digestate | place...
ATAGAAAAATAAAACTAAAGAATTTTAAATGTGTTTTCATAAGCAAAATTTTAATGTTTAATATTGAATGATTTATATCAACATCAAAATTACTTTGATTGCAAAAAATCGGCTACACTTTATCGTAGAATTAAATTCGCAATTATTTTTTTATTTTCACAAAAAAAGGAATAACACTTAACAAATTGGGTTTGAAAATGAACAAAATCAAATCAAAAATTAACAATTTTGTTTTTAGAATTCATGAAATAAGATTTAGAACTATAATTGTATGAAGAATTATAAAACATAATTCACAATAGTAATTATCGGAAACTTTTTGGCGAGTCTCCCGTATGTTCTTTAAAAACGCGATTAAAATGTTGAATATTATTATACCCTACTTTAAATGCAATCTCCGCGATTTGTAGATTAGATTCATTCAATAATCGTTTTGCTTCTTCTATTCTTATTTGATTAAGATATTGTCTAAAAGTTTTATTACAATACTTTTTAATTAATTCTTTTGCAACTTCTTCACTAATTCCATTATCTTTTGCTACATCATAAATTTTTAAATCAGGATTATGATAATTAGTTGCAATAAATGTTAAAATTTTTGATTGAGCTTCAGGTAATTTATTTTCAACCTTCGTTAAATCGATTGGCAAAAATATATATTTTACTTTTTTTAATTTCCAAATTACAAAAAATACTATTATGAAATATACAATTGTAATATATAAAAAAGTAAAAATTAAAGACAAAGGATTATATGCCAATTTAAACTCAGATATCTTAAATTCTATATTTTGATCAATCGGTGTAGTATTTTCAATAAAAAACCATATTGCTTTAATTTTTTTTAAATTATTACTTAAATTAAGATTATTAATCTGTGATGGATTTTTTTGAAACCACCAATCCTGCACATCTGTTATCTGATTTGAATTTAATATTATTTCATTAAAACCTTTTTTTAAACCAAGAGACTTCACTAAAATCAAATATGAAAGAGGTTTTAAAGTGTCAGTATAACTATCAAGATATTCACTAATTCTAAATGAAATTCGAACATCAGAATTTACATGAATTTTTAATTTAAAAGTATAATCATACAATGAAAATAAAGAATAATTCTTTTTATTAATTTGCATACCGGAATAAGGATATTCATATCCCTTTTTTAGTATATTTTGAATAAATAATGTATCTTTTTGTTTTTTGATAATTGAAATTGAATTTCCATTATTAGAAGCATCCGTAAATTCAGAAATAGAAAAATTTGAATCGGTTATAATATTAATTTCTTTAGTTCTTACTATAAAAAAAACAATAGTAAAGAAAATAAAAGGGAACAATACTATTAAGAAAAAAATATACTTATTTTTAATTTTAATCATAAAATTGTTATTTAACAAAAATTAGTTACTCCAAATTTTCTTAAGTTATTGCTAAAAAACAAATATAATTAAAAATGCAATTTAAGGCTTAGAAACTGTTTAAATTTTGTTTTTGATTTAGAAGCCTAAAGTTTTTAGAACTTCCAAACTTATTTCTTCATAGCCTCTATACCTCCCTGCAAAAACTTGGTATAAAATTCTATACTTTGAGCTTCGGTGTACGTTATTGGTTTTGCCAATCGTTTGCCGTCGGGCGATAATAATACATAATACGGCTGCATAAGTCCTCCGTAGTTTTGCATCATAAACATACTCCAATGTTCACCCACGGTTGTTATATCATATTCTTTGCCGCCATATTGTTCGGTTCGTACCAATTCTTTTTCAAGTGGTGTGCGTGCATCTACATACAACGATATTACCACATAGTCATCGTGCAGCATTTTCAAAACCTGTGGGTTCGACCATACGTTCATCTCTATTTTGCGACAATTTTCACAACCTTTGCCGGTAAAATCCAACAATACCGGTTTGTTTACTTGTTTTGCATATGCCATTCCTTCTTCATAGTCAAAAAAGCAATCGATATTGTGTGGGCAATGAAACTCATCGGCATATTTTTTTGCTTGTTTTATTGTAGATGATGTTGCCGAACTGCTTGATTGTGAATACAATGTTGGAGTATATAAATCGAGCGATTGTGTTGACATAGGAGGTAAGTATCCGCTCAACGATTTAAGCGGTGCTCCAAACATGCCGGGTACTAAATAAAGTGCAAACGAAAATATTGCCATAGCAAGCATAAATCGTGGCGTAGATACAGTAGTGGAATCATCGTCGTGCGATAATTTTATTTTCTTCAAAATATATAAGCCCAACATTACTAATAATATAATCCATATAGCCAAAAACAAATCGCGAGGAAGAATACCCCAACCTGCAACTAAATCGGCTTTTGATATAAATTTAAGCGCAAATCCTAATTCTATAAAACCTAAGGTAACTTTTACCGTTTGCAACCAACCACCCGATTTACCAATACTTGTAATAAGCGATGGAACAAATGCAAAAATAACAAACGGCAGGGCCAACGCTATAGAAAATCCTAACATTCCCATAAATGGTCCAAGCAACGAGCCCGAAACAACCGATTGTACCAAAAGCGTACCTATAATCATGGCAGTACACGAAAACGATACCAATACGAGTGTAAATGCCATGAAGAATATACTTGCAAAACCTGAACTTGTATCAGCTTTTTTGTCCATATAATTTACCCAACTCGATGGTAATACAAGTTCGAATGCTCCAAAAAATGAAATGGCAAACAACAAGAAAATAGCGAAAAATACAACATTAAACAGTGGACTTGTAGACATTTTATTTAAAGCATCTACACCAAATATTACTGTAATTAGCAAGCCTAAAACAACATAAATACCTACAATAGAAATTCCATATAACGACACGTCGCGCACTGCTTTGTCTTTACTGCGTTTTATAAACATACTCACGGTCATAGGAACCATAGGAAACACACAGGGGGTTAAAAATGCTAATAATCCACCCAGAAATCCAAAAATAAAAATCCACCATAGCGACATGCCTGCCGTAGAATCATCAAATTCCGAAGGAATTGAAGTAGGTTCTGATGAAGCTGTTCCTTGCTTAATAGAATCGGAAGTTTTCATAGAATCGGTAGTCGTAGTCTGCAACAGAATATCTACCTGCGATACAACAGATTTGACAGAATCTATTTGTTTTTTAGATACCGCAGGTGCAGGTATTGATATAGAAAATTTTTCGGGTAATGGGTTTATACACACACCATCGTCCATGCAGAGTTGATAGCTGTATTTACCTGTAATGATGAATGCATCTGAAGTACCTACAAAAAAACGTTGTTTCCACGTTACCTTTCCACTAAAATCGCGTGTTGTTATACCAAAAATATCGTCAAAATATTCACGTGGTTTGGTGAGCGATTGTAAGCTACCAACTTTTTTTACACCTGCCGGCACCACAAACTGTACATCGGCAGCAATGGGCCCACCGGGACCTTGATCGAAACTATACATGTGGAAGTCTTTGGGAATGGTAATATCCATAAAAACATCTAATTCTTGCGGATTATTTTTTACATATTCATATCTGAATTTCCAATCGGCCGATTGCGAAAATCCTAATTGTACAAGTAATAAAAATACTGTAGTAAAGCGAAAAATTCTATTCATATTGTGTACTTTTGTTGTAAATATATATTTCTATAGACGAATGTGAACGTAAAAGTAATACAACAATTATAATTTGTCTATATAAATATGGTATAAATACATCATAAAAAAACATATCATATATCGCTTTAGTATCACTATCTAAAAATATACATATGGCAAAAGAACTCAGTTACGAAGCATCTATAGCAGAAGTAGAAAAAATAATAAAAGAAATAGAGCAGGGAGAAATTAGTATAGACACTCTGAGCCAACAAGTAAAAAAAGCAATGGAATTAATCCATCTATGTAAAAATAAATTGCAAACCACCGAGGCCGAATTGCAAAAATTGTTGCAGACAGACCAAGATTAATTATGATTTGTAATGTTATATCACCCCTTCGGGGTTCTACGTGTGTGTTTACAACGGGTTTCTATAATAATGTCAGCCCCTCGGGCTTCAATCAACCAACCAATACATAATATTATTATACCCGATTCCGGAGACATATAATTATTAAAAAATATCATCAAAAAATTAAAACCCCGAAGGGGTGATATTATTATAGAGAAATGTTAAAAATATAATAATCCCGTAGGAATGTCATTATTATAAATGAAACCAATCAAACACCACATAAAAACCCCGAAGGGGTGTAATTATTATAGAACAACCATTATAGCATAACTAAATGAACCCCGGAGGGGTGACATTATTATAGATCCAAATAAATTATCACAACTTACCCCCCCCCGAAGTAGTAATATTTTTAAAATTGTAACATATAAATTTAGTAATAAAATATATAAGGTTTTAAAAAACAGCATTTTACATTCGTTCAAAAAAATATTAAAATCTTTTTTTAAATAATTTGTGTATATGTAAATATCACATATATTTGCACGATAAAAAACATAAAAAAAACATACAAAAACATTTTCTCATGAATACTGAGGGTTTGATTTTATTTTTCCTCCTAGGGGTTACACTCGTTGGGCTAGCGGTAATTTTTTCCGGCTTAATTCCTCAAAAGACAACAAATTTACAAAAACATGATACATATGAATGTGGTATTCCTACGCAAGGTTCGTCGTGGATACAGTTCAATGTAGGGTATTATTTGTTTGCCATTATGTTTCTGATTTTCGACGTGGAGGCTATTTTCTTGTTTCCATGGGCAGTGGTAATGAAAGAAATAGGTATGGTAGCATTTATTGAAATACTCATATTTTTTGTAATATTAGGTTTGGGTCTTTTGTACGCATGGAAAAAACAAGCATTAAAATGGGAATAAATAACGAAAAAGAATACGCATCGCTTGATGATTTACAATTAGATTTAGAGAGAAAATCGGGAGACGGGGGATTTTTCTTAACTACATTAAGTGATTTAGTAAATTGGGGTAGAGCAAATTCATTGTGGCCTCTTACCTTTGCTACCAGCTGTTGCGGTATAGAAATGATGGCTGCCGGAGCTCCTCGTCACGACTTTTCACGATTTGGTATGGAAGTATATCGTGCTTCGCCTCGCCAAGCCGATGTAATAGTGGTAGCAGGAACTATAGTACACAAAATGGCTCCGGTACTCAAACGCTTATACGATCAAATGTCGGAACCTAAGTATGTAATTGCTATGGGAGCATGTGCCGTATCGGGAGGTCCGTTTTTTTACAATTCATATTCGGTAATTCGTGGTGCCGACCAAGTAATTCCGGTAGATGTTTACATTCCCGGCTGTCCTCCACGTCCCGAAGCATTTTTTCATGGAGTGCTTGAATTACACAAAAAAATCAAACAAGATTCATTGACAACCAAAATTGACCACGTGTCAAACTTTATGTAATACGATATGACAAATCAAGAATTACAACAAAGAATATTGGAATTGGCTCCCCAAGCTGTTTGTACCGAAAATAAACAGTATCTGATAGCACAAATTCCTGCTCAACAACTGCATAGTGTTGCCAAACAACTCAAGGAATCAAATGATACCAAATTTGATTACTTGTTTAGCCTTACCGGAGTTGATGCAAATCCTGCATTAGGTGTGGTTTATCACTTAGAATCTACAGAATTAGGGCATTGTGTTGTATTGCAAACAATGACCGAAAATCGTGAAAAACCAGTTTTAGATTCAGTATGTGATATATGGAAAGGTGCCGAATTACAAGAACGCGAAGTGTTTGATTTTTTTGGTATTACATTCAACAATCACCCCGATATGCGTCGTTTGTTCATGGACGAAGATTGGCAGGGATATCCATTGCGTAAAGACTACGTTGATACGGTAAACATTATAGATTTAATTAAATAACATTCTTCAATAATATATACAATGGCTGAAACAGTAGCACAACAAACAGACCTGATAGACGAAGAATATTTTATTAACATGGGGCCTCAACACCCTTCAACACACGGTGTGTTGCGTTTGTTGGTAAATCTTCACGGAGAAATTGTAAACGACCTTAAACCATATTGCGGATATATTCATCGCGGTATAGAAAAAATGTGCGAACGCAATACCTATCCGCAAATTATACATCTTACCGACCGATTGGATTACCTGTCGGCACATCAAAACAACGAAGCGGTGTGTATGTTGGTAGAAAACGCGTTGGAAGTAGAAATACCGGAACGTGTAAAATATATTCGCACTATTATAGATGAACTTTCGCGCTTAGCTTCGCACCAATTGTGGTGGGCTGCATTTGGTATGGACTTAGGTGCACTTACTACCTTTTTCTATGGTTTGCGCGATCGTGAAAAAATTCTCGATATTTTTGAAGAAACTACCGGTAGTCGTTTGATTCAAAGTTACTATTGCCCCGGTGGATTGATGTATGATATTCACCCGAATTTCCAAAAACGAGTAAAAGAATTTCTAGAATATTTTAAAAAGAAATTGCCTGAATACGATGAATTATTGTCGGGTAACGTAATTTTTATAAACCGAACCAAAGATATTGGATATCTATCAAAAGAAGATGCCATATCATTTGGCGTAACCGGACCATCGGGACGAGGTTCTGGATTTGCATGTGATATCCGCAAAAAATATCCGTACAATGTGTACGATAAAGTACAATTCAACGAAATTATAAGTACCGAATGCGATTCGCTTGCACGATACAAAGTTCGTATTGCCGAAATGTGGGAATCTATTTCGATTATAGAACAACTCATCGACAATATTCCCGAAGGGGACTATCAGGTAAAAATGAAACCAATTATTAAATTACCCGAAGGAGAATATTATCAACGAATAGAATCAAACCGAGGAGAATTTGGGGTATATGTTCAAAGTCGTGGCGAAAAAAATCCATATCGTATAAAATTCCGTTCACCGAACTTCGCAAATCTTTCGGCACTCAATCACATGTCTAAAAACCAAAAAATTGCCGATTTAGTTGCAATTATGGGTTCGCTCGATTTAGTTATTCCAGATATTGACAGATAAAATTATATAGTATGTTTCTTTACGATTTTACACAATTAACATCATCTATTCACAGCTCATTGGTTGAGTCGTTTGGCGAAGGAGCCCTTACTACCACCATTGAATTAGCTATTGCCGGGGTTGCATACCTTATATTTTTTGCAGTACTTGGCTTATTTTTGGTGTATTTAGAACGAAAAGTGTGTGCATTTATTCAAAACCGTTTAGGCCCTATGCGAGTAGGTCCATGGGGTTTGTTGCAAACCATTGCCGATTTCATCAAATTGTTGATGAAAGAGTTAATTTATATAAAAAGTGCCGATCAGTTTTTATTTAATGTAGCACCGTTTATTGTAATTACCGCGTCATTTTTAGCAATAGGAGCTATACCTTTCGACAAAGGATTACAGGTATTAGACTTTGATATAGGTGTATTTTACGTAGCTGCGGTTTCGAGTCTTGGAGTACTTGGAGTATTATTGGCAGGTTGGGCAAGCAACAACAAATATTCACTTATAGGTGCTATGCGAAGTGGTGCTCAAATAGTGAGTTACGAACTTTCGGTAGGCTTGTCGCTTATGACTATCATAGTATTGGCAGGTACCATGCAATTTTCGGAATTAGTAGCAGGACAAGCAGATTTATGGTTTATATTCAAAGGACACATACCTGCAATGATAGCATTTGTAATATTTTTGATAGCAGGTACTGCCGAAACCAATCGTGGTCCGTTTGACTTAGCCGAAGCAGAATCGGAACTTACTGCCGGATTCCACACCGAATATTCGGGTATTAAATTCGCATTGTTTTTCTTGGCAGAATACATCAATATGTTTATTGTAGCATCTATAGCAACTACTGTATTTTTAGGTGGTTGGATGCCATTGCACATACCCGGATTAGATGGATTTAACCATGTTATGGATTTTATTCCACCGGTATTATGGTTCTTTATGAAAGCATTTACGGTAGTATTTATTATGATGTGGTTTAAGTGGACGTTTCCTCGATTACGAATCGACCAATTATTAACATTGGAATGGAAATATTTATTACCGCTCAATTTAATAAACATAGTAATAATGACAATTGTAGTTTTATTAGGCTGGCATTTATAACAAGCAATATATGAAAGTAGTAGTAGAGTATTTTAAAGATATTTTTGGGGGAATCAAAACATTGATTACCGGTATGAAAGTTACCGGAAAATACTTTGTAAGTCCTAGTGAAATTGTAACACAACAATATCCCGAAAATCGCGAAACATTGCAAATGTTTGATAGGTTCAAAGGTGAGGTTATCATGCCGCATAATGATAAAAATGAGCATAAATGTACCGGTTGTGGTATTTGCGAAATGAATTGCCCTAATGGTTCTATCGAAGTTATTTCGAAATGGGAAATTGTAGATGATAAAAAGAAAAAGGCAATTGATAAACATATATATCACTTGAGTATGTGTACTTTTTGTGGTTTATGTATTAAAACCTGTCCATCAAAAGCATTAGCGTTTGGTCAGGCATTCGAACATTCGGTATTTGACCGTTCGCAGTTGACCAAAATATTAAACAAACCAAATTCTGTAGTTACTAAAGACCTTAAAGAATAAATTATGAATGTTATCTTTTTTTACATCATAGCTGCAGCTATACTCGGATTCTCTATTTTGAGCGTTACAAGCAGAAAAATACTGCGTGCAGCTACATTTTTATTGTTTGTACTTATTTCTACCGCAGCATTATATTTTTTACTACAAGTACATTTTCTTGCAGCGGTTCAACTTATGGTATATGCCGGAGGTATAGCGGTATTGATTATTTTCTCAATTTTGTTGACAAGTAATGTGGATTTTACATTTGAAAAAATAGATTGGAAAAAGCAAGTATTTTCCGGGTTGCTTGCGCTGGGTGGAGCTGCTATAACAATTCTTACATTATTACAATTTAACTTTAATTCGCTGGTTACAAAACAAACCGTTACTCCCGATATTCGTTCGTTTGGACGAGCATTTTTAAGTTATGGCGACGGTGGGTTTGTATTACCGTTTGAAGTAATAACTGTTTTATTATTGGCTGCCATGGTAGCAGCAATTATGGTTGCAAAAAAATCTAAACAATAGAGATATGATAGAAGGCATTGATATTACACACATTTTAATCGTAAGTACCTGTATGTTTTTTATAGGTGTTTATGGATTTTTGGTTCGTAGAAATTTAATTACAATTTTAATGGCTACCGAACTTATTTTGAATGCGGTAAGTATAAATTTTGTTGTGTTAAACAAATTTATATATCCCGATGTTTTGCAAGGCTATATGTTTAGCGTATTTATAATTGCAATTGCTGCAGCCGAAGCTGCAGTAGCCATAGCAATTATCATTAATGTGTATCGCCGATACAGAACCATTAATGTTGAGAATGTTCACGATATGAAGTATTAATACATAGAAAATTTAAACAATATGGATTTTACATATACACTGGCAATTATTGGATTACCCTTTATTACATTTCTTATATTAGGTTTATTGCATAATAAATTAAGTCATAAACTTGCAGGAATCATAGGTAGTTCATCTTTAGGTATTTCATTTATCTTATCGTGCATTACTGCATATTTCTATTTTTTTAAATATGGTAAAATTGATGGTGCATATCAAAAAATTGAAGCGTTTAACATTACGTGGTTGCAGCTAACCGATCAATTACATATTGACATGGGAATTTTGCTCGACCCAATTTCGGTAATGATGCTCATGGTGGTTACCACCGTATCGCTTATGGTACATATATACAGTACCGGTTATATGCATGGTGAAACAGGATTTAATAGATTTTTTGCATTTTTATCGTTGTTTTCATTTTCAATGTTAGGCTTAGTGGTAGCAACCAACTTGTTTCAAATGTATATATTTTGGGAACTTGTGGGTGTATCATCATTCTTGTTGATTGGTTACTATTACGAAAAACCATCGGCAGTAGCAGCATCTAAAAAAGCATTTATAACAACACGATTTGCCGATTTAGGTTTTTTAATTGGTATATTATTATTGTCGTTTTACACCGGCACGTTCGACTTTTTTGAATTAACTAAAACCAACGGACATGAATTAGCTATGACTATGCCTGCCGGAACTTCATTTTTAGGGTTATCTATTGTAAGTTGGGCGTTGATTCTTATATTTATGGGTGGTGCAGGTAAATCTGCTATGTTCCCGCTTCATATTTGGTTACCCGATGCTATGGAAGGTCCTACGCCGGTATCGGCATTGATACATGCTGCAACTATGGTGGTAGCAGGTGTGTATTTAGTTGCCCGCTTATTCCCGGTATATGTATTAGAAGCCCCCGATGCTTTAACGGTAGTAATGTGGGTAGGTGCATTTTCTGCATTATTTGCTGCAATTATAGCCTGTACCCAATTCGATATTAAACGAGTACTTGCTTTTTCTACCATGTCACAAATTGGCTATATGATGTTGGCGCTTGGCGTTTCGCACTATGGCGATCACGAAGGCTTAGGATTTATGGCATCTATGTTTCATTTAACTACACATGCTATGTTTAAAGCATTGTTGTTCTTAGGAGCAGGGTCTATTATTCATGCCGTGCATAGCAATAGCATGCTCGATATGGGAGGACTCAAAAAATATATGCCTATTACGTTTATTACCTTTGGTATTGCATGGTTAGCTATATGTGGTTTCCCCGGACTTTCAGGATTTTTTAGTAAAGACGAAATTTTAGCGGCAGCATATCACCATAATAAAGTAGTATTTTATATTGCTGTGTTGGTGGCAGGTTTAACCGCATTTTATATGTCGCGTTTGTTTTTCAGTATCTTCTTCGGAAAAACTCAACACTATCATCATACGCCACATGAATCACCTGCAAGCATGACAATTCCTCTCATTATTTTAGCAATTTTTGCAACATTTGCCGGATACATTCCATTCCACGATTTAATTACATCAGATGGCCGTCCGTTTGAAGCACATATAGATTGGGCAATTGCAATTCCTGTAACATTGCTTGCTTTTGGTGGTATGGCATTGGCATTTGCATTCTATTTCAAACCAAGTACTATGCCCGATAAAATTGCAGCATCACTCAAAGGCGTGTATACTACGATTTATCGTAAATTTTATATAGACGAAGTATATTTATTTGTAACACAAAAAATATTGTTCAATATAGTTTCGCAAAGCATAGCATGGTTCGACAGACATATCATAGATGCAACCATGGACGGATTTGCAACGGTTACCAATTATGCCTCAGAATCGATTAAAGAATTGCAATCGGGACAAATTCAAAAATATGGATTTGTATTTATTTCGGGAGTATTTGTGTTTGCATTTATTCTTATTTATGTATTTGTGTATTAATTAGAAATTAGATTTACAATTATGGATATATTAAGTTTATTTGTTGTAGTACCAATTCTTACGATGATAGGAATCCTTTTTACTAAGGATTTGAAAGGTGCTCGCATGGTATCGGCTATTGGAATGGGTATTCAATTGCTCATGTCGTTTAATTTATTGTTTCAATATATTGCCGAACGCAAAGCAGGCAATACTGCAGAAATGGTATTTACCAAATCGTATGTGTGGTTTCAGAGTTTCAATATTCACTACGATATAGGTGTTGACGGTATTGCGGTAGCAATGATAATGCTTACATCGATAGTAGTATTTGCAGGTGTTTTTTCTTCGTGGATGACCAAAGAATTACCACGTGAATTTTTTATTTCACTTATACTATTATCTTCGGGGGTATTTGGATTTTTTATTTCGCTCGACATGTTTACCATGTTCTTATTTTATGAACTTGCGGTAATTCCAATGTATTTGTTGATAGGTTTGTGGGGAAGCGGTAACAAAGAATATTCGGCAATGAAACTTACCCTTATGCTTATGGGTGGTTCTGCCTTACTGATTTTGGGATTGTTAGGCATATATTTTCACTCGGCACCCGATGGAGGACAATTAACATTTAATATTCTAGAAATATCAAAAATTACAATTCCTCACGATACACAAATGTTCTTTTTCCCATTCCTTTTTGTTGGATTTGGAGTGTTAGGAGCGTTATTTCCGTTTCACACATGGTCGCCCGATGGTCATGCTTCGGCACCTACAGCAGTATCTATGCTCCATGCCGGTGTATTGATGAAATTGGGAGGATACGGATGTTTTAGAGTTGCAATGTTTTTATTACCCGATGCCGCACAAGAAATGGGTTGGCTGTTTTTGATTCTCACAACGGTAAGTGTAGTGTATGGAGCATTTGGTGCAATTTGGCAAAAAGATTTAAAATACATCAACGCATATTCTTCGGTATCGCATTGTGGATTAGTGATATTCGCTTTACTTATGATGAACAAAACTTCAATGGACGGTGCAATACTTCAAATGATTTCGCATGGTTTGATGACAGCCTTATTCTTTGCTTTAATAGGTATGATATACGGAAGAACTCATACCCGTAACATATTCGAAATGGGTGGATTAATGAAAGTAATTCCATTTATTTCGGTAGTATATGTTATCGCAGGTTTAGCATCATTAGGTTTACCCGGATTAAGTGGATTCGTTGCAGAAATGACCATATTTGTTGGTTCGTTCCAACATGCAGATACGTTCCATAGAGTATGTACCATATTAGCAGCATCGGCTATAGTGATAACTGCAGTGTATATTTTACGCGTGGTTGGCATATTATTGTTCGGGCCGGTTAAAAATCCCGAATTCAATCATTTAGAAGACGCTACATGGTTCGAAAAAGTTTCTATGATTACATTAGTTGTTTCAATTGTAATTATTGGATTTGCACCACTATGGTTATCAGAAATTATTCGCGATAGCTTAACACCTATTGTTGAACGATTGGCATTGGCAGGAAATTAATACTATAAAACATTAAATACACTACGAGATATGAGTTTTGAATCACTTTTATTAATGCGTCATGAGTTAGTACTGTTGCTTGCAATAGTATTGCTGTTAATTGCAGAAATTGGCACCAATGATTCGCAAAAATCGATAATATCACCACTTGCAATTATTTTATTTGCTCTTCACACCATAGTTGGATTTTTACCATTGCAAGAAGGTAGTTTGTTCGGCGGTATGTTCAATACAACAAACATAGTTGCTACTATGAAAAATATATTGAACCTCGGTGTTCTTATTATTTTACTTCAATCATGGAAATGGCTTAATGCTACTGAAAACCGAGTTAAGGTAAGTGAATTTTATATCGTATTATTCTCAACATTACTTGGTATGTTCTATATGATATCTGCCGGTGATTTTCTTATGTTTTACATAGGATTAGAAATTGCGACTATACCATTAGCTGCATTGGCTGCATTCAATCGTCACGAAAATAAATCTGCTGAGGCGGGGATTAAATTATTATTATCTTCAGCTTTGTCATCGGGAATTTTACTTTATGGAATTTCTATGATATACGGAACTACCGGTTCTATTTATTTTGCCGAAATTTCACAATCTTTCAAAGGTTTTGAACCGATACAAGTAATGGCAATGATATTCTTCTTTTCGGGCATGGCATTTAAAATTTCATTGGTTCCATTCCATTTATGGACTGCCGATGTGTATGAAGGTGCACCGGTAAGTATTACATCATATTTATCTGTAATTTCAAAAGGCGCCGCAGCATTTGTGTTTATGATTATACTGTTTACCGTTTTCAAACTATTTACCCCGGTATGGCAAGATATGATGACGGCTATAGCAATTTTAACAATGACCATAGGTAATTTATTTGCATTGCGTCAGAATAATTTAAAACGATATTTGGCATTTTCATCAATTGCTCAAGCAGGGTTTATTCTGCTTGGAATAATATCAGGAACTGCTACCGGTATGGCTACCGTAGTATATTTTATATTAATATATATATTCTCAAATTTATCGGCTTTTGGTGTTGTGTCTATTATTTCGGCATATACCGGCAAAGACAGTATTTCTGATTTAAACGGCATGTACAAAACCAATCCAAAATTAAGTTTGGCTTTAACACTTGCTTTGTTTTCGCTTGCAGGTATTCCGCCTGTTGCCGGATTTTTTGGTAAATTCTTCTTATTTACCGCTGCTGCAGAAAAAGATTTTTATATTCTCGTATTAATTGCATTACTCAATACTATCGTATCATTATACTATTATTTAATGCCGGTAAAAGCAATGTTTATTAACAAAAGCGAATCGCCTATTGCGTATTTCAAAACAGATAAAATTTCGCAATTAGGTTTGGCTATTAGTATTATAGGAATGGTTGTAATAGGATTTGCAAGTCCTGTTTACGAAAAAATTCTTAGTTTTTGTTTTGGAATTTAAATTTGTACAATTATGGCACTTACTAACGGAAAACATATAGTAAAAGAACTAAATGGTACCCCATGTACTATTATTGAAGAACAAGTTTCGCAATCACGTGCAAATTTTTTGAAATCATTGCTTACTTTTAACAAACTCGAAGTTATTGTTGTAGCAAACCCGGCAACAGAAGGGGCAGAAGAAACATACACCATTGGAGTAACCGATGTTATATTCAATCCTGTAATTGCTGTATATGCAAAAAAATTATATACGCAGCACGGACGAATAGTTACCCCTAATATATGGAATCAAATTCCTGAAAATCAACATGTACCATATTGGACTATTGGCAGACAATCAATAGAAATTTATTCTGAAGAATTACAAAAATCATAATAAAACAGGGAATTAGTCATTATCTATAAGCCTTAGCTCCAAATTCTGTATATTTGCATAAAAAGATACATCTATGCAAATACAAACATTTGTGTTTAATCATTTTGGACAAAATACCTATCTTGTAATTGATGAGCAAACAAAGGAGTGTGCGGTAATTGACCCGGGTTGTTTTTTCGATGAAGAAAAACAAAAACTTATTTCATATATCCAAACCAATACGTATAACCTAACTAAAATTGTTTTTACACATTGTCATCTCGACCATGCATTTGGAGCACGCAGTATTGTAAACGCATTTCCCAATATTGCAATTTATGCTCACAGAAACGAGTCTGTTTTTATAGATGATGCCATAAATCAAAGTTTACGATTTGGTATAACCATGGAACAACCACCTAAAATTACCAATTATGTAAGCGATGGTGATATTGTAGAAATTGGGACACTTAAGTTTTTTGCAATTCATGTACCCGGACACAGCCCCGGAAGTATTTGCTATTACAATGCCGAGCACAAAGTAATTTTTTGTGGCGATGTATTATTTGCCGGCAGTATAGGACGAAGCGACTTGCCGGGTGGCAATCATGAACAACTAATTGACGGTATTACTAAAAAACTTATGATACTGCCCGACGATGTTATTGTGTATTCAGGACATGGGCCTACTACAAGCATTTTGGTAGAACGAAATACAAATCCTTATTTTTAATACAACTATGAGCAGTATCAGAATTTTGAGTATAGAAACATCTACCAGTATATGTTCAGTTGCATTGCATAGCAATGGTGTATGTGTTGATTGTATTGAAATTAACGAACAAAACGCACATTCTTCGAAACTTACGGTGCTTATGGAACAGCTATTGGAGCAAAACAATGTGCGTATTGCCGATTGTGATGCTATTGCAATAAGTGGCGGTCCCGGTTCGTATACAGGTTTGCGTATAGGCACTTCGGTTGCTAAAGGCTTATGTTATGCTGCAAATCTGCCATTGATAGCTGTAGACACCTTGCAAGCTCTTGCACTTGCGTGCAAAGGTACAATAGAATCAAAACAAAATATAGATAATAATACTATTTTCATGCCCATGATAGATGCTCGGCGTATGGAGGTATATACATCGCAATGGAATACAAACATGAAACAGATTTGTGATACATTTCCATTAATAGTTGATACAGAAACCATACATACATTTGATTCATCATATACCTATGTGTTGTGTGGCGATGGAAGTGCAAAATGTAAAGCCTTACTTAATGCTCCCCATATACATTTTGTAGAAAATTGTAATACCACTGCCGAAACGGTTGGAACACTTGCCTATAAAAAATTTCAAAACAATCAATTTGAAGATGTTGCCTACTACGAACCATTTTATTTAAAAGAATTTGTAACAACAACACCGAAAAATAAAATGTAAGCGGACTTATTTTTCCTTGATTTTCTTAACTAACTCCAATCCCTTTTTGTAACCCAAGTCATATATTTCGTCGAATTTGTCGAAATCGAATGTTTCATACTTACGAGCTTCGGGAGGGTCAATAAAATAATCGCATAGCGAAATTTTGTGTGATACATTACTGTAAATACCAATACGATACATTCTCTCAACCAACGAAACTAAATTAGGGAATTCTTGAACCTCTTCAATGTGATTTACATGAATCCCAATGATTTTATCGCATTTGCCTTGTAACACACGAGCGGGGAAATTATTAGTCAAACCACCATCAACATAGTAACAACCATTAATAAATTTTGGTTTGTATATGATTGGAATAGATGCTGATGCTATAACAAAATCAAACAAAGGCCCTGATGATATAAGCTCATTTTTTCCTGAATTTAAATTAGTTACGGATATATACAAAGGATATGTGAGTGCATCAAAATTATCGGAAGCAATATACTGTTCAAGAACATGGCGAAGTGTGTCAAAACTTTTAAATCCGGAACGAACCCACAGCAACCATGAAAATGACAAAGTTTTAAGATGTGTTTTAAGAATGTGAGCTATTTCTTGTGGTTTATATCCCGCGGCATAAAACACTCCATTGATAGCCCCCATACTTGTACCTGCAACAATAGATGGAACTATACCATATTCATCTAATGCATGCAATACGCCCAACTGAATAATTCCGCGAGCTCCTCCTCCACTAAGTGAAACACCATATGTAAGCTTATTTACCATATCAATCAAATTGTTTTATGAAACCTGTCAGTTTTTTTAACCAATTATACTATCATTAAAAAAATGATTTATAAAGCCAATGTAATATACAAAATTCTTTTATATTTTTATCAAAATTTTTTACATATGAATATACAAGAGGAATTTTCAAAAGCTATTCAATTTATTGCACATCATCAAGATGGTGAAATTGCAGAAACTCTCAAATATAGAGGGTTAGAGTACAATATGATATATGGCGTTTCATCTAATATTCTGTATGGATTTGCAAAAACTATTGAAAAAAATCAAGAATTAGCCATGTTATTATGGAACGAAGATTTTCGCGAAGCTAAATTACTTGCATTTATGGTTGCCAATCCCGAAACTATTAATAATCAACAATTAGAAACTATGGTTCAAGGGTGTATAAATCATGAAATGGTTGAAATAGGAGCTTTACATTTATTTTCTAAAATTCCAAATGCAATACAAAAATCATATGAATGGGCACAATCAGAAGAGGAATACGTCAAAATGACAGCATATATGATAATTTCACATCTTGCTATACGCTTAAAAAATGTAAAATTTTCTGATTTAGCTAAATTTTTGCCTTTGTATGAACGCGATTTTACTCATGGCAGTTATTTTGTAAGGAAAACTCTCGTAAATTCGTTCCAAGAAGTAGCTTTTAGAAAACCGGGTATTAAAGCTCCTATTGTAAAAGCAACAAAAAAACTTTTAGAACAAAATATTGGGACAGAATTTGAGTTACAAGCAAAAGATATGTTACATGTTTTAAATTATTGTTAATTATTAAAATTTTATAGATATGTTAGAAAAATCATCAAATCCGGTATTTTCGAAATCAACATTTGCTCCATCATTAAGTTCAACACAACAAGGAGTAATGACGTTGCAAGGTACTATAAATAAAAGTATCATACTATTACTTACAATTATTGTAAGTGCTTCTCTTACCTGGAATATGGTTCAACAAGGAAATGCATCGGTAGGTGGACTTATGATGGGTGGACTTATTTTAGGGTTTATTACCGCTATGGTTACTATATTCAAAAAAGAATGGGCAGGGATTACAGCACCTATTTACGCCGTATTCGAAGGGTTATTTTTAGGTGGTGTATCAGCATTTGTAGAAGCAGCATTTTTTGCTTCTAAAGAGCCCGGAGTAGCTTCAACTTCAAATGGAATAGTTTTTAATGCTGTAGCTCTCACATTTGGAGTATTTTTGCTCATGCTTCTACTCTATCGTAACCAAATAATTAAACCTACCCAAAAATTTATGATGGGTGTAGCGGCTGCTACCGGAGCCATATTTTTACTATACTTAGTAAATATGATAATGGGATTTTTTGGTGCAAGTATGCCATTTTTACACAGCAATGGTCCACTTGGTATAGGTATTAGTTTAGTAATAGTTGTTGTAGCAGCACTCAACCTTATCATAGACTTCAAAAATATAGAAGATGCGGTTGCACAAGGAGCACCTAAATATATGGAATGGTTTGGTGCATTTGGTTTAATGGTTACTTTAGTGTGGTTATATTTAGAAATATTACGATTAGTTGCTTTACTCACAGGTAGAGATTAATAACGTACAAACAATATTAAAAAAAGCTGTTATACATTCAGTATAACAGCTTTTTTTTTCTATAACAATACAAAATTCTCTAAATTTACATCCATGTTTACTATATAAATTACAATGAAATCCAATCAAGAATCCATAGGTGTTATATTTACTTTAACCAGTGCCTTATTATGGGGAATTTTCCCAATACTTGCAAATGCATGGTCAGGAATCTTTCCTCCTCTGTTTTTTGGAGCAATAATATCGTTATGTACTGCTATGGGATCAATTATATGGATGATAGTACGTGGCAAAACACATGAATTACGCATTACGAAAGCGTATTTTTCATTGTTTATGGTAAGTATGTGTATTATATGTATTCCTTCAATATTGTTTTTTATAGGCACATCACAAACATCGGGAATCAATTCGTCGGTACTTATGCTTTCCGAAATTGTATTTACTCTAATGTTTACCCCATTTATAGGCGAAAAAAATACAACTCAAAAATATATTGGGTCAGTAGGAATATTGATTGGTGGAGCATTGGTGTTGTACAAAGGAGGCGGCTTGCATTTAAACAAGGGTGATATCTTAATTTTACTTAGCACCATTACATTTCCTATAGGAAATTTCTATTCTAAACGAGCTTTATATTATGTGTCGCCTTCGGTTGTATTGTCGGTTCGTTATACAATTGGTGGACTGGGAATACTTGTGGCATCACTCTTATTAGAACCTCAAGCGCATACATGGTTGAATATAGAAAAATACATGTCGTTTTTTATACTTGTTGGAGGAATATTGCTTACTACGTGTAAAGTTACCTTCTACGAAGGTATGAAACGATTAGATATTTCAAAGGTTATATCACTTGAAATGACTTACCCGTTTTTTAGTGTATTAGTTTTGTATCTCTTTTTTGACCAACATATTATTTGGTATCAAATTGTTGGTATTTGCATTATGGTTTTGGGAGCGTTTTATAGTATGAAACGCAAATCAGAAACCCATGAACAGTTACGATATAAACCCAAACATGCAACAAATTCAACAATACACTAAAAGAAATAAAGTATAGTTAATCTTAGAAGAAATCTTTCATTCTATCAAAAAAACCATTTTTAGCAAACTTTGGATTAAACGATTCTGATTCTTGTAATTTTTCAAGAATTTTTCGTTCATCTTTTGTTATATTTTTTGGTACAAACACCTGTATATGAACCAATAAATCACCTCTTCCGTATCCATTCACATCGGGAATACCTTTACCACGCAAACGTAAAACTTTACCCGGTTGAGTTCCTTCATCAATTTTAATTTTCACAGCCCCCTCAACTGTAGGTACTTCTACAGTTGCACCCATTACTGCATCAGGGAAACTAATTGGCAATTCGTATATTAAATCATTACCATCACGTTGCAGATTGGGATGTTTTTCTTCGGTTATTACAACTATTAAATCACCGTTTACACCACCTCTTCGTGGAGCATTTCCTTTACCGGCTACATTCATTTGCATACCTTCACCTACACCGGCCGGTATTTTTACAGAAATAGTTTCTTCTCCATCAACTATACCTTCACCATAACAAGTAGTACATTTCTGTGTAATGGTTTTACCTTCACCACCACAAGTAGGACAAGGAGATTGTTGTTGCATACGGCCCAAAATACTATTTACAACTTGTACAACATAACCTGTACCTTTACACGTAGTACATGTTTGTACAGCCTGAGCATTAGCAGCTCCACTTCCATTACAAGTAGAACAGGCAACTTTTTTCTTAACTTTTAATTTCTTTTCTACCCCCTGAACAACCTCTTGAAGATTAAGGTGTACTTTTACTCTCAAATTTGAACCTTTTCTAACTTGTTGGCTTCTTCCACGAGAACTAAATCCGCCAAAGCCACTCCCTCCAAATGCACTTCCAAAAATATCACCAAAATGTTCAAATATATCATTTATGTCACCAAAACCACTAAATCCACTGCCACCTGCACCACCTAATCCGGCATGACCAAACTGATCATACTTACGACGTTTTTCATCATCGCTTAGCACTTCATAAGCTTCGGCAGCTTCTTTGA
>Ga0116190_1001450_pt1 | contig 20475 bp, 17 predicted proteins | sample AD_JPNTR4_MetaG_FD_89808 | JGI IMG/M metagenome (GOLD analysis project Ga0116190, IMG submission 89808) | Active sludge microbial communities of municipal wastewater-treating anaerobic digesters from Japan - AD_JPNTR4_MetaG | ecosystem: Engineered > Bioreactor > Anaerobic > Digestate | place...
CCTCTTCGGGCGAAGGGATAGGTCTGGGTGTCGGCCGTTCGGGCGTTGCCATTCTGGGCGGTTCCATACGGACGGGTTGTTCCGGGGGCACCGGCGGCGCAACGGGTCTTTCCGGAGCGAACACCCGGGGTCTTTCCTCTTCGGGCGAAGGGATAGGTCTGGGTGTCGGCCGTTCGGGCGTTGCCATTCTGGGCGGTTCTGGAGCAGCTGGTTTGACGACCGCAGGTTCTGTTTTTGGAGCCACTTTCTGCATGGCGGGTGCTTTTGCCGCCTTGGGGATTGTTTCTTTTTCTGGAGGAATTTCCTGGACCTGCGCCGCAGGTTTGCGCGTTCTGCTTAATTTCTGGAACCGGTCGGCGATTTGAGCGGCAACGTCTCCGGTGATCATGGGAAATTCATTGGTTTCACCCGCTTTCAGGCAAAGTTTGCAGATTTTATTAATCAGGCGGGGCACGCCATGTTCTGAAAATTCCCAGATGATGGAAACGGCGTCATCGTCGAATATTTTTCTTTGCGTACCGGCAATCCTTAATCTCGCTTCAATATAATCGCGGACGGCTTCCTTGGTCGGAAGTTTTTCCAGATGCCCATAAGTTCCTATTCTCTGGAAAAGATTTGCCCTCTTGGGATGTTCCAGCTTGTGTGCCAGTTCCATCTGGCCAACCAGAAGCAATGTAAACAAATTGCGGTCGTCATCCTGCATGTTGGTCAGGAGTCTCAAATCGTCAAGATTGGAAGGGGAAAGAACGTTCGCTTCATCAATGGCTATCACGATCTTCTTGCCCTGATCGGCTGTTTCAAACAACAGCCGATTAAACATTTCCAGCAAATCCACTTTCTTTTTTTCCAGGCACTGCTTGCCAGTGATCTGACCGATAATTTCCCTCAAGAGTTGTATGAACGAGAGAGCGGGATTTGTGATGAGGGCCACCTTGTATTTTTCAGGCTCGAGAGAGTCAATAATCACACGGAGAGATAGTGTTTTGCCCAGGCCGACATCGCCGACGATGACGGTAAGGCATTCATTGCCTTCTTTGATCGCGTAAATGGTTTCGGCAATAACATCTTCCATGGATACATGGCAGTCCACATACATGGAAGCATCAGGAACATTGTCGAAAGGTGGTTTGACCAAATTCCAATATTCAGAATACATCTTTCTTCTCTCCTGGTTAAACTTTAAAATCTCTCTGACGATCCGTTACCGTTACTTCTGGTTTTTAAAGTCGGCAAATTCTTGGTCATTGCTTAAATATTCAAGAATGTCTTCCAGCAAAAAACGTCTTAGTCTTCCCAATTTGTAGCTTTTAATTCTGTTTTCGTGGACAAGTTTCTGCAGAAAACTCCGGCTGATCTGTAGCATCTGGCAAACCTGATGGGCGGACAACATTCTTACCAGAAACGATTCCGTATATTTATAATTAAGAGACAGCCGTCCGTCGGGATTAAGTTTGATGTCTAAAACAGGGTCTTTTTTGGCTCCCCCAAGCAACTCCTTGACGTAATCTGATTGTTGTAGGAGAGCGGATTGCTCTTTTGTCAGCGTGATAGAAATAACGGAAGATGTTTTGCTGGCAATCTCTTCCACCAGCTTTCGATCCGTGTCGGATAATGGCTCTTCAACGGGAAGATCTTCCGTAAAGGTTTCTGAAGACATGGTCGTATCGGGTGCCGGTTGCTCAAATGTTTCTGCTTTTGTTTCTATGGCGACACTGCTGACAACGACTTCCGGCACGGCGGTTTTGGAAACTTCCGGCTGGGTGACTTTTATTTCCGGTTGAGCGTACTCTCTTCGTCTTTTTACAATACAGATTTTTTCCATTTTAATCCCAAAAGTTTTTTAAAAATTGGTAGTTCAAAACCAAAAAAACATTATTTGTTTTTTATTTTTAATAATATGTAGCTTATCCGTTAAGTAAAATCAAGATAATTTTGACTTTTAATATCCATGGACGATTCCAGGAAGAAGCAGGTTATTGATGTGGAAGCAGGCTCTTTTTGCCCAAATGCATGGGATAAAATGTTGCCAAAGCACACAGAAGAAAAACCATAATAAAGGAAATAATGGCCCAAATAATTTGGATCTGGGCTATTTTATGCCCCCTTAAATGAGCCATCAAGATGGCATAGACGGGACCGGCCTCCAGAACGATTACTGCGCCAATCAGGCTGAAAGATAAAATCATAAAGAGAAGTCCGCCGAAACCCGTGACAACCTGCGTCGCGTTTTCCGATTTGAAATCGGCGTAGATGGCGCCAAGGCCGACGGCCATGCCGACAATGGCGGGGACGAGAAGAAAGAGGGTCAATGCGGACAATATCATCATAAAAGATGATACCTGAAGAAAGACATTGGAAATCACGATGAGAATTTCAGCCAGGAAGAGCAGGGGAAGATAATAAAGAAAAAACTTGATCCACAAAAAATGGCTGATGGAAACCGGAGCCGCCTGAACAATCCAAAACGCCTGTCCTTCCATGCTCACGGCGGGAAAAACAAATCTTGCCGCAACAGCGGCGAGAACGGAACTGGCCAGCGCAATATTTAGAAAAGAAAATAAATTTTGAAGATAAACCGTCTTGATGGGTGATTGATCCAAAGGCAGGACGGAAAAATTATAGAGATAAATCGCCACGAGAGCGCCCATCAGAAACAGCTGGGGCCATTGCGAGGAATCTCTGAAGAAGGTTCTTATTTCTTTGACGGCAAATGCTTTTGCGTCACGGGGAAGACCATTCAAGAAATCCTCCCATGAAGAATTATTGCTTTTCAGGGGATAGAAAAGCCGTTTCGCTGTCGTTTGAGATTTGGAAAAACCGGAAAAATAATATTTTTCAGCCAGGAGACTGTTGATAAATATCAGCATCAGCGAGAAAGACGCTGTGAGAGCCAGATTCAAAGCCAGGACTTTGTTTTGATGATTGAGGCCGGCTTTGATCGCATCCGTGATCCAAGTTGTCGGCAGAAGAGGCGAACTGGGCATTTGCATAGAATTCAAATAGGTGACGACAGTGGCAAAGGTGTCCGGGTTGACAAGTTGTTCCGGGCGGGTCAGGCGCAGAATAAGAACGAGAACGATCACCATCAAAACGCCCAGCATGATCAGAATAGTTCTTATCCTGCCGGCCGGAAGAATTTTTGCTCCGAATAAAACCAACATGCCGCTGATGGATGAGGCCATCATGCACATGAAAATCATGACGGACAAGAAGGCGACGTAATACAGGAGGTCTGCCTTATAAATGATTCCATAGGATAAAAAAAACGGCATGCTGAAGGTGAAGATCATCCAGGAACTGTCGAACAAGCTGATGAGCCATCGGGAGGTGAAAATCTCTCCGGCTGAAATAGGTAAAGCATGCAAGAGAGGCAGATCCTGGCTCAGATACAGATGAGTGAGAAAATTGATAATATTGCTGAACAGCAAAAGCATGAAAAAAATCATGATGATCATTGATAAAAGTTTCATCGCCAGAATTGTGCCGAAATCCTGAACACTTTGGAAATAGTTCAGGACCTTGTAGAAAATGATAAAAACCCCTGTCCAAAAAATGACACCCAAAAAACCAAACATCGCGATGCGCGCAAAGCTGTTTTTTTTGTTGCTGCGCAACAGAGCGTTGCTCGCGGACAGGAGTCTTGGTTTCAGCAAATCCAGCACAGTATTCATATAAAGGTATTTTCTTTAATGATGGTGAGAAACACTTCCTCCAATCTGGCTTCGCCGAGTTTGGCAAATTTCTTCAAGTCGTCCAGACTGCCTTCTGCCAACAACGTGCCCTTGTGGATCAGACCGATTCGATGACACAAGTCTTCTGCGATGCTGAGGGTGTGGGTAGAGATAAAAATGGCTGTATTTTTTGAAGCGAGCGTTTTTAGGATGTCTTTTACCATGTGGACCGCTTCCGGATCCAGGCCGACCATCGGTTCATCGATAATCAAAACCCTGGGATCGTGGAGCAGCGCAGAGGCGAGGATCAGTCTTTGTTTCATTCCGTGGGAATAGGCTTCGATCAGTTCGTCAGCCCAGTTCCAAAGCGCAAATTGCTTTAACAATCCCTCGGCCTTTACAAAAAAAATATTTTGAGGCACATGGTACACATCGGCGCAGAAACGCAAAAATTCCATGCCGGTGAGTTTTTCGTAAAGAAAAGGCCTGTCTGGAACGAAACCGATAATCTGCTTCGCGGCGACAGGATTTTGCGACATGTCGTAACCGCCAATGATGATTTTTCCCGAAGAGGGGGCAATGATTCCGCCCATCATGCGGATCGTTGTCGTTTTCCCCGCGCCGTTTGGGCCGATAAAGCCATATATCTCGCCGGCTCCAACTTTTAAATTGAGTTTGTTGACCGCTAAAGTCGTGCCGAAATCCTTAGTCAGTTCCGTCAGCGTAATCATATCGTCTGTTCCAGGACCTCCAGTTTCATTTTCCCCATGACTCCCAGCAAATTCAATTGATCGGAGCTTCCTCCGCGTACAAGCCTGATGTGGGAGACATCGGCGGGGAATTGATTGAACACTGCGTCCGCGGTGATCCATTCCCCGAGATACAGAACGCACCAAGCATGGTAATAGAATCGACCGTTGAGATACACCAACCCGGCTTCAATTTGAGCCGGAATGCCTGAAGCGCGCAGCAGCGCTACCGCCAGCACGGCATGCTCATTGCAATCACCGGTTTTGTTTTTCAAGACCTCCAGAGCGCTGGGCACGGACATCGCCGGTTTCTTTTCCAAATGATGATAAACCCAGCCGATGATTTTTCGCGCTTTTTGCACAGGCGTATCCGTTTCGCTGACGATATTTCCCGCTTGTTTTATCATCTGCGGATCATCGGATTGAATAAGGGGCTCAGGTTTCAAAAATCGAGAAACCCCTTCGGGCCAATTCGTATTGGAAACGGCGGGGGCTGGAAGGGTTTCCTTGTTCACGGTGAGGATTCCGTCTTGAAACACTTGCCGTCCGCCCTCCAGAAACAAATTTTCACCCGCGCCGGAAATCCTGTATTTGATTCGTTTTATCTGATCGACATTGTTCATTTTAACGTTGGAAACGATGGAGGCCGCCCGCGTAAAATCAATGGAAGTTCCCTCGGCAATTCCTTCCATGGCTTGTTGCCGAGTTACTTTTTCCATCGAGAGACCCAGAATGCCCGATTCTCGCAAGACCTCTCCATTGGAATCTATCCAGGCGCAGTTCTCAGCGCCCATAAAATCTGCGCAGAATTTTTTTGTCAGAATTCTTCCTCCCAAGACGCGGATGACCTCATCCTCTTTTCTTGTGACCCGGACTTCGCGGATGGACAGGGATGATGGGTCGAAGATATCAACATTCGTTGACGTATTTGTTTCCATGTTCGCCCTGAAAGCGGCATCGTAAATATTGCCGCTGATACGGGGAATGTTCCGGAGAGGTATTTCACTTTTCTGAGAAGGCCCATCCGAACCCGTCAACAATAGAAGCTTGTTGCCGGTTACTTGTCCCTGGGCGAAGAAACGGAAGATTCCCGAATTTAAATTAAAGCGGAAGGAAGACAGCGTCATGTCCGGATTTAAATGGCCTTCCGTTGAAATATGAATGTCCTGAACAACCCCCATGGTGTTGATCTGCATGTAGACGACTTCGTTAAACTGAATATTATCCGCGTTGTTGTTCAATGTTCGGTGAATAAAACCGATTTTTTTATTATCCTGATAAATGTTCATCCAGATGTCTTGGGATTTGGGGGAATAAACCCCTTGCGAAGGAGAATCGACTTCCGATTTGTTTTTGAAGAAATCAAGTCGAATCAGCAATAAAGTAAAAAAAACAATGCCGATCAGGATGCCTAACAACATGTTTAATTTAAACGTTTTCATTGAAGAAATATTCGTATTAAAAAGGGTATTTTCACCTAAGGATAGTAACCCGCCATCGAATAAATTGTCAACAAATAGGTGTTATGATTTTTATAAATGCATTAAACGATTTATTGACAAGAACCGCCAATTGCTATATCTAAACTTCAACTAGTTATTGATAAAAATTGATAAAATATATAATGATATCAATCATAAATTGAATGAATAATCTATGAAACATGACAACTTGATCGTTAATGAGGGCTATCCCTTTATCATATTCTCTCTTATCACCACCATCTTTGTCGTTTTTCTGGGAGGGAACTGCTGGCTGATCCTCTTGTTTTTTTTGTTAACCGCTTTTGTGGTCTGGTTTTTTCGGAATCCGGACAGGTCATTCCAAGATGAAGAAAAACTGATTATATGCCCCGCGGACGGCAAGGTGATAAAAATTGAAGACGTTATGCTGACGGGCGACATGGCGGGAAAGTTCAAAAAGATCAGTATTTTTATGAATGTGTTTAATGTGCATGTCAATCGAGCTTCCTATAAAGGGAAAATTGAAGCGATCCATTATCATGAAGGGAAATTCTTATCCGCAAACCTTGAAAAAGCTTCACAAGATAATGAACGCAACGAAGTGATGATTCGCACGGATGACGGCCGGATGATCTGGATTGTACAGATCGCCGGTCTTATTGCGCGACGCATTATCTGTTGGGTCAAGCAAGGCGATGAGGTGGCCAAAGGGGAAAGAATCGGACTGATATGTTTCGGTTCTCGGGTTGATCTTTATCTGCCTGAGGATTCCCAAATATCGGTAAAATTAAACGATAAGGTCAAGGCGGGGGAAACGCCCCTGGGTTATTTATCATGAGCACGGAAGAATCCTTCCCGAAAGCGCGTGTCAAAAAAGGGATTTACGTCCTGCCCAACCTTTTTACATCAGCCAGTCTGTTCTGTGGGTTTTATTCGATCATAGCTTCTTTTAAAGAATATTTTCTGTCTTCTGCGGTAGCCATCTTAATTGCCGTTGTATTTGACGGGCTTGACGGGCGCATTGCCCGACTGACCAATACAACCAGCAAGTTTGGCGCCGAATATGATTCTTTGGCGGATGTGATATCCTTCGGAATCGCTCCGGCCCTACTGGTTTACAGCTGGTCGTTGACAATCTATGGAAAATGGGGATGGATTGCTTCTTTTTTATTTGTTTTATGCGGAGCCTTGAGACTGGCCAGGTATAACATCCAGATCGGCATCATTGAAAGCTCCGTTTTCAACGGTCTTCCGATACCGGCCGCGGCTTCCGTTGTGGCGACGACGGTTATATTTTTTGACTATGCGGGCGTGGAAGGGCATTTTTACAATCTCTTTACAATCTTTTTTGTAGTTGTCTTGTCGCTGCTCATGATCAGCTCAGTGAAGTACTACAGTTTCAAAGACATGAAACTGCTGTCCCGTAAGCCGTTTACAGTATTTTTCATCTTGGTCCTTTTGTTGATCATCATTGTTGCGGAACCGGAGATTATGTTTTTCATTCTCACCTTGGGTTATGCGCTGTCCGGTCCGGTGTGGTGGCTGATAAAATATGATCGCGAACAACGCCGGAAAAGCCAGGAAGGGAAAACAGGCGCTTGAAAGTTAATGCTGACGGATTGTAAGAAGACGGTTTGGGAAAAGCATGAGAATCATTGGAGGTAAGGCGAAAGGGCGACTTTTTCATTTTGATTCATCATCCAGAGAAAGGCCAACGTCTGATTTTTTGAGAGAAACCCTGTTTAATTTGCTGGGTGATATAGGGGGAAAAGTTTTTGTTGATCTATTTGCGGGATCCGGCAGTGTGGGGTTGGAAGCGGCGAGTCGCGGCGCAAAAGAAATATGTTTTGTTGAGAAGAGCAGGAAATTGGCATCTTTCATTAAAAAAAACGCTGAGACATGCGGCCTGGCAGAGAATTGCTTGATCCTCATGACGGACGTAGAAAAGGGTTTGAGGAATCTCTGCGCGAAACATTACGTGGCGGATATCATCTTTGCCGATCCTCCCTATCAACAGGGAGAGGTTCAGGAGACATTGAAACTGCTGGATAGGTATCGGATTCAAAAAAAAGAGACGATAATCGTCGTCCAGCATTCCGTCAAAGAAAAATACGATGTTTCATCCGGAAATTTCAGGATTTGCGATGACAGAAGATACGGCGATCATGCCCTAACATTTCTTACATGGAGAGAAGAAAATGGAGGAGAATTTCACCAAGAGAGTAGCCATCTACCCGGGTTCTTTTGATCCCATTACCAATGGACATGTCGACATCATCAAAAGGGCGGTAAGAATGTTCGATGAAATCATCGTTCTTATCGCTTACAATCCCAACAAAGTCTATCTTTTTTCAGCAGACGAGCGAATGGAGATGATTCGTGAAATATTCAAGGACACGAAAGCGGTCAAGGTCGATTGTTATTCAGGCCTTTTGGTTGACTATATGAAAATATCGGGAGCGAACATTATTCTTCGGGGGATGAGAGCTCTTTCTGATTTTGAATATGAGTTTCAAATGGCGCTGATGAACAGACGCCAGACCAAGAACATTGAAACGGTTTTTTTGATGAGCGGATTCAAGTGGTTCTACACCAGTTCGAAATTAATCAAGGAAGTCACCAGTCTGGGGGGATCAGCCAAGGGTCTGGTGCCGGATAACGTGTATCAGAAACTTTTGGAAAAATACAATATCAGCAGCAGAGAATGAGTTTTTTCTCGTTGGATGCCAAAAGCAAGGCGCGGCGGAAAAAAATCAAGGCAAAAAACATAAAATGACATCGTCGTTCATCATGTCTGAATCCGACGATAGGCTGTGAAAATCATCATAACGGGAGACGAAAATCAATGGGCGGAATGTTTGGCGTCGTATCCAGCCGGGATTGTGTAAAAACACTTTTTTACGGAACCGATTATCATTCTCATTTGGGCACGGAACATGCCGGTATGGCGGTTTTTGGATCGCAGGGGTTTTTTAAAACCGTGCACAATATATCGCAAGTGCAATTTAAATCGCGGTTCATTGATGACTACAAAAAGATGGATGGGACGTCCGGTATCGGCGCCATTGATGATGAAACGCCGCAGCCGTTAATTTTCCGTTCCAGATTTGGCGTTTACGCAGTGGCTGCCGTAGGTCTGATCAACAACAAAAATATCTTGGTTGGAGAATTGCTCGATGAAGGCGCCAATTTCGGCGAGCGGGCCGGCGGCGATATCAACAATGCGGAGATTGTTTCGTGTCTTATCAATCGCGGCGACAACATCGTGGAAGGCATTGCTTCCATGCGGGGCGCGATAGCAGGTTCCATCTGCGCATTGGTGCTGACGACAGAGGGGATTTACGCGGCAAGAGACAAATTTGGACGATTTCCTTTGGCCGTCGGCGTGTCCAAATCTCCGGATGTCAAATCGTATGTTGTGGCCACGGAAGCAAGCTCATTTGAAAATTTAGGATATGAGCTGGTGCGTTTTTTGGGGCCGGGGGAAATCGTTTTGCTGACGCCGGACGGGGTCAAGACCCTCAAGCCGGAAGGCCAAGAGAAAAAGATTTGTTCGTTTTTATGGATCTATACGGGGTATCCGTCGTCAACGTATGAGGGCATCGGCGTGGAAAGGACAAGGGAACGCTGCGGCATATACTTGGCGAAACGGGACAATGTAGAAGCCGATCTTGTATCCGGCGTGCCCGATTCCGGCGTGGGTCATGCCATCGGATATGCGATGGGGTCGGGCATTCCTTATCGACGGGCATTGGTCAAGTACACGCCGGGTTACGGACGAAGCTACATGCCCCCAACTCAGGAAATCCGGGACCTCGTGGCGACCATGAAACTTTGTGCGGTCCGGGAAGTTGTCAACGGCAACCGGATCGTGATTTGCGATGATTCGATCGTCCGCGGAACGCAGCTGAAAAATCTGACGATCAAAAAATTATGGGATAACGGAGCAAAGGAAATTCACGTGCGTCCGGCCTGTCCTCCGCTGATGTTTCCTTGTCAATACACATCATCCACCAGGACAACGGGCGAACTGGCGGGACGTAAGGCGATTATCGCTCTCGAGGGGAGAGAACCTGAAAAACTGGATGAATATTTAGATGCGCATTCAGCAAAACACGCGAAAATGGTTGATTGGATCAGGCGTGATTTAAATGTCACCTCCTTAAAATATCTCCTGATTGAAGATATGATTGCAGCAATAGGTCTCCCCGCAGATCAGTTATGTCTTCACTGCTGGATGGGCAAATAGCGTTTCGTAGGTTCGGAATCAAAAAATGGCAATAAGTGAAACAATCTTTCGTCTGGATGCGTTTTGAGGAAGCCTGCTTTTGTGGAAGATCACTCGATCATAAAAAGGAAAAAAACCAGAAAACTCAATTTGGGCGGCGTTGAGATCGGCGGAGGAGCGCCGATAGTCGTGCAGTCCATGACCAATACGGATACGCGCAACATCCGGGCGACCGTGGCCCAGATAAAATCCCTTGAGAAAGCGGGCTGTGAAATGGTCCGCGTGGCCGTGCCCGATATGGAGGCCGCAAAAGCCGTTTCGGCAATCAAAGAAAAAATAAAGATTCCTTTAATTGCCGACATTCATTTTGATTATCGGCTGGCCTTGGCGGCGATGCAAAGCGGCGCGGCGGGGATCCGGATCAATCCGGGCAATATCGCCCGGGATAAGTTTAAGGAAATTGTCCGCTGCGCCAAAGAACGAGGAACGGTCATTCGCATTGGCGTCAATTCCGGATCCTTGCAGAAAGATTTGCTGAAAAAATACGGCGGTCCGACAACGCAGGCGCTGGTACAGAGCGCCATGCGGACTATTGCGGTATTGGAAGATCAGGGATTTCATCACATGAAGCTTTCCCTCAAATCATCGAATGTGCGGACCATGATCGAGGCTTATCGGAGCATATCGCGCAAAACAGATTATCCCCTGCATCTGGGCGTCACGGAAGCGGGCGCTTTGATGGATGCCGCTGTGAAATCTTCACTCGGTATCGGAGTGCTTCTGTATGAAGGAATCGGCGACACGATTCGCGTGTCGGTGACCGGTAATCCCTGTCAGGAACTTCCGGTTGCCTACAGCATATTGCGCGCCCTGCGGGTCCGAAACGTCGGTCCTGAAATTATTTCCTGCCCGACATGCGGGCGTTGTGAAATTGACCTGCCCGGTCTGGTCGGCCGGGTTCAAAAAGCCTTGGTGGGCGAAAGAAGCCATTTGAGAATCGCCCTAATGGGATGTGTGGTCAACGGTCCGGGAGAAGCGGCGGATGCCGATATTGGTTTGGCAGGCGGGAGGGGCCGGGGAGCGATCTTCAAGCACGGCAAAATTTGTAAAACGGTCAGGGAAACTGACTTTATTAAAGTCCTCATGGAAGAAATCAATAAGCTCATAGCAGAAAGGAACCGACGATAATGCGTTATTCAGAGATGTTTTTGCCGACGGTCAGAGAAGTGCCGTCCGATGCGGAGGTGATCAGCCATCAATTGATGATCCGAGCCGGAATGATCAGAAAATTGACCAGCGGAATCTATTCTTATCTTCCTCTGGGTTACCGTGTCATTCGGAAACTGGAGAAAATTATTCGGGAAGAAATGGATAAAGCGGGCGCACAAGAAGTGCATTTGTCGATGGTTCAACCGGCGGAACTTTGGCAGGAATCGGGAAGATGGGAGCATTACGGAAAGGAACTGTTGAGATTTCAGGACCGCCATGATCATGAATACTGCCTGGGGCCCACGCATGAAGAGGTGATAACGGCCCTGGTCCGCAATGAAATCAAAACCTACAGGCAATTGCCGCGAAACCTCTACCAGATTCAGACTAAATTTCGCGATGAGGTGCGTCCCCGGTTCGGCGTGATGCGCTGCAGGGAATTTGGGATGAAGGATGCCTACAGCTTTGACGCTGACGACGAGGGAGCGGAAAAAAGTTATCAGAAAATGTTTGAGGCGTATCATAATATTTTCAGACGGTGCGGTTTGAGATTCCGTTCCGTGGAGGCGGATACAGGCAGTATCGGCGGAAAGTACTCACATGAATTTATGGTGATGGCCGAATCCGGCGAGGACGCGCTGGTATTCTGTCAAAAGTGTTCTTACGCGGCTAATTTGGAAAAAGCGGAGGTTGCCCCTCCGAAGAAGAGGGAATCGTCAGAAAGCCGGTGGCTGCCCAAGGAGGAAATTCATACCCCTGATGTCAGGACCATTGAGGAAGTCGGTTCGTTTTTAAACGTCGTGCCGCAAAACATCGTCAAGACTTTAATCTACTTGGCCGATGGCAAGCCTTGCGCGGTGCTCATCCGCGGTGATTTGGAAATTAACGAAATTAAGCTGAAAAATCATTTAAATGTTTCAGAGCTGGAACTTGCCTCGGATGAGATGATTCAACAAACCACGGGCGCTCCAAGAGGCTTTGCAGGACCGCTCAATGTGAAAATTCCTTTGCTGATGGATTATTCGTTGATGCCGATGGTCAATTTTGTGACAGGCGCCAACAAAAGGGATTATCATCTGAAAAATGTAAATCTCGGAAGAGACCTTCCGGCCGGTCCGTTTGCGGATTTGCGTGTGGTCACCCGGGAAGATTCATGTCCGCGATGCGGAGGCGAATTACAATTTGCCCGCGGCATTGAAGTGGGCCATGTCTTCAAACTGGGAACAAAATACAGCAAGGCCATGAAGGCGGTCTTTCTGGACAAGGACGGTCAGGAAAAAAATATGATCATGGGATGTTACGGCATCGGGATAGGCAGAACCGTTGCCGCTTGCATTGAACAAAACAACGATGCGGAAGGAATCATCTGGCCGATGCCGCTCGCCCCTTTTCAGGTCATTATCATTCCGGTGAATATCAACGAAAGAGAGGTTATGGAGACTGCGGAAAATATCTATCGGTCGTTAACTCAAATCGGTGCGGAGACGATTCTCGACGATCGGGATGAAAGAGCCGGCGTTAAGTTCAAGGACGCAGATCTCATAGGCATTCCGTTGAGAATCACCGTGGGCAAGAAAAATTTGGTGCAGGGAAATGTCGAGCTGAAAATCAGAAAAACCGCCGAAACTCTGTTATGTTCCATTGAAAATGTTTCTGAACTTGTTCAAGGGATCATCGCCAAGGAAATGAACGCCAACGGATAAAAAAGCCTGTAGTCAAGATGATAAGAATTAATGACATCATTGAAAAGGTTCAAACTTATCTTTCCCCTGAAGAAGTGGAAATGATTGAAAAAGCTTATATTTACTCGGCTTCCGTTCATCAGGGACAGGTTAGACTCTCCGGCGAACCCTATCTGACGCATCCTATGGAAGTGGCGGGGATTCTGACGGATATGAGAATGGATGCCGCGACCATTATCAGCGGATTGCTGCACGATACGATAGAGGACACGCTGACGACAGCGCAGCAATTGGAGCAGGAATTCGGCAAAGATGTTGCTTTTTTGGTCAGCGGGCTGACCAAGTTAAGTCGTTTGTCGTTCAGTTCTCAGGAAGAAAGACAATCCGAGAACTTGCGTAAAATGATTCTCGCCATGTCGTCGGATATTCGCATCCTGTTGATTCGTCTTGCCGACCGGTTGCACAACATGCGTACTTTGCAATATCATCCGAAGGAAAAAAGAATTTCCATTGCCCGGGAAACCCTGGATATCTACGCACCGTTGGCCAACCGACTGGGCATTTACAATATCAGAATGGAACTGGAGGATTTGGCGTTTCAATATATTGCTCCCGAAGCGTATCGCGAGTTGACATCCAAAATCGCCAAATCCAAGGAAGCGAGAGAGAAATATACCGAGGAAGTGAAAAATATCATTTCCAAAAATATGGAGAATTTTCCCGTGTCCTGCAAAGTGGAGGGCCGGGCGAAACATCTCTATAGCATTTACAAAAAAATGCACGAGCAGCATTTAAACTTCGACGAGGTTTACGACCTGATTGCCTTTCGCATCGTTTTGGATACCGATTCGGACAAGACCTGTTATGAAGTTTTGAGCATCATCCACGCGTTGTGGAAACCGGTTCCCGGGAGGTTTAAAGACTATATCGCCATGCCCAAAGCGAATCACTATCAATCCCTTCATACCACGGTTATCGGACCGTACGGCGAGCGCATTGAAATTCAAATCAGAACGAAATCCATGCATGAATGGGCGGAAAAAGGCATCGCCGCGCACTGGCGGTACAAAGAAGGCAAAGTTTTCTGGGATGACGAAGAGGACCAAATCAAAAAACTTCGGGAAGTTCTGGAAATTCAGCAGGAAGTCAAAAATCCCAAGGAATTCATGTCGGATCTCAAACTGGCGTTGTTTCCCGAAGAGGTGTATGTGTTTACGCCGCACGGGGATGTGAAATCTTTTCCCAAGGGGGCGACGCCCATAGATTTTGCCTATAGTATTCACACCGATATCGGCCATCAATGCATCGGAGCTAAAGTGAACAGAAATATCGTGCCCCTGCGATATAAATTGCAGAATGGTGATCGCGTGGAGATCATCACGCAAGCCGGACATCATCCGAGCAAGGATTGGCTGAAGTATGTCGTGACGACCCGGGCGATCACCAAAATCAGAAACTGGATCAATCTGGAAGAAAAGAAAAACAGTCTGGCTCTTGGCAAAGAATTGCTCGAAAAAGAATTCAAAAGACATAATCTGAGATTCAGTCACATGGTGAAGTCGGATGAAATCCGTAAAGCGTTGGACCATATGTCTTTTAACCAGCTTGACGATTTGATTTATCAGGTCGGTCTTGGCCATATTTCCCCGAAGCGAGTGGTGAATTATTTCATCGAGGGGGAAGAGAATGAAATCAAAGAACCACTGCTCGAAAAAATAAAAAAGAGCAAAAGGGCAGCCCCTTCCATGGGCATTGCTTTCGTTGGCGTGGAAGACATGGAAGATGTCATGGTCAATTTCGCCAAATGCTGCAATCCGATTCCGGGAGACGCCATTTCCGGATATGTTTCGCGCGGACGTGGTGTAATCATTCATACCGTAAACTGTCCCTATGTCAAAAAAATGGATCAGGAAAGAATTGTCCGGGTTCAATGGAATGCCCAGGAAGAACACACGTATCCCGTGCGCATAAAGGTGGTATGCGATGACGTCAAAGGCGTACTCACGGAGGTCAGTTCCGTCATTTCATCCTTCGATGTGAACATCAGTTATGCGCAGGTCGAAACGGAAAATATGATTGCCACCTGCACTTTTGTGATTGATGTCAACCATTTGCCCCAATTGAATCAAATCCTGTCGGCGATTAAACAATTGCGGTTCGTCCGTTCAGTGGAGTGGTTACATCATTTCTAAGCGTCCGCACATGATGATTGACAAAATGGTCGACTCTGCTATAAGCGTTTGCAAATTTTAAAAAAGAGAGATGGATATGCATCATTGGAAAAAAATTATCGTTCTGTTGGGTCTTCTGATATTTGTTTATGCCGGGTTTACAGCCGGAGAATCCGATGCCGCCGAAAAAAGAAAAGTGATTTTAATTGATGCCGCCGACATCAGCGGGGATTGGGCGGGGATGATAAAAGATAAAAGCGCGGTAGTAGACATTACGTTGGCTGTGGCGCTTTACATGAAGGAAGAAATGGGCAAGGACAGAGAATTCAACGTTATTTTGACCAGGGAAAAAGATCGGGATATCGATCTGCAAGAAAAAATGAAGCTGATTGAAAAAAACAAACCGGATTTTTTGATCTCTCTTCATGTGAATCGGGGCTTTGGAAAAGCGTCCTCCGGTTTTGAAATTTATTATCCGGATTACCTGACGAATGTGGCGGGGCAGGATAAAAAATCAGAACGATTTCAATTGCGCAATAGAGCGCAAGCCGACTCTTTAAAAATGGCCCGTATCATCCAGGAAAACCTCAACAGATTGTTCCCCCGGAAAAGCAGGGGCATTAGGAAAGCCGCGTCATCCGTCAATTATGAATGGGTCGTTCCTTCCGTCGGGGTGGCCATGGGATTTGTCACGAATGATGAAGACAGAAAAAAATTGCTTTCGGAAAAGGCGCAAAGGGAAATTGCCCAGGCGCTGGTCAAGAGCGTTAAAGTCTTTTACCGGTAAAGGATTATGGAAAGAAAATCAGGTCGCCGAAATCATGAACTCAGGCCGATCCGCATCATCAACCAGTATCTGAAAACAGCGCCTGGTTCCGTTCTGGTGGAATTCGGCGACACCAAAGTGATCTGCGCGGCTTCCCTCGATGACAAACCCACGCCTTTTCTGAAGGGGACGGGAAAGGGGTGGCTGACCGCCGAATATTCTATGTTGCCTATGTCCACGCCGACAAGGAATGTTCGCGAATCGACGAGAGGCAGAACGGGGGGAAGAACCCACGAAATTCAGAGAATGATCGGACGTTCGCTGCGCGCCGTGACGGATTTGAATGCCTTTGGAGAAAAAACCGTTTATCTGGATTGCGATGTAATTCAGGCGGACGGAGGCACCCGAACCGCCTCCATCACCGGTGCGTTTGTCGCTTTGGTGGATTTGTTCAGAAGAATGCGGCAGGAAGGCCTGGTGGATCGTATGCCGGTGAACGATTACCTTTCTGCCGTCAGTGTCGGTATCGTCGAGAACGAGATTCTTCTCGATTTAGCGTACGAGGAAGATTCGCGGGCGGAGGTGGACATGAATTTTGTCATGACGGCATCTGGTCTTTTTATCGAAGTGCAGGGAACGGCTGAAAAGACGCCCTTCAGCGCCGAGCAGATGTCCGAAATGACGGCGCTGGCCAAAGCCGGGATTGCACAAATCATAGCCTATCAGAAAGAAATTATCGGTGATCTGCATTCATGAAAATCGTGTTTGCGTCCCGGAATGAAGGGAAAGTCCGGGAAATCAGGGAAATGCTCGAGGGGACGAATCTGGAGCTTGTATCTTTGAAGAATTACCCGGAATCCCCGGAAATCATCGAGGACGGAAAAAGTTTTCAGGAAAACGCCTTGAAAAAGGCGAAAATCATATCCGACTTCACGGGCGAAGTGGTTTTGGCCGATGACTCGGGCCTGAGCGTGGACGCGCTCAACGGCGAGCCGGGGATTTATTCCGCCCGTTACGCGGGTGCAGAAGCGACAGATGATCAAAACATCGATCGTCTCTTGTCCAAGCTCAAAAACATTCCGGAGAAAGAGAGAAAGGCTTTTTTTTGTTGCGTCTTGGTCCTCTACAGGCCCGATGGCCGTTACGACGCTTTTGAAGCCAAGTGGCACGGCATCATCATAGATGAGCGTCGCGGCACAAACGGCTTCGGTTATGATCCGGTTTTTTTCGTGCCTCAACTCGGGAAAACCGCGGCCGAGTTGCCGCCGGAAATAAAAAACAAAGTCAGTCACCGGGGACAGGCTTTTGCTTTGCTTAAGAAGGTGCTGTTGAATGAATCAAAAAGGGAAGTCGGGGCGTAGCGCAGCCTGGTAGCGCGCCTGCTTTGGGAGCAGGATGTCGAGTGTTCAAATCACTCCGCCCCGACCATTCAAAGACTATTTCTCCTTGCCTCGTTTTAACTAGTATTTCATAAAAAATTATATTGTTGTCCGTTTTAATGAAAAGGGGGATTTATGAAGGTCTTGGTTATCAACAGCGGAAGTTCATCTCTCAAATATGAGCTGTTTGATTTGAACAGAGAGGTTTCTCTGATCAGCGGCGAGGTATCCCGAATCGGCAAAGAAGGTGCTAAGCATAAAAGCTTTTGTCGCGGCAAAGAAAAGAGTGATGACGTGATAGTTGCCGATCACCTGGCGGCTTTAAAGCATATTTTCCAGACCATCACCAGTATGGAAGATTCCTGCATCAAACGTCTTGACGAAGTGGGGGCGGTCGCCCACCGCATCGGCCATGGGGGAGTTCAATACCGCGGACCTGTGGTAATTGATGATAAGGTTAAAGAAGAAATCAGAAAGCTGATTCCTTTGATGCCCCTGCACCATCCGGCGATGCTGGCGGGCATTGAAGCCTGTCAAGCCGTCTTGCCGGATGTTCCTCAAGTGGCTGTTTTTGACACGGCTTTTCACAGCTCGATTCCCGACGAAGCCGCGGTTTACGGTATTCCCTATGAATATTTCACGCGTGGCATAAAGCGATTCGGATTTCATGGCAACTCCCACGAATACGTTACAACAAAGGCGGCGGAACATCTGGGAATACCTCTACGAAAGCTAAACATGATCTCTTGTCATCTGGGAAACGGCGCAAGCGTCTGTGCCGTTCATCGCGGCCACTCTGTTGATACCAGCATGGGCTTTAGTCCGCTGGAGGGCTTAATGATGGGCACGCGTGTCGGAGATCTTGACCCGGGCGTCATTACTTATTTGGCAAGATCCTTCGGCTTAAAAATCGAAGAAATCGATAATATGCTCAATCATAAAAGCGGGCTGCTGGGCGTTTCAGGCGTCAGCTCCGACATGCGAGAAATATTGGCTGCAGCCGATCAAGGAAATTCTAGAGCGCTTCTGGCGGTCAAAGCCTTTTGTTATCGAATCAAGCGATACATTGGGGCCTATCATGCCGTATTGGGCGGAGCCGACGTTCTCATTTTTACGGGGGGAATCGGTGAAAACAATCACAGTATTCGGGCACGGTGCGTCCAGGGGATGGAAAAGATAGGTTTCGCGGTGGATCCCTTGCGCAACAAACGATGCGAAGTCACATCCGACAGACCGGTGATGGAGATCGGCGCCCGATATTCCCAAGCGAATATTCTGGTCATCGCTACCGATGAGGAACTGATGATCGCCAAACAATGCGCGAAAGCTCTGGATTATCGGCGCTCCATTCGCCGGGATTTATTGTCCGTTGACAGGCGTCCCATCCGCGTATCCGTATCCGTTCGCCATGTCCACTTGAGCAAGCAAGATGTAGAAACATTGTTCGGGAACGGATATACCTTAACGCCCAAAGCTCCGCTATATATTGACAGCGAATTTGCCGCTGAGGAAACGGTTCGACTGATCGGACCGCGGGGCAGTGTTGAAGATGTCCGGATTATTGGACCGGAAAGAGCGAGAACCCAAGTGGAAATATCCAGGACCGAGGAATTCAAGCTCGGCATTGATGCGCCGATACGCGAATCGGGAGATTTGGACGGAACACCGGGCATCATTTTGGAGGGGCCGGCTGGGCGGGCGGAAATTCCTGAAGGCGTGATTTGCGCCATGCGCCATATTCACATGACCCCGGAAGACGCCGACAATTATGGCGTGAAAGACAGAGATGTCGTCATGGTACGCATTGAAGGGGAGCGGGAACTTATTTTCGGCGATGTGCTTGTCCGCGTCAAGCCTGCGTACAAATTGGAGATGCACATCGATACGGACGAGGCCAATGCGGCGGAATTGCCGCCCATCTCGGAGGGTTATCTGGTTCGGATAGAATCGCGGCCATGACCTCTTCAGATCAAGGCCAAACTATCGGCGATGGCCATCCCCCGAAGCGTCGGCTTTAAAAACCCGTTTTCGAGAACAAGAATTTTTTTTTTGATCAGCGAATGGATGACCGTTTTTTTCTCCTGAAAAAGATCGGTTCCGAACATCTTTTCATATTTCCAGAGATCGATGCCTTCCTGCGTCCGAAATCCGAGAAAAAGGGTTTCCAGTTGAAGCTTTTCCTTGTCAAGTTTTTCTCTGTTTAGAATCGGCATGATACCATTGAAAATGTCTTGTAGGTAAGCCTTTAGATCCGCTTTGTTCCACCAGCGTCTGTTTTGAAAAAAGGAGTTGGCGGATGGTCCCACTCCCAGATACGGGACGTGATGCCAGTATTTCCGATTGTGTTTCGATTGCAAAAATTCTCCTTTGGCGAAGTTGGACACTTCGTAATGCATATAACCGGCTTCGCGCAGCGTTTCGGCCGTCATGAAAAAAAACGACCTTTGTTTGTTTTCGCCGGGCAGCAACCATCCCTTCGACGCATAGGTCCGGCGGAGAGGAACTTGCGGATCAAGCGACAATTGATAACAGGAAAGATGCGGCGGCTGAAGGTTGACGGCGTTGAGCAATTCCTTTTGCCATTGCTTGATGCTCTGGCCATGGACGCCGTAGAGCATGTCCATACCCCAGTTTTCGAAACCGGCCTTCCGGACATGGTCGACGGCTCCTAGGGCATCCTCTCCACTATGGCGGCGACCCAGCAGTTTGAGAAGCTTATCGTCGAAGGATTGAACGCCGATGTTGACGCGACGAATCCCGATATCGCGAAGGGCATGCAGGTATTCGAAAGAAGCGTCTCCGGGATTGATCTCCAGGGTGATTTCGGATTGCGGATCGATTTTATAGGTCTGGTAGATGGTGGATAAGATATCTTTTATCTGCTTGGGGTTGAGAAGGGAAGGGGTTCCGCCGCCGAAATAAATGGTGTCAAATTCGGAAAATATTTCTCGGTAATGATGGATTTCCTTTTTAAGGGCTTCAATGTATTCCGGAATCAGGCCCACCGATGCCAGGGAGTAGAAGCTGCAGTAGGCGCATTTGCTCAGGCAAAAAGGAATGTGGATATAAAGGCCGGCTTTTTCATTTTGCATAAGCATAAAGCAGATCCGGGGATCGTCATCAGTCCGTGTCCGACTTCAAAACGGCCAGAAAAGCG
>Ga0116190_1001452_pt1 | contig 20465 bp, 17 predicted proteins | sample AD_JPNTR4_MetaG_FD_89808 | JGI IMG/M metagenome (GOLD analysis project Ga0116190, IMG submission 89808) | Active sludge microbial communities of municipal wastewater-treating anaerobic digesters from Japan - AD_JPNTR4_MetaG | ecosystem: Engineered > Bioreactor > Anaerobic > Digestate | place...
AAAACAAACCTAAATTAACTGTAAAATTAAAAATTTTGCGGGAAAATTTAAGTTTTTTAGTAATAAAACTATTACTTTAATGATATTTTAACCAAAAGCATCAGCGAAAAACTACCACTTTTACAACTTCTTTACAACTTTTTACAGCTTTATGATATATCTAGCTCTCCGTTTGCTTTAAAGTTTATGTGTCTGAAAGGAGGTGTTCAGATATGAAAAATGCAATTTGCAGAATCGGAGTACTTATGGCGATTGCTATGGGTAGTCTCGAACTTGTATCCATGCGGATTAAGGAAGAGCCATTTGATACAAGTAACACCATTACCCGTTACACACGGGAAACTTCTTCCACCATACGTGACAGTTTTTTTTCCACGATTGATTTTAAAGCCGCTATTAGTGATAACACTATCATTAAAGGAGCTACACTAACGGCGGATGATAGCGATATGATCTCTTTACTCAATAACGATTTATACGGTATTGGATATATTTCCTACGCCGCACTTGAATCTTCCGAGCTTAATGCTTTAATGATTGAAGGGGTTCGCGTCTCCGAAAAATCAATTATTGATGATTCGTACAAATTATCACGAAACTTTAACTACATCACAAAAGCTCCTAGTGACTTAAGTGAAAAAGAATATGCCCTAATTACAGGGTTCATCGCCTTTAGTAAGTCACGCGAAGGCTTAAGTATTATTAAGGCCAAAGACGGAATCGTTACCCAAAATATTGAAGAGGCTGAAAGTTTTACAACACTCTTAGCGAAAAGCGAAAATAGCGCTCTAGCGAAAATGCTTTATAACACTAATGAAGCACCAATCCACATTAAACTTGGTGGTTCAAAATCTGTCGAAAGTATTAGTCGTGCCTTAAGTAGTGCTTTTACTTCTTTAGTGCCCGCCTTTAAAGCAGTTCATAACTACACTAGTAATGAAATGGCTTATGAAGCAACACAAGGGAGTAATAAAGATAGCGCTGAACCACTTCATATTGGTTTTTTAGCCCGGGATTTAGATATTAATGAAACTGAACCCGCACTTGCTGGTAGCTACGGCGTAATTAGTAAGGACGCTATCGTTGCTGTCGTCAGCAATAAAAACCATGTCCTTAGTGACATCACACGCGATCAATTAAAACAAATTTACAAATCTGAAACAATTACGTGGTCCGCACTTGAATAGCGCATCACTTGTTATCTAACTGTCACGATAACATTCTTAAAGGAGCGGTACATCTTCATAAAATGATGATAACCGCTCTTTTTTATATTTTTAAATTTATACAATAACTATTAAACTTATTAGTAACGACGCTTACGATTTAGGAAGAAAAAACCCGCCATAGCGATAAAGGCCATTATGCCTAGTACATAGAAATTTTGTTTATTATCACCACGAACTGCGGGTATACCGCTTGGTGGTAGTGTACGGTCAATGAAGTTTGTAAATGTAACCGTTCCATATTTTTGTAAAATATATACATAACGCGCCATAGCTTGTGACACTAAGTCACCACTTAATGTTGCAGTCGCATTTTTTAAGTCCGCTTGCACATCTGGCGCTAATTCATTAAATAAATTTCCTAGTTCCTCCCATTTATGACTTGAGATATTATTAACCGCCCCAGTTGCGTCACAGTTTCTTGTTTCATAGAGAAAATTGATGGCGTAACTTGTTGCAGCGTCATGAACTGGAGTCATTACACTCCACGCTGCTACATCGTGTTCATAGAGATTCTTATCAGCGGGTAACACAAGTTCCGGGGTTGAAACATGCTCTGGTTCGAAAGGTTGACATCCGTTATTAAAAGTAACTTTTTCTGGTCTATCTTGTCCTGAAATATTAAGTGCATAATAGCCGTAAGATAATTCATGTCCCATATCTACTACTTTTTGCATCATCCGGCCTGGCCAACCTCCTAATGGTTCAGTTCCGTCTGTATTCTTACCATAAGCAAATACAACATACTCGTTAAATCCGCCGTTATCCACTTTAATATCTAAATTACGATCGTAAAACCTTAAATTAACACTCGGTGAATCCACAAATTTAGCGTACAATGTAATGTCACTTGTTAAATCTTTTGGAACATATGCCGTTTCTAATAAAGCGTCTTCATACCAACCAACGAATTTTTTCTCTGGTTGATAAAATGGTGCCGGGGTATAATTTAAACCAGTAAAGGCTGCTGCTTCTTCAATTAAAAGTTCGCCATAATATTTTGTTACTTTATGATACGTTGTACCAGCATTGTGAAAGTAAATTTTCTGCATTTTAAGATCATAAACGACCATATAATTTCCAGCAGTATTTACATGAAAACTCTCATGATAACCTGAAGAAGGATCACCAGGCATAATTACATCACTTGCATTCGACTTATGATCATCAAAATCAATAAATCCGCGTTGATAAGGTTCATTTAATGTTTGTTTGTACACAAAGATTTTAAAATCATCAGCGTTAAAGGCTCTAGTAAGTGAAAGATAACGGCCATCATAACCACTGATACCAACTAAACAATTATTAATATCGTGCGTTGTCCAGTCACCAACAGCAGGGCCCCGCAATGCATACGAAGATGTACCTGTTGGTGTTGATGGTGTTGCCCCGAGTAAACTTGTATACTCGACTTTCATCCGCCTTGCGCCCGCAGGACTACCCCCAGCGTTATCAGGATTAAAAACTTGAACCTTAATTTCTCCGGGATAAATTGTAATAAAGTTAGCATCGGGCGAATCTTCATATCGATAAATATAATCGCGTGAAAGCGATGGTGTCGTATCAAATTGAAGGTCTTCCATTGGTGCCCCAGTATTATAGTCATATATTTTGTAATATCCAGCGTGCGACTGCGTAAAGGTATATACATAAATATCAGAACCGCCGGGATATTCCGTGAATTTTTATGACACTGATGGTTCCCATCCAATTGAATCGCCGACTAAGACCGGTATCGTCGTTGCCGCTTTTGTTTTTACCGCGTCCTTACGAAAAAACGCTGGTGTGATAATTGCACTAATTAATAGCGAAATAACGGCGCTCCTAGCTAACCATTTTCGATTTTGTTCATCTTTTTGATTCCCTCTTTTTATCAAACTAATGCGAACACGGTGATTAATATTACTAAAATAATAAATATTTTCAATTTCACTTTACTATTTTAATTCACCATTAACAAGATAGCAAATATCTTTATGCCCATAGGAACAGCATAATAAATGCCAAAATTTTGCCAAAAAAAGATATAAAACAACCCTATTTACATTTCTATTAACAAAAAAAGGTCTGATATTTCATCAAACCTCTTGTTATAAACTGGGGCGACCGAGGGGACTTGAACCCCCGAATGCCTGGTTCACAGCCAGGTGTGTTAACCGCTTCACCACGGCCGCCAGTTAGCAAAAGATATTTTACTTGTCTTAAACATATTTGTCAAAGGATTTCGCCACAAGTTCAAGAATTGGCAGTTCTCTACGCGCTACTAACAAACCAACACCTTTGATTTTTAGTTGTTCTTTGTACAAAAGAATGGCTTTTTGTATGGGAACCCAGACGATTTTATCAATAAGGCGCGATTCCCTTTCTTCAAAGTGACGCTGACCAACTTTTGTCACTTTAAATAAATAATAATACGAATAATTTTCTTGTTTTATCAAATTATAAAAGTCATGAATAATCCCAATTTTCGCTAAGAGTTCAACTTTTACACCAAGCTCTTCATCCATCTCACGGATAGCACTTTCTAACACTGTTTCATTAATACGCTTACCGCCACCTGGTAATTCATAATAATCACGGTGACCAAATTTATCCGTTGCTAAAATATGGGTCAAAGCTATTTCCCCTTTTGCGTTTAAACATACACCGCGCGCCGCTATTCGGGCGTTATATAAAGCGGCTTTTGGATACTCACTATCTTTTAAACTTTTAATAATTTCCATTTTTTAAATTTACTAAATATGCATTTTAAATTAACTCAACTATTAATTTTTCCTTTTTTTGCAGTCTTTAGTTTTCTTTCCAAAATTTCAGCAAGATTTTTAATTTCACTTTGCTCTATTGAAATTAATGTAACTCCTTCTTTTTTGTATATATCTAATTTATATTTTTTTGATTCCTCATATTTTTCATTATTCGTTATTCCCCAATACTCTAGAATTCATAGTTGTAGTACCAACCAATGCTGAAAGAATTAGAACATTTAACATTTTTTCCTCCTAGTTAAATAATTAAAATTATAAAAATATTGTACTAGTTTGAGATGATTGATTCAAGTTAAATCGGAAATGTTACAGTTAATGATGTTCCATTTAATTTAATAATCTTCTTTTATATATTTTTCTGGGTTTGTTTTGAATAGAGCGATCCAGATATATCCAAAAAAATGCAAAGGTAGGGAGTATAAAAAGCACTAAAAAAATATAGTTATGTTCGAAGGGAAAAATATTGAAATTCCCTTCTTTGTCTTGCGGAATGTATTTATTGAAAAATACTCCGTTAAGTAATAACAAAATCTCAAAAACTACGTAAATGATAGTGTCGATAATGAACTTACGTTTTTGGCCAAAATAACTATATTTTTTGTATACTCTAAGTCTTCGATAAAAACATAAAATTAAAGGGACCAAACCAATCAAATACATTAAATAGGCGAGCCCCCACAGATGATTTTCAGCTGAAAAACCAGTTTGGAATCCAAATGCCATGAAAAGTATCCCTATATACCAAATTCCGAAAATCATAAATGAATCAGTAACAACTAATTCTCGTAAATTTTTAATGGGCATTTCATCGTAGTTAAAAGTAGTATAACTTTGATCATTTTCATTTTTTATAGTTCTAAATAAATGCTTCATTTATATATTCTATAACATTTATTGTTTAAATTCAAATGCAGTCAATATCGCCAAATATTGCCGTAAGCTGACAAAAAATATTACAGCATTAACATAATATTCCATTTAAATTATTTATTAAAATGTAAGAAATTATAGTTGCGGTATAGGGGGTGCAACTATAACTTAATTTCTCACTTAAATTTCGTCGTAATTTTGACGGATCATCTTGAACGATAACGCACATATCATCGCTATTATTTGGGGAATTAAACAACACGACAAACCCTACTTCGCCAACCATTTATAGTTGCGGTATTGGGGGTGCAACTATAACGCCAAAAACATAAGAAAAAGACCCACCTGTTGAGGGTGAGTCCGATAAAGTTTTGGGGCGCACTACAAAAGGGATAACGATTAAACGTCTCCAGATACCATCATCACTAGCACTAACCTTTGGTAGATGGTTGGTGTATAAGACGAGTGTGTGCGAAGGAATGAATGAGAAGGGATCCTTATACTTCTTCTCAGCGAAAATAGCATCGGTCGAACATAGCTGCTTGACTATCGAATCGTTGAGACGCGCCCCTTCCTGGCTTTCGGCCGCCATGATTAGTCGTTTGCCGCGGAGCTCCGCCAATACCGAAAAAATCCGTTAAATAAATCATAAATTTGTTTCTCTTTCAATTAAAACATCGCAATGTTTAGGTTCACTTAATTTTTAAAGGCACTTTATTATTGTAACAGTTTTAAATTAAAGAGGGTCGTTACTTTTATTTAGAAATGTGAATATATTTAACACATTATATATTTTAAAAAAGCAGGCCTACTTATTAAGCCTGCTTGCCATGTATTTTTAAAATATTTTAAATTGTTTTAATGACAGGGTTAGAATAAGTAACATTGTAACCAGCTTTTGGTGAACCATCTTCATTCCCATAATTGACAGCTTGTAATTCAAAAGTCTCAAGCGCAAAAGTTTCATCCGTGTAAGTTTCAAGAATCGTGTCAGTATATACATAAAATCCATTAATAAACACTTTATATGTATTGCCACTTATTTCATAAGTAACATTGAAAAACGGTAAATTAATTGCTTCATATGCTTCTCTTAATGTCATTGTCGCATCATCAACAACAGTAACAGTATCTGGGTCTTGGAACTCCCAGGCACTTCCGGTATAACCATAATTAGTGTAGAAACGACCGGAAAAATACGGCTTATAAAGCTCATTAACCGTCGTTAGTGGGTCATAATTATCGTTACCGATATATGACTGCAAGTAATGGCGTTCTGTTCGCGGTTTTCCCGATGCACTTAAACTTACCCATGGCGCCACACAAAACCATTCATCAGTGTCATAAAACACACTTGGATCAACAAAAGCTGTCGTACTTATCTTAAATGAAGAACTATAAAACTCTCCAAACCTAGTGGTCGTATAATTTGGTGTTTCTAATGTGCCCCCATAATTACGCATACTTACACCATTCCATCGATACCATGCATTAGGGCGCTCGGCCGGAGGGACTATTGTTTCCCCGGCATAATTATTTGTCGTGGCGGTCGGATTAGTTTTAAAGGAGAGTTCGTCATGACCGATAACTATATTACTTCCTAATGACCGCGCACCAGTGTAGAGATTAACGCCTTGTTCAAAGTAAAATTTACTATCAATGTCATGCGCACAATGGAAATATATTTCTAAACTTTCAATTGTAATTGGGCTTAGTGAATCATTTAAAATTAGTAAGTAACCCCCAACTGTCGCAAATTCTTTTTTAACGCCACTTGTTAGAGCATCACTTGCACTAGGGGTAAAACGCTCAAATAATGTTTCACTTACTATTGCATAAAGATTTCCGCTGCCTGAAAATGTTACTCTTACTTCCCCAATTCCGTTAATGACAGTTGTGTTCATAAATACACCAGGGTTTTTAGCATCACTTGCGGATAAAACAAGGAAACTATCGTCATTTTGGGAACTTGCACTTGAATAATAATAAGTATCATCTTTAGCCACAATTGTCCCGCGCATTGGCATAGTTCCGTTTGGTCCATCAAGCGCGGTTAAAGTTCGAGTATACGCCGGTGAAAGCGGATTAGCGTCGACTCCACCTAATAATCCATTTTTGCGTAATGAATGTAAGACCCCCATTACACCAAGGGCTAAAACGTTAATGAGAATTAAGGCTATTGCTTTCTTGTTTTTCATAATATTTATTCCTTTTTTCTTAAGTATATAATAACTTGCAATAAATGTCAAAGTGCGTTTTTTAAAATAAAGGCGCTTTCTATACAAAAAAATTTGAATATTTATTAGTGATAACAATTGGTCCAATTTCTGGGGCGCACTACATTCAATCCAAGAAGCGACTTTTTATATTTTTGTTTGAGAGTTCGCTATCTTAGTATGGAGATTTAGAAAAGAGAGTTCGCTATCTTAATATGGAAACTGCGTAAGGGACGACCCCAAAAAGAGCATGGCCGTTCGAACGAAACAAAATTTTTCTTCGGTCCGCCCGAAACCAACAAAAAAAGTCCATTAAGGACTAATTTATGCGCGTTTTGGCAGTATTTACTTACCAAAGTAAGATTTACATGGCGGAAGCACTGAGATTCGAACTCAGGCGGGACTTGCATCCCCTATCGGTTTTCAAGACCGACCCCTTCAACCGCTTGGGTATGCTTCCGTATGGTGGACCCTATAGGACTCGAACCTATAACCAACCAGTTATGAGCCGGGAGCTCTAACCATTGAGCTAAGGGTCCAGCTTAATTTTAGTATTGGTAGCTGCGGAGGGATTTGAACCCCCGACCTGCTGGGTATGAGTCAGCCGCTCTAAACCAACTGAGCTACGCAGCCACAATATAATGGTGGAGCCGACGAGGATCGAACTCGCTACCTCATGCGTGCAAGGCAAGCGCTCTCCCAGATGAGCTACGGCCCCATAATAAATGGTCGGGATGACAGGATTTGAACCTGCGACCTTCTGTTCCCAAAACAGACGCGCTACCAAGCTACGCTACATCCCGATGCTTGTATATAATACCAAAGGTATAAAAATTTAGCAAGTATTAACAAACTTGAGTTCTTGCTTTCTTGCACTAACAATCGAAAAGGTTAATTTATCTATTAATTGATTAGCGGTTAAATTATCTTTTTTTATCAAATATGCATGTTTCTTGAAGATAAAAAGATATTTAAAAGACTATTACTCTCTTTAAAATTTGCGCTTATGCTTATTAAGAAAATGGATTATATCATCGTTTCTTTTATTTTTATGGTTGGTATAAAACCATGTTGACAAATCCTGGATAATTCGGTGTTACTTTTGGTTCAGTATAATAATTAAACATCATCTCAAAATTACCTTCAAGATTAATCACTTTATAATAGTTGTTCTCAACAACATGTTCAACAGTAAAATTTTGTTCTTCGAAAACATCTTTTATTTCCGAACAACGATCTGGACCAGGAATAACAACTGAAACTTGACCGTAACCTACGCCCGCGAGACAAAATTCAATATTTGGAACATTAGGGATAGTTAGCTCAACATTATTATCAATTAAATATTTATCAATAAGTGCCTTAGGCCATTCGTGAAACGCAAATAAGCCTTCAAAAGCTTTCGAATAGTAATCAAGCAGTAATTGAATATAAATTAGCATCCCACCTGTCGCTAGTCTTTCATTATAAGTGGAGTCTAAAAAGTTATAGCTTATCCGTATAGTCTCGTTAGCGTTTATGCAAAAAGTGCGGCTAAAAATAAAAATTTGGTCTTTTTCCTAATCACTCTCCAAAAATTTCTTACATACAATCGCGTTTTTTATTAATTATGCTGTTCGTGCAACAAATAATAGAAAATGTATTAAAGGATAGCTTCATAATGCTTAAAAAAGTTTTAATAATCAGTTCACTATTCTTCTTTTAAGTACTTAGTAATTAAGTTAAAGTACTCATTAACATTCTTTTCTTTATCAAAAAGTTCAATTTGTGGATATTTTAATTTTGGCTTAGTTTTAGCATTAGCGAGTTTTTCAATTGTTTCGGCAACCTTTTCATAATTACGATAATTAATGGGATAGAGCTCACTTACTTCATTTACCCATTCTTCATTATGATAAAAAGTTTCAAGTCCAATAAAAATAATCGGTTTCTGTGCCGCTAGACAACTTGCCGTTTTAAGTGGTAATGCCGTTTTAATTATCCCTGGCAATATTGATATTACATTTACATCCGCATTTTTATAAAGCTGGGCACTATCTTCCACACTATGTGGCGGGTAATAAGTAGCGTTAACAATATTTTCGTCATGAATTCGTTTAGCGATTCTTGCAGCTTGACTACCTTCACCAACGATATGAATATGAATGCGCGGTTCATGCACTAAAAGTTTTGCCGCACTTAAAATGACATCAATATCTTGGACATAGCCAATGTTACCAGCGTAAACGACATTAAATTGCAATGGATCAAAAAATGTATACTTCTTCACTAGCGGAGTCTTCCGCACTTCACTAATATCAAAGTTATAGATGACACTTATTTTATTATTAAAGTCGCCTTTCTTTAAAAGTGTTTTACGCATTGTTTCACTAATAGTGACGACTTCACTAGCGCGCGCTAAACTTTTAACTTGTAAAGGATTAAAAACTTTATACGCAAAACTATTTTCTTTAAAGATATTATCAGGATAAATATCTTGAACATTATAAATAACTGGTATTTTCTTTCTCGCACAATACCTTGTTACTAAATAACTATAAAGCAGTGGCGGGTTACTAGAAACAAAGACAACATCACTTTCTACTTTACGCAATTTTTTCGCTAAACGGCGCGACACACTGATATAGCGTCTAAGTAATTTAAATTTACTAAAGCGACTCGGGTGATAAGTGTAACACTTTACACGATGAATCGTAAACGCCCCTTTTTTCTCAACACTCGTTTTCTTATATTTTTCTTGTTCACTTAACGGAATCCCGCGTGTCGGATTAGGGGTGATAATATTAATTTCATGCCCCGCTTTAATTAGCTTATCCCAAAGCGGACGATATAAGTAATTAATCGTCGGATTCTCGGGGTCATAATAAAAAAGCATAAATGTTATTTTCATACTTTAAAGTATAACACGACATTAATAAGAAAAGTGAATTTTAAGTATGATTTGCCGCATTATTCACTAATAACACAAAATTTATACTTTATTTTTATAATATTCGCGACGTGTTGTTCGGTCATAGATAATTCTAGTTTCGCGTTTTATTTGTTGCGGAGTGTAACCTATTGACTCACGCATTTTAACAAACTTTTCAATACTTATATATGGATCATATTCTGGTGGAACACTACCATCACCAATCATAATGAACCCAGTAATTAAATTACGATTACGATTAAATTCACGAATACCTTTTGCCGGACATTTCGCGGTTGGCACGGCGCAGTCATATTCTTCACTATATGTCCACCATTCATCATTACTCATAAATATATATTGTGTTAAATCAGTCACTTTTCATTACTCCTCGCTTTTACCTAATCTTACACTCTTACAAATAATAGAGTCAAGTGTATTCTTATGCACATGAAACTAAATTTCTTTTCAAAAATAGAAATGAGAACTCAATATTCATATTTATTGTCCAGAATTTTGGATTGCAACATGTATTTCATTTACCAATAGAATAGATACCGTCAACATTCGGCGCTGTTCCAAAAGCATCATTATCGAACATATTCTTTGGTGATACATTATTGCGATTTTCTAGTTCTGATGCACAAGACACATTGATTATTGGTGCACCATCTATGATTGTCTTTTTCATAAAATAGAACGAATGAAAAGGAAAACCTAATTCAAGAATATTTGAATTGTGTGTAGTAAAAAATAGTTGTTCACCACTATTAAGTAAAGCAGTCATTTTTGCTAAAATTGCTGTTTCAATGTCAGCAGTCACATATGAAAATTGCTCATCCACTAAATAGAGTCCGTTACGGTGATTTTTAATTGAAAAAAGAATATTACTGATCGCCACCCCATATTTAGTACCGCTTGAAAGCAGCGGAATACTTGAAATGTCATTACCGTTTTGAATTAATACTTTTCGCTCATCACTATATTCAATAACTATCGCATCAGCAGCATCTTTACTATGAAAAACATTCTTAATTGCTGGATCTAATGTTTTCATTACATTGTTTAATATATCTAAATAATCATCTTTTTCACTTTCATTGATATCAGCATGTATATAAAACTTATCAAATAATTCTTCATTTGATGGAAGGACTACTTGCCAACCAAAATTATCATAAAACTCTTGTAAAGCTACTTGCCAACTTTCAAAGACATATTCATGATTATCTAACTCATTAATACTATTTTCGTATGAATCACCTTCAGTGAGTTTCTTGCTATACATTGCAACTTCAACAATGTTTTGATTATTTACATTATTTTTAATTATTCTAATTTTAGCGCGGTATAAAATAGCAACATCATCATATTCATTTACAAAGTCAATTTCAATGTTGCCGTGTTCATTGTTTTCACTTATAAGACTATCTAAAAAACTAGGATTTTTACGATGCAGAAATAAAGAAATTCTCCAAATTAATTTAATGAGAGAAGTTTTCCCTGTTGCGTTTGAACCAATTAACACTACTAATTTCTTATATCTAAAAGTTGGAATTGTGCGAAGATGTTCTCCTTCAATTAGCGTTTTCTTAAGTTTACGCGGATAACTAAAATTAACTTCGAAATCCTTAAAGGCTAGAATATTATCTAACTTCAAATTTAAGACAATCATATTATTTGCTCCTTGTATGTTCAAGTTTTTTGAACTTACAATTTTATTGTAATAAATTTTAATTTGAAAAACAAGTATTTTCAAACTTTTTAAAACTTTTTAAAAAAATGTTAAATACTTAAATAGAATATGCAGCGACCAATAAATTAAAATCAATTTTTAAAAAAAGACTACATTTTGATGTAGCCTTATTTTTAGTAAATAGTTTTATGACAAACAATAATTATGCGCCAGGCTTTGACACTTTATTAATAAAGATTGGGTATTTATCTTTTAAAGAGAAGGCATAAAACGGACGATTAACAGAAAGATCAATTGGTTCATCGTAAAGTGGACCAGTTGATGTACAGCCGGAAACTGCGGTCATTGATTCTCCTGCCACACCATATTTATTAAATTCAAAGTCATTTGATTGCACAACAGCGTCAATAACTAAATCATTATAAACATCATCTTTAAGTAATTTACTCATATAGATTTCGTTATGCGTAATAACATTTTCTAATGTGTCTGTTAAATTTAGACCTTCAACTTTGTTATGGAAGAAGGGTACATAGCCAAAAGCGGGAACAAGTTCAGCCTCATTAACAAAATTAGTGTAAGCTTCAGTGATATTTACATGATTAATATTAACCTCTTCGTTTGGTAAAACTATCATTAAATCAGTATTTCGAATATTTACTTTAAATACCTCATAATTACCTCCGCGATAATAAGCAACTTTTTTTGGATCTTCTCTTACAGCAAAGACATAGGAATCCGCTGTGCCTAGCCCGCTTTTAAATGTAAAAGGCATATGTCGATGAAAAAGCCCATCGTTAGCGACATAATCTTTCATTTTTAAAACACCGTAAGTCACTACTCCATCACTTTTAAGATTTAAATCAGGAACTTTAAGCTTTAAACCAATCTTCTTATCAAAAAATTTATCAGCGTCTTTCCGGTAAGATTCGTGCGAAGAGACCATTGTCGAAATGTAATGATCACTTACTGCTTCTTGTTTACTCTTATCAAAAGCATAAGTTGGTCCAACTTGTTGATGTAAGACTGCCGAGCGGAAAAAAGTTTCACCTGTGTAATTTTTAAATTTAAAATTCCATGCTTCTAAGAGCGCTTTTACATCTTCTTCGGCATTAATTAAACCAAAAGCATCATTATTAAAGTTATCACTAACAGCGGAAAGCCCAGCCATCGCTAAGGAGTAAGTTGCTGGTGATAGCACAGTATCTTCTGCTTTTTCATCAGTAAGAAAGGGGGATAATTTCTCAACCGCCTTAATTGCTGTTCTATTTACTAAGTCATCATCTAAATTCATCAGCACTTTAGACTGTGGTAATTTGTGAAACAATTGTTGTTGTTCTTTTTGAGTATGACTAAATAAGGCAATTGTCGTCGCGCTTAAAGCCACACACGCGACAATGGCTGTCGCTAGGACAAAGCGAAAACGCAAGTTAAGCGGACGCTTTACTTTTGTAGCACCATCAATCCTTTCTTCCATTTTAATATCTAATCTTTGTGGCACTTCAGGAATAAGTGTTTTTGTTTCATGTAATTTCTTTTCTAATTCAGGCATAATTTCCTCCGATTAATTCACGCAATGTTTTAATGGCAATTTCATGATATTTCCTCGCTAGTGCTTCACTTATTTTAAGAATGCTTGCTATATCTTTATACGGTAAGTCTGCAGTATAACGCAAATAAATAACATCTTTATATTTACCTTCTAACTCGTCGACTACTGCCCATACATAATGCTTATCAAGTTCACCATTATCGTCATACACACCATGAACTTCTTCATTTAAGGGTAACGTTTTAATTTTCTTTAAGTAATCTTTTGCAGTATTAATCGTTACTCTAATTAAATAATTCTTTTCATGGTTAACTGACTGAAATTTCTTCGCGCTTTTATAAAATTTCATAAATGAGTCAAGCGTCGCCTCTTCAGCATCTTCAATATTCCGTAAATATGCATAGCTTATTTGAAACACCATGACTTTGTAGGTTAGATACTTTTCACTAAACATCTCTTTAGTCATAAGCACCTACACTATTATTACGATTAACGCGACACTTTTGTGAATTCATCAACACTTAATTTGTTTCCATTATTATTAATACCTACTACTTATAATACGATTAAAAACACTGTTTTGTGAAAAAATAGTAAATATTGTTAAAAAACCCTTTATATTGCTAAGTTTGCACTAGTCAACTAAATGTATACAACTTTTAAGAAAGTTTTTAATTTCATTAATATTTTTATTTTCATAATAATTTACTAACATTTCTCTAAAAGCGGGAACTTTATCGTAAGCTATTGCTAAAAACCCAATGCCTTTACTCACTAAATAATGGTTAGTGGCAATAACCGCAGTTCTTTTATTGCCATCATTAAAGATTTGCGTTTTCATAATGTATAAACAAAGTTCAATAGCGGTATCGACATCATTTAACGATGAAGACAATAAAGCGTTGATATCTTCTTTTACTTTAGATTCAAGTGGGATAGGAGGATAATAAGTTGAACCACCAATCTTAACAGATACCCCTCTAACTTCGCCACCAAAAATAAATAATCCTTCATTAACAATTTTAGCGATATAACTAATAAGATGAAAATCTGTTTTCGTTAATAAAACATCGTCATCTAAAATAAATTCCCACGCTCTTTTCAAATTAAGAATTTTTTGCACATCTTCCGCTCTAGCATTCTTGATAATACCTTGTTCGAGAATTGCTTCTGTCTCGGGAAAAGTTGTACCAATTCCCTCTAATATAACTTGATCATAAATAATCGCATTACGATTTTTTCGCGCAAAATCCCGCGCTAAAATGACATTAGGTAATAGTATTCCTTCTTTGTAACCAAAACTCGCTAAAGCTTTATCGATTTTGCGTATTTCACGCCTAAGTTTTTTTGCTTCTTCATTATTACGAAGTAGATTGTTATAAAGCTTGTCACTATAAACATCAACATAGGTTGAAGTCACTTTATTTAGAACTCTTTTTCGCACATAGAGATAATCTTTGCCGCTGATTGTTTTTATTTCAGGAGTGCCATCATACGGCAATAACGATAGCCGTGCGTTTAGTTCAGCTTTTTTTGATAATAATACTTGTATTTCATTTATTTTACTCATAACAATTCTCTTAGGGAACTTTCTAACTTAATTATACACAATTTGTTCCCTAAAACAAATCTAAATTTTACTTTGTCAAATTTATTCGTTTATCGCATGTATTAGACATAATTAGATTTCATAAATAAAAAGCTCCCCTTTTCATTGTACTAGACTCTAGTGCAATTTTAGGGAGCATGTTTATTCGCAATGGCGCGGTCAGGAAGAATCGAACTCCCAACCTCCAGATTCGTAGTCTGGCACTCTATCCAGTTGAGCTATGACCGCAGCGTCACTTAAACATTATAGTTATTTAAGTGATTTTTGCAAGTGTTATAAAGTTAAATATGTAATATTTAGCAAATAATCAGCGTTTTCCTTGGTCATAAGGCTCACCTGCGGCTTTTGGTCCGCGTGATTTAAGTGAGGTAAAGGCAAGCACAATAAGTGTTACAACATATGGCAACATATTTAAAATATCCGTCGGTAACTTATCTAAGAATGTTTTAAGGAACGCAATATGACTTAAGTCTGCCTTAATAAAAGCAAAACCAAAAGCAATACTCCGTAAGAGTCCAAAGAAAATCGCAAAAATCATAATCCGACTTGGTTTCCATTGACCACTGATAAGAACGGCAAGTGCTAAGAACCCAAATCCATACACATTCGCGATAAAACTCACGGTCGTCGGGATAATAAGTAAGACACCGCCAATACCGCCGAGCATTCCGCTGATTAAAACAGCAATATAACGAGTTCTGATGACATTAATTCCGGCTGCATCTGCAGCATGCGGATTTTCGCCACATGCTCGTAAGCGTAATCCAAACTTCGTCTTATAGGCAATAACACCCATCACAATAAAGAGCAAAATACCGAATAATGAAATTAAGTAAATATCTTCAAACAGGATTTTACCAAAGAACGGAATATGGCGTAAAAGCGGAATCGCACTAATACGATGATGCGTACTTGAAAAGGTAATTTCTTCTGTTCGGCCTAGTGAAAGTGCGCGGCCCATAAAGATTGCTAACCCAGCAGCGAGCATATTAAGTGCTGTCCCCGAAATTGTTTGATCACTTTTCATTGTAATTGAGGCAAAAGCGTGTAAGGCGGAGAATATAACGCCAGAAATAGCCCCAATTAAGAGCGCAAGGAAAATAATATGTTGGCCATCAATTCCCGCATGTTGGATATGACTTAAGCATAATATTCCGACAAATGCCCCAAACATCATTGTCCCTTCAAGGGCAATATTAACGACGCCTGAACGCTCACTATACATGCCGCCCATCGCCACAATTGCTAAGGGGATTGCCGAGTAAATCGTCAGTGTTAAAAGATTGTACATATTATCACTCGTAAAGATAGCAAGTAACACATAAAGGACAAGTAAAACTGCGATTGTAATAATTTGTTTTTTCGAAAGTTTCGGAAGTTTAGCAAGAAAAACTTTGAACTTTGATTTATTTTCGGTCATCTTCTTGTCCTCCTTCTTTACCTTCTTCATTCGGTGGTAGCGTTTCAATTTCTACTCCTTCGGCAGTTGCTAATTGTGGTTTTTTCTTTATCTTAGCGAAGAAATCACGCATTTTATTAATAAAGCGTCGTGCGTAAATTTGGAAGAATAACGTAAAGGCACTAAAGTAAATAATACTTGCCGAAATAATATCAATAATTTCGCGTTTAAACCCAACTCTTTGGAGTGGTAAGTTCGCCGCTTCAATATAACCAAAGAAGAGCCCCGCTCCCATCGTTCCTATTGGATGGCTCATCCCAAGGAGTGCAACGGCAATCCCTTGGAAGCCGTAATTTGAGATAACGTGTTTTGTGGCAAGTCTTTCGCCTTGCGCTGGCACTAAGTAAATAACAGCCCCCGCTAAACCAGCAAGAGCGCCAGCAATTACAAGTGAGAGCACGATATTACGTTTATCATTAATCCCTGCATAACGCGCGGCTTCACGGTTAAAGCCAACTGCTTTAAGCTGATAACCAAAGGTTGTTTTTTCAAGTAACACAAAAATGATAATTGTCGTAATTATCGCTATTACTATCCCGCTATTAAGGCGCGGAAAGTTAAATAATTTATCAAGTCCTAATGTTGGTAATTGTCCGCCTGTGGGCACAGGACGTGCTTGTTGATGAATTGGCATAAAAATTAACCATTCAATTAACATCTTTGAAGAGTACATTGCAATATAGTTCATCATAATGGTCGCCACAACTTCATGGACATTGCGATAAGCTTTAAGTAAGGCTGGGATTAATGCCCATAATGCGCCACCGAGCACACCGCTAATAAGCGCTAAAATCCATGATTCGGTTTTAATCCCCACAAAAACAGCTAAAAACGACCCCATCATTAATTGTCCACTAGCGCCAATATTAAATAAGCCTGTCTTAAAGGCAAATGCGACTGAAAGCCCCACTAAAATTAATGGTGCAGCGCGGAAGAGCACTTCACCAATGCTTTTTACGCCTTTAGAGAAACCAGCAGTTAAAATCGCCCCAAGTCCTTCAAAAGCGACAAATGGATCAGTAATATTGATGACGAGCATAACGATAAGGCCAAATAGAAGCCCAGCGATAATCGCAATAATCGTCGCAAGAAATTTCTCAATCCCTGTGGATTCAACAACTTTGCGCCACCAGGTTTTAAATTTTAGACTACATGTCCTTTTCTTAGTTACTTCCGTCATAAGTTGCCTCTTTCGAACCTGACATATAAAGCCCAAGTTCATTTTCATTAGTTTCTGCTGTAATTAAATTAGCGACAATTCGTCCTTCAAACATCACTAAAATGCGGTCCGCAATGGCGAAGACTTCATCTAGTTCAAGGGAGAAAACAAGAATTGCTTTGCGTTCATCACGTAATTTGATTAGTTGTTTATGAATGTATTCAATCGCCCCCACATCAAGTCCGCGTGTTGGTTGGACAGCGACGACTAAATCCATAGGCCTAGATAATTCACGAGCGATAATTGTTTTTTGCTGATTACCGCCACTCATACTACGCATTGGCGTCTTTCTACCTTCACCACTACGAATATCGAAGCGTTCAATTAGTTCATCGGCCTTTTTATTAATACTATCAAATTTTAAGAAACCGTATTTTTGTATTTCAGGAGTGAAATATGTTTGTAAAATAAGGTTATACGCTAAATTAAAATCTAAAACAAGTCCGTGTTTATGGCGATCTTCTGGGATATGGCTAATACCCGTTAGTGTTTTTTGGCGAATTGTTTTACGTGTAATCTCATCACCATTTAAGTAAATGTTCCCTGACTTAACATTCCGCAACCCAGTAATCACACTTGCCAGTTGACTTTGGCCGTTACCTTCAATCCCCGCTACGACGACAATTTCTCCAGCGCGCACATTAAAGGAGACATCTGTTAAGTCATTTTTATTTAAATAATCATTAAAGTGATTAACATCTTTTACTTCAAGGATAACTTCACCAGGTTCACTTTTCTCGCGTTCAATGTGGAAACTAACTTTGCGTCCAACCATCATCTCTGCCATTTCTTCAACTGTTGTGTTTTTTACATCAACTGTCCCAATGTATTGTCCTTTCCGCAGTACTGTACAGCGATCAGCAACCATTTTAATTTCATTAAGTTTATGCGTAATAAGAATAATTGACTTACCTTCATTAATTAAGTCACGCATATTATCCATTAACTCCACAATTTCTTGCGGGGTAAGCACTGCTGTTGGTTCGTCAAAAATTAAAATTTCCGCATCACGATAAAGCATCTTTAAAATCTCCACACGTTGTTGCATACCAACAGTAATATCTTCAATCTTTGCGTCTAAATCAATGTGTAAACCATAGTGGTCAGCAATTTCTAAGATCTTTTTACGCGCATTTTTGGTTGTTAGAAAACCGTTTTTCGTCTCTTCTCGACCAAGAATAATATTTTCTAACACAGTATAATCTTCCACTAACTTAAAATGTTGATGGACCATCCCAATCTTTAAATCATTAGCGTCATTTGGATTTTTAATGTTGACAACTTCACCATGCACTTTAATTGTTCCTTCATCAGGTTGATATAGCCCAAAAAGAATCGACATCAATGTACTTTTCCCTGCACCGTTTTCTCCTAATAAAGCATGAATTTCTCCGTGCTTTAATTGCAGCGTAACATTGTCATTAGCTTTAATGCCAGGGAAGCTCTTTGTTATGTTCAACATTTCAATAACGTAGGACATAATAAAATCTCCTTTACAACTTTAAATCAATTATAACATGAAGTTTTTAATTTGGTAATAAAGTAATTAATTTGGTAATAAAGTAAAAGGCCGCGCGTATAATTGCGCGGCCTTTAGTTAGCTTATGTTAAAAATTATTATTCAACAGTAACAACAACTTTTGCGCCACCTAAGGCAACATAATCTGGATCTTCAACATCGTCATAAACAGTAATGGTACCATTTTTAACGAGTTCATAAACGGCATCATATTGTGCTTTGTTAAAGTTTTGGAAGCGATCAAAATCAGCATCCGATTTTGCTGGTAAACCAACACCGCCAACGGTTGAGTCTAAAGTTTCACTTGTACCACCTTTAACGCCATCTTTATAGATTTTGTCTAAGGTTTGGTACACACTTGAGCCTAAACTCTTAATAGCGGATGTTAAGACTGTTCTTGATTCTGCTCTTTGGTCAACGTCAACACCAATAACCCATTTATTTTGTTTTTCTTCGGCAGCTTTCATCACACTACCACCAGCTCCACCAGCAGCGGCGAAGATAACATCGGTCCCAGTCCCGTACCACGCAGCAGCTTTAGTTTGGTGAGCAGCGTCAGGAATAAAGGAGTTAAGGTATGTGTATTTCATAGTGACAGCACCATCGTCTAATTCTAATTCATTAGCAGCGTATTTTGCCCCTTCAATATAACCCATACCGAAGCGGACAACTGCTGGAACGGCCATACCGCCCATGAATCCTAAATCTCTCATGCCTTCTTTAACTGAAGCATAGCCAGCATAGAAGCCTGCTTCTTCTTCGGCATAGAAAATTGAATACACGTTATCTTTAATGTCATAATTTGGGTCTTCACCATCAAGTGTTGCCATTGTATCCCAGTCAATGACGTTATGTGGAGAACCATCAAGTAAGATGAATTTCACATCTGGGTGTTCAGTTTGTAATTGCCAAATCGCATTTTCGAATAAGTAGCCTGGAGTTACAACAACTTCCGCGCCGTTTTCAATGGCGACCTTAGCAGATTCAACGTAGTCATTCGTGGTTTGTTGTTTTGGTTGGTAATACTGATAAGTCATTTTCTTATCTTTCGCGTATTTTTCCAATCCTTCCCACGCACCTTGGTTGAATGATTTGTCATTGATTGTACCAACGTCAGTAACGAGCGCTAGTTTGTAGGTTTTTTCTCGACAACCAGTGACAGAGAGCATAATGCCAGCAAGTAATACAAAACCGGCAAGTAGACGAGATTTTTTCATTAAAGTTCCTCCTTATTATGTTATATGTGGTCTACATATTTAGCATATCATAAAAAAAGTGTTTAACAATAAAAATGTTTTAGAATAATAGAAGAAAAGGTTAAATTGACAAGATAAAAAACTGAAAGAATCATTTTTTGCAAAAAATGGTTTTTTTAGTTTTAATAAAGTTAGGTGTGATTTCCGTATTGGAAGGAGGTTAAGCA
>Ga0116190_1001461_pt1 | contig 20404 bp, 18 predicted proteins | sample AD_JPNTR4_MetaG_FD_89808 | JGI IMG/M metagenome (GOLD analysis project Ga0116190, IMG submission 89808) | Active sludge microbial communities of municipal wastewater-treating anaerobic digesters from Japan - AD_JPNTR4_MetaG | ecosystem: Engineered > Bioreactor > Anaerobic > Digestate | place...
AACTCGCATGGGAGTAGAATTTTTTGCCAAATCTGTTGTACTCACCAGTGGAACTTTTTTGAGTGGATTGATTCATATCGGTAAAGTCCAAATCGGAGGAGGAAGAATATCGGAGCCTGCATCCTACGGAATAACGGAACAACTTCAATCGATCGGCTTTAAAACCGATAGGATGAAAACCGGGACACCGGTAAGAATAGATGGAAGAAGTGTTGATTTTTCTCTTTTGGAAGAACAGAAAAGCGAGAACGATTTTCACAAATTTTCTTACTTGCCCTCTGTTGAACGTCGACTGAAACAACGAAGCTGCTGGATTACGTACACTTCTGAATCTGTTCATGAAGCATTGCGCGAAGGATTGAAAGATTCTCCATTATATAATGGACAAATAAAAAGTATTGGCCCCCGCTATTGTCCCAGCATTGAAACAAAGATTGTAACATTCGCACAAAAACCAAGTCATCAGTTATTTCTTGAGCCGGAAGGGGAAACCACAAACGAGTACTATTTAAATGGATTCTCTTCATCCCTACCCTTGCAAATTCAATTGAAGGCATTACAGCGCATACCGGCATTTAAAAATGTACACATTTTTCGGCCGGGATATGCTATCGAATACGATTTCTTTGATCCGACACAACTTTATCCGACGTTGGAAACTAAGCTGATAAAAAATTTATTTTTTGCAGGCCAAATCAATGGAACCACAGGATATGAAGAAGCAGCGGGACAAGGATTAATTGCAGGAATCAATGCACATATAAACTGTCATGGAGGCAATCCTTTTGTCTTGCACAGAGATGAATCATATATTGGTGTTCTTATCGATGATCTGATTACAAAAGGAGTAGATGAGCCTTACCGTATGTTCACTTCTCGTGCAGAATATCGTATTCTACTACGTCAAGATAACGCGGACGAAAGACTCACTCAAAAGGGATTTGATGTAGGATTAGCAACAACGGAAAGAATGCAACTCTTTACAAAGAAAAAATCAGAAATAGAAAAACTGGTTGATTTTGTATCTCATTTTTCTATCAAAGCCGATCGAATCAATCCTTTCTTGGAATCCTTAGGGACAGCACCGCTCAAAAGAGGAACTAAACTCATCGATTTGCTTTTACGCCCGCATATAGAAATCGAAACCCTTGCTAATGAGATAGCGCCACTCAGAGAGGTTTTAGACTCAATAAAAGACCGAAAAGAAGAAATTATAGAAGCAGCCAACATTACCATAAAATATGGAGGATACATCGAACGAGAACGTATCATGGCCGATAAAATAAAACGATTGGAAGATATTCGAATAAAAGATAAATTCAACTATAACGAAATTCAATCACTATCAACTGAAGCAAGACAAAAGCTGACACGAATCAACCCTGAAACTATAGCTCAAGCCAGTCGAATTCCAGGAGTTTCTCCTAATGATATTTCAATTCTGCTTGTTTTGATGGGACGATAATAAATGTTCCACGTGAAACATTTAATATAATCACAATAATAATTTACACAAATGGATATTCAAACATTAACGGCAGCTGTACGTAATATTCCCGATTTTCCGATAAAAGGGATACAATTTAAAGACATTACTACATTATTTCAATCAGCCGAATATTTAAGGGGATTATCCGATATATTGTATGAACGGTACAAAGATAAAGGAATTACAAAAGTAGCAGGAATAGAATCAAGAGGATTTTTTATGGGTCCTGCTACAGCTATCCGACTATATGCCGGTTTTGTCCCAATACGAAAATTTGGAAAGCTTCCGTATAAAACAATCGAAGAAAAATACATCAAGGAATACGGAGAAGACATTATTCAAATACATAAAGACGCATTAAATGAAAACGACATCGTGTTGCTCCACGACGATCTTCTTGCAACAGGAGGAACAATGGCTGCAGCATATCGATTAGTGAAAAAATTGGGGGTAAAAAAAATCTATATTAACTTTTTGATTGAACTCGAAAAATTAAATGGGAGGGCATTATTTAATGATGATGTAGAGATTGATTCAATTCTAAAATTTGAAATCTAATTAAACTATTCATTATAGTAAATAGTAAAGAGAGAACACAAACTACTCCATGACACAAGAAATACAAAATACATTAAAAGTTATACCTCACAGCCCGGGATGTTACCAATTTATAGATGAAAAAGGGAAAGTAATCTATGTGGGTAAAGCCAAAGATTTAAAAAAACGCGTGTCATCCTATTTCAATAAATATCATGAAAATCCTAAAACAAGAATTCTTGTAAAAAATATTCATCAAATTAGATATATTGTCGTAGATTCAGAAGAAGATACCTTCCTGTTGGAAAATAATCTGATTAAAGAATTAAAACCTCGCTACAATGTAATGCTAAAGGATGACAAAACATATCCTTACATTGTTATTAAAAACGAAGACTTCCCTCGAGTATATAAAACAAGAAAAATAGTTAAAGATGGTTCTCGATACTTTGGCCCCTATTCATCTGTATTATCCGTTAATTCGTTATTGGATATATTCAGGAAAGTGTACAAAATACGCACATGCAGATTAAATCTTACTCCCGAAAACATTGCATCGGAAAAATTTAAAGTGTGCCTTGAATATCATATCAAGCGATGCAATGGACCATGTGAAGGGTTACAATCCATAGAAGAGTACAATAAAAATATTGCAGAAATAACAGAAATCCTAAAAGGTAACGTATCTACAATAGAAAAAAAAATAGAAGAAGAAATGCAACAATATGCAGAAGAACTGAGATTTGAAGAAGCACAACAACTGAAAGAAAAATATATACACATACGAAATTTCAGGGAAAAATCATTGATCGTGAGCAATATCAACTATAATATCGATGTATTTGGGTATGAAGACGATGAAAACTCAGCATATATCAATTATCTACATATTGTAAACGGATCTGTTAATCAAGCATATACATTTGAATACAAGAAAAAACTCGAAGAAAGCAGCGAAGAGCTTCTGGGTATGGGTATCATTGAGATGCGACAACGCTTCGGCAGTGAATCAAAAGAAATAATTGTACCCTTTATACCGGATATTGCATTACATAATGTCGAGTTCACAATACCACAACGAGGTGACAAAAAAAAATTGCTTGAATTATCTCAAAAAAATGTCAAGCAATACAAAATAGACAAACTGAAAAAAACAGAAATGCTAAATCCCGACCAGCGAGCAACAAGGATTTTGAAAACTATACAAAAAGATCTACAATTAAAAGAAATTCCATGGCATATCGAATGTTTTGACAACTCAAACATACAAGGTACAAATGCAGTAGCAGCATGTGTGGTGTTTAAAAAAGCAAAAGCATCCAAAAAAGACTACCGGCATTTTGTCATTAAAACCGTTACAGGACCCGATGATTACGCATCAATGCGAGAGATAATTCATAGACGCTATTCTCGGCTGCTTAACGAGGGCGATCCCCTACCCCAACTCATTGTAATAGATGGCGGTAAAGGTCAATTAAATGCTGCTGTAGAATCGCTTCAAAAAATTGGTTTGTACGGAAAAATTTCCATAATAGGCATTGCAAAGCGATTAGAAGAAATTTATTTCCCTGATGATCCGGTTCCATTGTATTTGGATAAAAATTCAGAAACATTGAAACTCATCCAACAATTACGAGACGAAGCACACCGCTTCGGAATCACATTTCATCGAGACAAAAGAAGTAAAATGCAAATTGCATCCGAACTTGACAATATAAAAGGAATAGGACCTCAAACAAAAAAGAAACTCCTTGCTCACTTCAAAAGTACAAAACGAATACAACAAGCATCAGATGAGGAAATCATCAGTCAGATAGGATTAGCTAAAGGGAAAATTATTATCAATCACTTTAAAAATAAAAAATGAAATGCGTATTTTAATCCAGCGAGTTACTGAAGCATCCGTGCTTGTTGATCAAAAGGAAAAAAGCAGAATAGAAAAGGGATTATTAGTATTTGTAGGAATTGAGGATACCGATAACGAAAAAGATGTAGACTATTTATGTAAAAAAACAGTTAATCTGCGTATATTTGATGATGAAAAGGGGATCATGAACAAATCGGTAATCGATATTGATGGTGAAATACTCGTCGTATCGCAATTTACCTTGCATGCAAGTACAAAAAAGGGGAATCGACCTTCCTATATTCGAGCAGCAAAACCCAATCATTCGATACCCATCTATGAAGAATTTTGTAAAAAACTTTCTCAATTGATGAATAAAGAAATAAAAACAGGAATATTTGGGGCATATATGACAGTATCGCTAGTTAACGATGGACCGGTTACCATATGGATCGATTCTAAAAACCGAGAATGAAATGACAATAAAAGAAGCACAACTAGAAGTTGACAAATGGATTAAAACATATGGAGTACGCTATTTTAACGAGCTAACCAACATGGCGATATTGACGGAAGAAGTTGGTGAAGTTGCTCGTATAATTGCCAGAACATATGGTGAACAATCGTTTAAAAAAACGGATCACGAAAATAATTTGGCTGATGAAATGGCAGATGTTTTCTGGGTGCTGATCTGCTTGGCAAACCAAACAGGAATTAACTTGGAAGAGGCGTTTCAAAAAAATATCGATAAAAAAACAAAAAGAGATGCCAAAAGACATAAAGAAAATGACAAATTAAATAGAAAACATAACAATATTAATAATATATAAATATCTGTTTTCATGCATATACCAAGTAAATATCAAACAGCATTGCATAATCATCCGTTCGAGTTGACAGACAAACAAGTATCTGAAAAAGTCAACCAACTTATTTCGGAAAATTTTGCGGAAAACGACAACCTGAATACCTACAAACTCCTTTATTCATGCCTTGATCTGACTTCACTAAATACAACGGATACAAAGGAACATATATGGAAATTGGTACAAGAGGTAAATGATTTTGAAGGCTCGAATCCCGAAATCGATAATGTTGCATCGATATGCGTATATCCAAATTTTGTAGAAACAGTGAAAGAGGCTCTTACTGCAAATGTAAATATAGCATGTGTATCAGGTGGATTTCCTTCCGGACAAACATTTACGGAAGTAAAAATTGCCGAAGCAGCTCTCGCAGTAGCTCAAGGAGCAGACGAAATTGACATACCCATCAATGTAGGGCTATTTTTAAACAAAGAATACGAAGAAATGTGCGATGAACTAACCGAAATCAAATTCGCCTGTCATGAAGCACGTATGAAAACTATTCTTGAAACAGGTGCATTAGAATCGGCAAATAATATCTATAAAGCATCGATTCTTGCCCTATATTCAGGAGCAGATTTCATAAAAACATCAACAGGAAAAGGATATAAAGGGACTACTCCTGAAGCGGCATATCTCATCTGTACTGCCATAAAGTCATATTATGACAAAACAAAAGAGAGAGTTGGATTTAAAGCTTCAGGAGGAATATCCACAATAGAAGATGCCGTAAAATATTACACAATTGTAAAAACAATATTAGGCGATGATTGGTGCAACAACAAATTATTCAGAATCGGCACAAGCAAATTGGCGGATATATTAGTAGATAAAATCAATAAATAAATTAATCGCATCTCCAGTTAAAGTAACATAGCAAACCGGAAAATTCAACAATACAACAAAGTTCATAAAACAAATTGGCATACATTTTGATATTCATAATGTGAAGCGATTAATATACATCGCAAATAAAATAAAATAAAAAACATGAAAAGAAAGGAGAAAAAAGCTATGTTACCAACCAGAAGAATTGAAAATTGGTTACCAAGCATCCCGAGTATTTTCAATGACTTTTTCGGGAACGAATGGTTAGAATCGGTAAACGCAAGGGTTCCGGCAATTAACATTATCGAAAACGATAATGAATTTTTGGTAGAAGTTGCCGCACCGGGATTAACGAAAGATGATTTCAAAATCAAGATTGTTGACGATGATCAACTCCAGATCTCGTTTGAAAAGAAAGAAGAAACCGAAGAAAAAGACAAGAAAGGCAATTATTTAAGACGTGAATTTTCTTACACTAACTTCCTGAGAACATTGTTGCTACCAGACAATGTAGATAAAGACAAAATTTCAGCTAAAACTGAAAATGGTGTTTTACACATTACTATACCAAAAACAAAAGAAAGTAAGGAAGAAGTTAAGAAAGAAAAAGTAATTGATATTAAATAATTGCCTTTCTTGAAAAAAGGACATTCAGCTGCAGCTGAATGTCCTTTTTTTTATAATCAATAAGATATATTTAGTAATGCCTATCTCTTAAATAGAGTAATAATTGATTTATGAGCAATTTCGATTCATCGTTGAAGGAAAAATTCGCAATTGCTTCTTTTGCTTTGAGTAAATATTCGTCTATTTTTCGATAGGCATATTCAACACCTCCATATTCTTTAGCAAACCCGATCAATTGATCGATATTTTGCAATGAATAATCTTGATTGACAACAATATCGAACATATTACGTGAAACATTTTCAGGAGCATGTCGAAATGCATAAATCAATGGTAAAGTGATCTTTCCTTCACGAATATCATTGCCTGTAGGTTTACCAATATCTGCATTGAAATAATCAAAAATATCGTCCATAATCTGAAAACAAATACCCAAATACTTGCCAAAAAGAGCAAACATATCAATGGTAATTCGATCAGCTCCACCGGTGATAGCTCCTATTTTGGTACAGGCTTCCAATAAAGAAGCTGTTTTATTGTTGATTACGCGAAAATATTCAGATTCATCAATCAAAAAATCATTCGCCATAGCATATTGGTTTAACTCACCTTCGGCAAGTTTTAAACCTAATTCTGCGATAATTTCAATAATTTCGTTGTGCTGAGTTTTTATGCTTTCACGTAAAGCAGATGATAAAAAGTAATCGCCGACCAATACAGCACGTCGATTATCAAAAACCGCATTCACTGATGGCTGACGGCGCCGAATTTTGGATTCATCTACCACATCATCGTGAATTAAAGTAGCCATATGCAACAATTCAACTGTTACAGCACCATGATATGTAGCATCCGAAATCTTACCACAAGCCTTTGCAGTGAGAAAAACCAATACAGGGCGAATATGCTTCCCCTCCGTTCGAAACATATAATCCACAATCGATGATATACGAGGGTTATCATTCCGAATAGACCGTTTTAAATATATGTTGAATTGAGATAATTCTTCTCGTAGAAAATCTTTGACTACCTGATTTTGATCCATACCTTACATCTTACAATACAAAATTAAAAATAATTCCCTTTGAAGCAACATTTATTTGTAACTTTACCGTTTGTTGAAAACAATATTTCATATGAATAATAACAAGCTTTTTCTCCTCGATGCATATGCTCTAATATATAGAGCATACTACGCATTCATCAAAAATCCGCGAATAAATTCCAAAGGACAAAATACTTCGGCTATATTCGGTTTTGTTAATACGCTGGAAGAAATATTGAGAAAAGAAAATCCTTCACACATTGCGGTTGTATTTGATTCACCTGTACCAAGTTTCCGACATACAGAATACGAAGATTATAAAGCCCAACGAGAAGCAACACCTGAGGATATAAAAGCTTCCATTCCTATAATCAAAGAAATTCTAAAAGCTTACAATATTCCGATGTTGGAAATCCCCGGATATGAGGCAGATGATGTAATCGGAACCATTGCAAAAAAAATGGCAGCACAAGGAATAGAAGTATATATGATGACTCCCGATAAAGATTATGCACAAATTGTCGATGACGGAATATTTATATACAAACCCAGATATGGGAGCAACGATTTCGATATTCTTGACAAGAAAAAAGTAATGGAAAAATATTCGCTCTCCCACTCTATGCAAATGACCGATCTATTAGCATTAATGGGGGATGCTTCCGATAATATCCCCGGATGTCCGGGAATAGGTCCTAAAACAGCAGAAAAACTGCTCAAAGAATTTGGTTCGGTAGAAAATCTTCTTGCAAACACCGATAAACTGAAAGGATCTATAAAAAATAAAATAGAAGAATATAAGGATCAGATTCTTTTCTCAAAATTTCTTGCTACTATTAAAACCGATGTACCTATTGAAGTAAAAATCGAAGATTTCGAACGAAAAGAAATCGATGAAAATGCACTAAAAAAAATTTTTGAAGAGTTAGAATTCAGAACATTGTTAACACGAGTAATTAAAAACGAAACGTCGAAAAATGAAATAAAAAAACCGGTTCAAGGCGTACTGTTTGAAAACGAAGAAACAACAAAAAACATAAACAATACCACAAAAGAATACGAATCATCGGAAAATGTTTCAGACATTCGTTCCATACAACATACCTACCGAATAGTAAAGAACGAAAAAGAACTAACGGAACTTTGCAATAAAATTTGTGCACAAAAATCGGTATGTTTCGATACTGAAACAACAGGTATGGATCCACTCCTAAGCGAACTGGTTGGAATATCATTTGCATATAAAGAAGGTGAAGCATTCTACGTACCTATCGATGCCGATCAGAAAAAAGCACAACAGCAAGTAGATATTTTCAGACCATTTTTTGAAAATGAGAAAATTGAAAAAATTGGACAAAATATAAAATACGATATCCTGGAATTGCGTAATTACGATATCCGGGTAAATGGAGCACTATTTGATACAATGATTGCCCATTACCTTATTAATCCCGAAATACCACATGGTATGGATTATATGGCTAAAATTTATATGAATTATAAAACCATCCATATCGAAGAACTAATTGGGCCAAAAGGAAAAAATCAAAAAAATATGCGGAATATCGATCACGAAATTGTCTGTGAATACTCTGCAGAAGATGCCGATATTACGCTGAAGCTGAAAAATATTCTCGAAAAAGAACTCCAAGAGAACAACCTTGAAAAACTTTTTAATGAAATAGAATCCCCGCTTATTTATGTGCTGGCAGACATGGAGTGGACCGGGGTCAGACTAGATCTAAATGCATTGGAACAATTAGCCGGAGAATACAGGAAAGAAATGCAGCAAATCGAAAAAGAAATCATAGAAATGGCCGGTATTGAGTTCAATGTTAATTCACCAAAACAAATAGGAGAAGTACTTTTCGAACGAATGAAAATTATTGATAACCCAAAAAAAACAAGAACCGGACAATACAGTACGAGCGAAGAAGAATTAGAAAAACTTCGATCCAAACATCCCATTATCGAAAAAATCTTGGAACAACGTAGTCTAAAAAAACTTCTCAGTACATATATCGAAACCTTTCCCCTGCTAATCAATCCTAAAACGGGAAAAATTCATACTTCGTTTAATCAAACCATAACTGCGACCGGCCGATTAAGTTCAAGTAATCCTAATCTCCAAAATATCCCTATCCGCGACGAGCGAGGAAAAGAAATCCGCAAAGTATTTATTCCGGATGAAGGATGTACGTTTCTTTCGGCTGATTATTCTCAAATCGAACTACGCATTATGGCCCATCTGAGTAAAGACAAAAATATGGTGGAAGCATTCAATAAAGGACAAGACATTCATGCAGCAACAGCATCAAAAATATTCAAAATTCCTATTGAAAGTGTTACCCCCGATATGCGACGAAAAGCAAAAACAGCCAATTTCGGAATAATTTACGGTATCACCCCATTCGGTTTATCCGAACGCTTGGGAATCCCTCGAAATGAAGCAAAAAAATTAATAGACGAATACTTTGAGACATTTCCTGACGTTAAACGCTACATCGACGAAAGTATTGCCGGAGCAAGAGAACAAGGTTATGTTGAAACTATTTTCGGACGAAAACGCTTTTTGCCGGATATCAATTCTCAGAATGCTGTAGTGCGCGGATATGCCGAACGAAATGCAATAAATGCTCCCATACAAGGAAGTGCAGCCGATATTATCAAAGTAGCCATGAACAGAATTCATAAATGTCTTTCTGATGGAGGCTATCAGTCTAAAATGATTCTGCAGGTTCATGATGAGCTGGATTTCAATGTCCCGATGAACGAATTGGAAGAAGTAAAAAAAATAGTCGTTTATGAAATGGAAAACGCCTATCCCCTCATCGTTCCTCTTAAAACCGATTGTAACAATGGTGCTAATTGGCTGGAAGCTCACTGATACTACTAGCCAGTGAAAATAAAAAAAGTCCGTAAGCAAAAAAATGTATTTACAAAAACAGAGAAAATCATCTATGATCGAATTCTTATTAAATTGGGGATATATCGGATTGTTTATCGCTTCTTTTTTGGCAGCCACAGTATTGCCATTCAGTTCTGAAGTGGTATTCGCAGGATTGATTGCTGCAGGATTGGATATATGGACATGCATTTTCATAGCAACCTTTGGCAATACACTTGGAGGATTGACAGCTTATTGGATAGGTTCACAGGGAAAAACGGAATGGATCGAAAAATATTTCGGTATAAAAAAAGAAAAAATCGACAAAACGCAACAATGGCTGCAAGGCAAGGGATCCATAATGGGGTTTTTTTCTTTTGTTCCTGCCGTAGGGGATGCCATAATTGTTGCATTAGGCTTCATGAGGGCTAATTTATGGAAAGTAGCTATTTCGATGACGATGGGCAAATTTTTACGATATATCGTAGTCGGATTCGGAACAGAACAACTTTTTTCATGGTTTTAAAAAAAATAACATATATGTCAACGATTTTATTTCATGAAATTGTATATGGTCCCGTTCACAGCAGAAGATTGGGAATTTCGTTAGGAATAAACCTTTTGCCGTACGACGGTAAATTATGCTCATTCGATTGTATTTATTGTGAATGCGGATTCAATAAAGATTTCCGCACCAATACACGTTTACCGGAAAGAGAAAATGTAAAAGCAGCGCTGGAAGATAAATTGCAATCATTACGTAAAGAAAACACAAAACTCGACGTTATAACTTTTGCAGGAAATGGGGAACCCACCTTGCATCCGGAATTCGCCGAAATAATAGAAGATACCCTATTTTTGCGTAACCTCTACTACCCTACCGTAAAAATCAGTGTTTTATCAAATGGTATGCACCTCAATAAAACAAAAGTATTTGATGCACTAAAAAAAGTTGATGAACCCATATTGAAACTCGACTCAGCCTTCGATGAAACCGTCAGAATTATCGATAGACCAAATTCACCTCAATATAGTGTATCAAAGCAAGTCGAATTATATAAAAAATTTAATGGCAACTTTATTCTGCAAACCATGTTTCTTCGGGGCGAATTTGAAGGAAACAAGATTGATAATACAACAGAAAAAGAAGTTTCGGCATGGTTAGAGCTCGTTAGAGAGATGAACCCACGTGAGGTAATGATTTATACCATTGACCGGCAAACACCAACAAAACAGCTTAAAAAGGTGCCATTTGAAGATCTAAAGAAAATTGCAGAAAGAGTAAAACAGCCGGGAATAAAAACAAACGTTGCAGGGTAAAAAATTATACATTAAACCGAAAATGCATAACATCACCATCTTCAACTATATAATCCTTTCCCTCTATATACATTTTTCCTGCTTCTTTCACAGCAGTCTCTGATTTATAAGCAATATAGTCCGCATATTTTATTACCTCTGCTCGTATAAAACCTTTTTCGAAATCGGAATGGATTACACCGGCACACTGTGGGGCTTTCCATCCTTTATGGAATGTCCATGCACGAACTTCTTGAGGTCCTGCAGTAAAAAATGTTTGTAAGTTTAATAATTTATATGCTGCTTTAATCAACCTGTTTACCCCGGATTCTTCCAACCCTAATTCAGATAAAAAAAGCTGTCGGTCTTCATACGTATCCAATTCGGCTATCTCCGACTCTATTTTGGCAGCTACTACTAAAACTTCTGCATTTTCATTCTCTACAGCCTTTTTAAAATCATCTACATATGCATTGCCGCTAATTACTGCAGACTCATCGACATTACACACATAAAGTACCGGCTTTGCCGTAAGTAAAAATAAATCGTGAGCAATCTTTTCTTCATCTTTCGTTTCAAAATTTACTGTACGAGCCGGTTCACCGCGTAATAATGACTCTTTAATTTTACGATAAACTTCAAAAGCAACTTTAGCATCTTTTTCCCCACCTGTTTTAGCTTGTTTTTCAACTTTAATTATTCTCGATTCAATCGTTTCGAGGTCTTTCAACAGCAATTCCGTATCAACAATTTCTTTATCACGAACAGGATCAATCACTCCATCCACATGACTGACATTTTCATCATTAAAACAACGCAATACATGAATAATAGCATCTGTTTCCCGAATATGAGAAAGAAATTTATTTCCGAGACCTTCACCTTTGCTCGCACCTTTTACTAATCCGGCAATATCGACAATCTCAATAGTTGTCGGGACTATTTTTTGCGGATGAACAAGTTCAGCCAATTTATTTAATCGCTCATCAGGAACAGTGATAACTCCGATATTGGGTTCGATAGTACAAAACGGAAAATTGGCCGCCTGAGCTTTGGCATTCGACAAACAATTGAAAAGTGTGGATTTTCCTACATTAGGAAGACCTATAATTCCACATTGAAGAGACATACGTTACTTTGTTTTATTTTAAACTGTAAAGATAACAAAAATATGCGTTCAAAAAGATTAAACCACGAAAATGAATAAACCTAGAGTCCGTATTTTGCTGAAATTTCAAGCATTCTCTTAATGGGTTTCACAGCTCTTACCCGAATCTCCTCATCTATGAAAATTTCCGGTGTTTCGTTTTCCAGGCATGAATAGATTTTTTCAAGCGTATTTTTTTTCATGTAAAAACACGTGTTACAAGCACATGTAGCGTCTTCGGGAGGAGCAGGAATAAAAAACTTCTCAGGATTCTCTTTCCTCATCTGATGCAAAATACCCCATTCTGTAGCCACTATAAACCGTTTTCTATCCGAAGTTTTCGCAAACTTCAGTATAGAAGAAGTAGAACCAATATGATCAGCTATTTGTCTTATATAAGCCGGACATTCCGGATGAACAAGTAATAAAGCATCGGGATATTGTTTTTTCAATTCTACAATACGTTCTATCGAAAATTGTTGATGAACATGACAGGCCCCATCCCACAACACCATCTTTCTACCGGTTAATTTATTGATATAATCACCCAAATTTCGATCCGGAGCAAAAATAATTTTTTCATTTTCCGGTAACGATTGAACGATTTGAGCAGCATTAGAAGAAGTAACTACAATATCGCTTAAAGCTTTTACAGCAGCGGAAGTATTTACATACGAAATAACCGTATGATCGGGATATTTACTTATAAATTGTTGAAATTCTTCAGCAGGACAGCTATCGGCCAACGAACATCCGGCTTCTGCATCCGGAATGAAAACACGTTTATCCGGACAAAGAATCTTTGCCGTTTCACCCATAAAATAAACGCCACATAAAACAATAACATCTGCAGTAGTTTTAGCTGCCCATTGAGCTAAAGCGAGGCTGTCACCCACAAAATCAGCAATATCCTGAATATCGGAAGTTTGGTAAAAATGCGACAAAATAACGGCATTTTTTTCTTTTCTAAGAATATTTATATTTTCAATAATTTCCGATTTTTCCATATTCCTTTTATTCTTATTATTATTATTATAACTTTTTCAAAACAAATAATAAAGATAATAATGAATGGTTGTTGATAGTGTCGATTACTTTTTCTCTTTTTATTTGTAAAAAATATATCAACTACTTATCTCGACTTATCCCTAATTATGAACAAGATTTTGGGAGTATTTGCTTTGAAAATCTTAAAATTATAAACGTTATCAAAAACGGTTGATAATATGCAAAGTTAATAATTTATTCTTTTTTTATTGGGTTTGTCAGTTGAAAACCTACTTAAAGGATGTTTAAAAAAATGGATAATTATTACCTTTAAATCGCGTATTTTATATAGTCACATTTATTTTCGATTTTTAAAAAGAAGTTTTCGAATAGTTATTGACGAGTCATCAACAAATTATCAACATGGATTTTTTTGCACCTTTGAAAACCTGTGGTACATTTGTATAAAGATTTTGGTTTAAATAAATAATGAAAATTGGGAATATAGAATTTGAGAACTATCCGGTGTTTCTCGCGCCAATGGAAGATGTAACCGATATTGGTTTCAGGCTGTTATGTAAAAAATTTGGGGCAGATATGGTTTATACCGAATTTGTCTCGAGCGACGCCCTGGTGCGTAATGTGGAACGAACGCTTCAAAAAATAAGCATTTGTGAAGAAGAGCGGCCGTTGGCTATTCAGATTTACGGTCGCGATCCCGATGCAATGGCCGAAGCTGCCAAAATATGCGAAGAAGCCGATCCGGATATTATCGATATTAATTTTGGATGTCCTGTAAAAAAAGTAGCCGGTAAAGGCGCAGGTGCAGGCATGCTTCGAACGCCCGAGTTGATGTTGGAAATCACCCGAAAAGTAGTGAATGCCGTGAAAAAGCCGGTAACCGTGAAAACCCGTTTGGGATGGGATGAAGATTCCAAAATCATTGTAACATTGGCTGAACAGTTACAGGATTGCGGCATAGCTGCATTAACTATCCATGGTCGTACACGCTCGCAAATGTATAACGGAGAAGCGGACTGGGCGTTGATAAAGGAAGTAAAATCCAATCCGCGTATGCTAATACCAATTATTGGTAATGGAGATATCGACTCACCCGAAGTGTGTAAACGACGTTTTGAAGAAACCGGAGTAAATGCCGTTATGATTGGACGTGCAACTTTTGGCCGTCCATGGATATTTCGTGAGGTAAAACATTATTTAAAAACAGGAGAAAAATTACCGCCCGAAACTTTCCGTTGGTATTTAGATGTACTTAAGCAGCAGATATTGCAAAGTGTACAGCGATTAGATGAGCGTCGCGGCATTTTACATAGTCGCCGTCATCTGGCTGCTACTCCCCTATTTAAAGGGATTCCGGATTTTAGGCAGACGCGTATTGCCATGCTTCGGGCAAATACGCTTGAAGAACTTTTTACCCTATTGGACGAAATACCCGAAAAGATTCATCTCGATTAAACAAATTGAGAATGATAATCGTCTTACAATAAAGTGGCATGATGAAAAAGTCCTTATTATTTATTTCAATGTTTTTTGTATTTGGTTCTATATCGGCACAGAAACCAACCATTACGCAACAGGTTTTTTCGGAATATGTAGAAAATATGGTTGACGAAATGCAACAGATTATTGGTTTTACTGATAGTCAGGCGTCGCAATTAAAAGAGATTGAACTGAAATTTTTGCTTGATGTTAAGAAAGCCGAAAACTGTTGTTTTTGTCATTCGGGAAAACAAATAAAAAAGTTGAAAGAAAACCGAAAAGCCGACTTACAAAAAATTCTTTCTCGTGATCAATATATACGATACGATGCTATTTTGGGTGGAAGAATAAAGAAAATCCCCTTGAGGGTAGAAAAATAAAGCATGGATTATTTTTTCGATTCACGTAATTTTCTGAGATCGGCAGGTGTAAACGGGATATGGTCCAGGTTTAACGACTGACGGATTCTTTCTTTTTTTGGAGAAGAAAGCCCTGAGGGCTTCATTTTTATTTCAGGGATACTTCTTGTCGATAAAGGCAAGGATCGCGGAATGGTTTGACCGGTAATCAACAAAATTGCTTCAGAGAGTAAGTAATCGGTTGAATCGCCTATGGCTACCCATGTTGATGGGTTGTTTTCTTGAGAAGCAACCGGATAATCGGGAATTAAATATCCGGGATTCAGGAAATCCTTGCCATTTTTATCTGTATAAGTAGCCACAATGGGTTGCATAGCCCAATTCTTCAGCGAAAATTTTTCTTCTTCGGTTAGTTCAATCTCATCATAGACAGTTATTGCTCTATCATAACCGTTTTTGTCGGGAAAAGTATTATACGCATGAATGGTCCATGAGGCGGTATATTTTCCTCCCGTACTTTCTCCCACGTGAACTACCTTCATATAAGGTCTTAAACAAAATGTAGTAAGTTCCGATGCTGAATACGTGAAGTTTGTGGCCAGAATATGCACGTTGTTTAAATTAAGATTAGCATCCAACGGATTAAGTTCAACTTTTTCTCTGTAAACGCCCAAACTATCGCTTCTGCTGATCCCTTCTTTATCAAAAAAAGCATTTATCCAAGGATTATACGACAATATGGTAAATACCGATTTGTTTTCGACTTCGGTTCGAGGAGCAATAAGCGAACCCAGATAAGTAGCCGCAGAGATATCGCCTCCGGGATTATACCTCAGGTCAACTATCAAGTCGGTAACCCCCTCTTGTTTAAATTTCGCAAAGGCATTGTATAGGCTTTGATTGTAATTGCTTATGAATTCGGTATAAAACAAGTCGGCGATTTTTTTGCCTTGCTCAGGATAGTTGTATACGTGCGTATAAAGTACGGGATCGGTGCTGATTTTTCGGGGAGTGATGGGTATATCTCGCGAGTTATCGAAAAATTGATCATACACCTTAAAGGTAACTGTTGTAGTAGATCCAAAAAGAGTCGAATAATTGGATAAAGTAATGGGTTCACCGTTGATGTGCGTAATAATATCTCCCCTTACCAATCCCGCTTCAGATGCAGGTGTATTTGGGAATACATACCTTACCACAGCAACAAGGGTTGTTTGTGTTTCATCTTCCCATAGAAGTGTAGGCGAAAAACCGAAGGCATCGTTCGATTCACCTGAAAAATCAGCCAGCAATTCTTCCACGTCATCCGTGATCCAAGACCATTCATTTTCTAAATCCAATGGATAAAGAAGATTTTCAAAATATTCTTTAGGATTAGAAGTCTGCTGATTGGGTTTTTTCCCTACTATGTATTTTGCCCAAAGGTATGATAAGGACATTCCACGGTATATAAACTGGCTAACTATCTGGGGGGTTTCTTTCAATTCTTCTGTTTCGTCTTTTGAGCAGCCGGAGAAGGATAACGCCAAACCCATCGCCACAAAGAACGGTATGAAATGCTTTTTCATTCTGATTTTGAAATAATATTATAAGATTAAAATACCTTTTCCCTCACGAATAATTTGAGGCTCATCCGTTGTGCAATCGACTATCGTAGAAGGTTCGATTCCCCCATAACCTCCATCGATGACAATGTCGGCAAAATTTTCCCATTTCTCGTGGATAAGTTCGGGATCGGTAGTATATTCAACTTCATCGTTTTTGTCTTTAACCGATGTACTTAAAACCGGATTCCCCAACTGTTTTACAATTTCACGAATAATGTTGTTGTCGGGAACACGGATACCCACCGTTTTTTTACTTTTATATATTTTGGGCAGAGATGAAGTTGTCGGAAGAATAAAAGTAAAGGGCCCGGGCAGGTTTTTTTTCATGAGTTTAAAAACAGAAGTACTTACTTTGGCATATTCGCTGATATTACTCAAATCGTTGCAGATAATGGACAAATTGTGTTTTTGAGGATTGATTCCCTTTAAAGCACAAATCTTCTCTACTGCACGCACATTTAAAGCATCACAGCCGATTGCATAAAGCGTATCGGTGGGATAAATGACTATTCCACCGTCGCGTAAAACAGAAACAACCCTCTCTATTTCACGAGGGTTGGGATTATCGGGATAAATTTTTATCAGCATAACAACTACAAAAGTAAAAAAATATGCCGATTATCCATATGAAATTTCTCCTTTTTCGTTTTTAAATTCTTCGATTTCGTTATTACTGTATCGTTTCATTGCTCTGAGGCTCATTCCCATGCTGGAGAATCCACCATCGTTGTAAAGCGTCTGCATGGTCACTTTTCGGGTTAAGTCGGAAAACATCACGATACAATAATCGGCACAATCGTCGGCATTGGCATTACCCAGTGGTGACATTCTTTCGGCAAAGTCCATCAGATCTTCCATCCCTTTAATTCCGCTACCTGCCGTTGTCAGTGTGGGAGATTGTGAAATAGCATTGATTCGTACCCCTTTTTCTCGTCCGTATATATACCCGAAACTGCGTGTTATGGATTCGAGCAGTGCTTTGGCATCAGCCATATCGTTGTAGCCGAAAAATGTGCGATGCGCTGCAATGTAAGAAAGTGCCAGGATTGATCCTCCTTCTGCAATAGCATCCATTTTTTTGGCTACTTGCAGCATCTTGTGAAACGAAATAGCCGAAATATCGAGCGTTTTCATCATCAGATCGTAATCGAGATCGTCATACGGACGTTTTTTGCGCACATTTGGCGACATACCGATGGAGTGCAACAAAAAATCGATTTTCCCGCCCAGTATTTCCATCGATTTTGAAAATACCATTTCTAGGTCTTCAACATTGGTAGCGTCGGCAGGCAGAATTTCGGCGTTTAATTTTTCCCCCAACTTAAGGGTATCGCCCATACGTACGGCAACAGGCGTGTTCGACAGCGTGATGACGGCGCCTTCTTCAACAGCTCTTTCGGCAACTTTCCATGCAATAGACATTTCGTTTAGTGCGCCGAAAATGATGCCGCGTTTTCCTTTTAATAAATTGTGAGTCATTCTGTTTATTTTTTAGTTTTTGCTAAACTCCTTATTGTTAAAAAGGAGTTGATTGATTAAAAAAACTGCACAAAAGTACAAAAAATGTGCATTCGATAAACATTCGAGGTCAAAATATGTTGTATAAGGGATCGTTTTCACCTTCGGTAGTGCAAAACATCACCTAACGAAGGCAAGGTTTGTTTTACCAAATTTTATAGAAAACGAAATGAACATTTCGCCCCAAAATTGTTATTATAAATAGGGATTGTGTTTTTATCAATGTATCGGAATATGATCGTAACGTATATTTTTCATAGTGGGTATGCCGTAATTTTCGACGATTTTTCTGTGATTATCGATTATCACAGCGATGTTATCGATCCGGAATACGGTGTTTTTTGCGTGAAAGATCGTCTGCTGAATCAAAAAGAAGACCTTTACGTAGTATGTACCCACTCCCACTCCGATCATTTTAATCCCGAGATACTGGCATGGAAAGAGAAAAAACCGAACGTTCATTATATTTTTTCTAAAGAATTGTTGATCAGCCAAAAAACATTACCCGAAGTTGCGTATTATTTGGACAAAGAGGATGTTTATATGGATGAGCATATTCGAATTGAAGCTTTCGGTTCGACCGATGTAGGGAATTCGTTCTTATTCAAACACAATGATTTGTGGTTTTTCCATGCCGGCGATCTCAACAATTGGCATTGGAGTGATGAAGTTTCGAAAAAAGAAGCGTTAACCTATGAAAACAATTTTCTTTGCGAATTGGAACTTCTGGCCGAACGAACCGATCATATTCATGTGGCGATGTTTCCTATCGATCCCCGATTGGGGCGAAACTACATGCGGGGAGCCGAGCAGTTTATCGAACGCATCCAAACCGATTACTTTTTGCCGATGCATTTTGGCGAATGTTACGACAAGGCAAATGCTTTCGAAAAATGTGCATCGAAACACGGATGTGTATATTTGGCGATAACTCACTCCGGACAATCGTTTCGACTCTATTGACCCGGATTTGTGCTAAATTTGCAGTAAAATAAATTTCAATGGATTATTTCAACTATCATCGTCGCCCTACTATCGATGTACATATCGGCAATCTTACCCTTGGAGCAAATCATCGCATTGCCATTCAAACAATGACCAATACCAATACGCTGGATACGGAAGCATGTGTAGCCCAGTGCGAACGCATCATTGCGTCGGGTGCCGATTTAATCCGTTTGACGGCACAGGGCGTACGCGAAGCCGAGAATCTTCGGAATATAAAAGATGAATTACGCAGAAAAGGACACACTATCCCCCTTTCGGCCGATATTCATTTTAACCCGAAAGCTGCGGAAACAGCGGCAAAAATTGTAGAAAAAGTGCGCATTAATCCCGGTAATTTTGCCGACAGACAAAAAACTTTTTCACAAAAGGAATACACAGACGAAGAGTATGCACAAGGAATAGCGCATATTCGTTCCAAATTTATCCCTTTTCTAAATATTTGTAAGGAATACGGAACAGCCATCCGAATCGGTGTAAACCACGGTTCGCTATCCGACCGCATCATGAGCCGCTACGGTGATACACCCGAGGGTATGGTGGAATCTTGCATGGAGTACCTTCGCATTGCTGTGGAAGAAGGATTTTCCGACGTTGTGATTTCACTCAAAGCATCCAATACGTTATTGATGACAAAAGCTGTGCGGTTACTGGTTGACAGGATGGACAAAGAAGATATGCATTTTCCTTTGCATTTGGGAGTAACCGAAGCGGGCAACGGGGAAGACGGTCGCATAAAATCGGCAGTAGGTATCGGTGCCTTGTTGTCTGACGGGATAGGGGATACCATTCGCGTCTCGTTGAGTGAAGATCCCGAATATGAAATACCGGTAGCCCGTAAGTTGGTCAATTACATT
>Ga0116190_1001467_pt1 | contig 20328 bp, 18 predicted proteins | sample AD_JPNTR4_MetaG_FD_89808 | JGI IMG/M metagenome (GOLD analysis project Ga0116190, IMG submission 89808) | Active sludge microbial communities of municipal wastewater-treating anaerobic digesters from Japan - AD_JPNTR4_MetaG | ecosystem: Engineered > Bioreactor > Anaerobic > Digestate | place...
CCTGTGTTATAGTATGTGTTTCCGTTCCTCCTTTATTATTCAATGCGTTAAATGTACCGCTTGAATTTAACCCAACAGGAACCCTTGTTCGTAAATCAGGAAGATTAAACGTTGTAGAACCATCACCGGCACCATATGTGGTTCCAATAATTGCAAAAAGTGCGGCATACGTAGTTCTTGAGACAGCACTACCATCGCAAATAAGATAACCCGCAGGAGCTGTGCTACCAGCATAAATGCTTATTGTACCTATAGGTATAGATGGAGAGCAAGATAAAGCTGTCCAATTTGTGCCATCAAAAAAATAGTACCCAACAGTACCATCAGTTTGGTACACCAACAAACCTGCTGCAGGATTTGAAATAGCAGCACGTTGCGCAGCTGTCATACGAGGCGGTAAAAAACCTTTATTTGTAGAACTTACATCTAATTGTGCCGAAGCATTAGGTGTAGTGGTTCCTATACCGGTTTGAGCAAAAGCATTTACAGAAAATGCTAACAAAAAAATGAATGCTATTTTTTTCATGATATATCGTTATAATTTATTATGTAAGAATAAAAAAAGTTGACAATGCATGATACTTTTATATATCCTATAGTGTTTTTAATTTATTTTCATTTAGCAATTAAATATACGCATTTTATAATTTACATCTTAATATAAAGATCTGAAACAAATCCAATTTGCACCATCCGAAACTACTTTTATCCAGTTATTTTGAGCTTCAATACCCAAATTAACAGAATTTGTTTGATTCGCTGAATCCTGAATAATAACTTCGGCACCATTAGCAACAACAGTAACCAATGCATTACTGATATTTTTAATGATATATTCGGTACCACTTTTTCCTATAGCTGTTGGCAAAGTAATGGTAAGTGCAGCGGTACAAATAATGTATTTATCAGAAGAAGTTGCTGTGTAATTGGTAGCTTTAGTTACAACTGTATTTGTTGGAACACTAGGATCTTTCCATTCGGGAGCGGTAGCCCCTGCATTCATGGTAAGCACTTGTCCGGCAGTTCCTTTTGCTAAAGCAGTTCCGGTTCCGTCGGTTCCGCCATAGATTATATCACCTGCAGCAGTCATTGGACTAAGTGCATTAAAAGCTGCAGCTTTAGTGCTTGCTCCGGTACCACCATTGGCAATTGCAACAGTACCTGTTAATTTAGTAGCTGACATATCAGCAATTTTAGCATCGGTAACTTTTCCATCGCCAATGGTTAATACATCGCTACCTGTAACATCACCGGTATGAGTAGCATTGCTTACCTTTGCTGTATTTAGAGCAATTGCCGCATTCTGAATAATTTGTTCAGCTTGTAATTCTAAAATAGCAGCAGCATTTATTGCAATTCCTGAAATATCCTGATCGCCGGTATTAACACCCGAAATTGCAGCAAGTTTATTTTTTTCTTCCGTTGTATAGTCTTCGGTAGATAACCCTTTACCTGATACTTTAGTAACTTTATCTGATAATTCTGTGTTAATTTTATCTGATGACCAAGTTTTATCTGTTAAAACTTGTGTATCATCTATTGCAACCCCAGGATCTCCCTGGTCTCCTTTGTCACCTTTGGGTCCTGCTACACCTTGTTCTCCCTGGTCGCCTTTATCTCCCTTATCTCCTTTGGGTCCTGCGATACCTTGCTCGCCTTGGTCACCTTTATCTCCTTTATCACCTTTTGGTCCGGCTATACCTTGTTCTCCTTGGTCACCTTTATCTCCCTTGTCACCTTTGGGTCCTGCGATTCCTTGCTCGCCTTGGTCGCCTTTATCTCCCTTATCTCCTTTGGGTCCGGCTATTCCTTGTTCTCCTTGGTCACCTTTATCGCCCTTGTCACCTTTTGGTCCGGCTACACCTTGCTCTCCTTGGTCGCCTTTATCTCCTTTGTCACCTTTGGGTCCTGCGATACCTTGCTCGCCTTGGTCGCCTTTATCTCCCTTGTCACCTTTTGGTCCTGCTATACCTTGTTCTCCTTGGTCGCCTTTATCTCCTTTGTCACCTTTGGGTCCTGCTACACCTTGTTCTCCCTGGTCGCCTTTATCTCCCTTGTCACCTTTGGGTCCTGCTACACCTTGTTCTCCTTGGTCACCTTTATCACCTTTTGGTCCGGCTACACCTTGTTCTCCTTGGTCACCTTTATCGCCTTTGTCTCCTTTAGGTCCTGCTACACCTTGCTCTCCTTGGTCGCCTTTATCACCCTTGTCTCCTTTAGGTCCGGCTATACCTTGCTCGCCTTGATCACCTTTATCTCCCTTATCACCTTTGGGTCCTGCGATACCTTGTTCTCCCTGGTCGCCTTTGTCTCCTTTAGGTCCTGCTACACCTTGTTCTCCTTGTTCTCCTTTATCGCCCTTATCACCTTTTGGTCCTGCAATTCCTTGCTCTCCTTGATCTCCTTTATCGCCTTTGTCACCTTTTGGTCCTGCTACACCTTGTTCTCCTTGATCACCTTTATCGCCCTTATCACCTTTTGGTCCTGCTACACCTTGTTCTCCTTGATCACCTTTATCTCCTTTGTCACCTTTTGGTCCGGCTACACCTTGTTCTCCCTGGTCGCCTTTATCGCCTTTAGGGCCGGGAGTCGAAGTTCCTGACGTTTTTGCATACAAAGCATACGGTACACTTAATAATTGACTTGTTCCAACAATAGTATAATTTGTACCTCCTGTTGGATCAATTTCTGTTTTTATAAAAAATGATCCTAATGACCAATCAATAGTAGAAAAATTGCCTGAAACAACCCTACCACCACCAATTTCTATACTAACTAAACCATTTTCATTTGTCATTATAGAATGTGTTTCTACATATACCGACTTTCCATATATAGAACCTTGTAAAATACTCAGTTTAATTCTCACTTGCGCATTGACCAATAATGCATCATTATTGTTACGAACCACAGCCTGATAACTAATTTTATCGGGTGATTGAGCAAACACGGTTGCCATAGTTACTAAAATGGCTGCTGCTAAGGTGTAAAACTTTTTCATACGCATTAGTGTTTAATTATTTTGAATGTCTTAATTTCTGTATCTCCTTGAATAATCTTTACATAATATATTGAAGGTGTATATTTACTCATATCTATACTTGTTATATAATGTAATATAGGTTCTCGTTGCAATACTCTTCCATTATTATTATAAAGTAAATACGATACATTTGAAATATCAAATGCATCTATCTTTAACGTTAGTTCATTCACGGTGGGATTTGGATACGCGGTCGCCACAAGCCTAATTCCTTGCGCTTCTTCTATTGTGCTTAAAACAGAAATTTCATATGGCTGTTGTATTCCTTGTGTTACACTGCCATTTGTTCCCAAAATGGTGGTATACACTACTTGTCCAACAGAGTAACTTGCCGAACCTCCGCTTCCGGTTGCCTTACCGCCTGATGCGTTAACACTTTCTTGTGCATGTAACCCTATACAACTAATTACAAACAAGAACATTATCTGTATTTTCAATTGATTGTGGTGCATATTTATACTAATTAAATAAATATATGTACGTAAAATCTGAATTACAGTTTCATTTTAAATAAAAAAAATAAAACCTAATTGCAAAAAAACATAATCAATTGATTTTTAAATAACTAAAAATTCAATTCGGTTAGAGAAAAATTATTTTGTAAAAAATCTAAGAATGAAATTGTTCCTTTATACACAAAAAAAGCTACCAATTTTTGGTAGCTTTTCACACAATATTATTAATACATACTAAAATAGTATATTCACATTTATCTATGGAATTGAGATATTAATTATATGTTTCAACTATAGAATTTGCTTCACCAAACTCATTTGAAACATATCTATCTGCTTCAGGATCGTTCTCCCAACGATTGCCATCAATTACAAATTTGTATTGAAATTCTTTACCCACAGGCAACGTAATAGCAACAGAGCCTACACCTTTTGTAATTTTTACAGGATTTGCTTCAGTATTCCACCCATTAAAATCTCCTGCTACTGATGCTATTTTTGAACCTGCAAGCATTTCTGCCGGAATTTGAAATGTAACTTTACACTCGAGATTGTTTTTTGCAAATTGTTTTTTCATACAATTATGTTTTAGTTTATATTGGTAGTTTAGTATTTATATAATCAAAAATACTAGTATTTTTTTAAATTAAAAAGAAAAATACATAATTTTACTTATTCTTAACATTTGATTTACATCATCATTCTTGTAAAAAAATGCAAATCAAATATATGCACGTTTTTTTTTAATCTTTAAAAAATAAAAAACTCCTATAAAAAATCTTTACAGGAGTTTTTTATAATAATCTCAGTTTTTAAATTATTTATCACCTCTTATGGCAGCTATTCCCGGCAATACTTTACCTTCCATATATTCTAACATAGCACCACCACCGGTTGAAACATAGCTCACTTTATCAGCTAATTTATTTTTATTGATAGCGGCAACAGAATCACCACCACCAATTAAAGTAAACGCACCGTTTGCTGTAGCTTTAGCAAGCGCTTGTGCTATAGCCGAAGTTCCTTTCGAGAATTTATCCATTTCGAATACTCCCATTGGACCATTCCATAATACAATTTTTGATTTTGCAATTACTTCAGAAAACATAGCAATAGTTTCATCTGCAATATCCAATCCCATCCAACCATCAGGAGTTTCATTTGTTTTGGAAATATTTGTATTTGCGTTTGGATCAAATTTATCAGCATTTACAGCATCTACCGGTATGTATACATTTACATTATGTTCTTTCGCTTTTTTCAAAATATCAAGAGCTAAATCAAGTTTATCGGCTTCGCACAATGAATTACCAATATTTCCGCCTTGTGCTTTGATAAACGTATATGTCATACCACCACCAATGATTAAATTATCTATAGTAGGTAATAAACGAGATATAATTTGAATTTTATCTGATACTTTTGCCCCCCCCATAATAGCAGTTTTAGGAGCATCTTTTGATTGCAATACTTTATCCATAGCAGCAAGTTCGCTGTTTATAAGGTATCCAAACATTTTATTTTCGGTTGAAAATAAATCTGCAATTAATGCCGTAGAACCATGAGCTCGGTGAGCTGTTCCAAATGCATCGTTTACATACACATCAGCATAACTTGCAAGCGTTTTTACAAATTCTTTTTGAGATGCTTTTACACGAGCTTTACCGGCAGCTTTTTCTTCTTCAGAAGCATCTTCGGCCAAACGTGGTTTACCTTCTTCTTCTTCATAAAAACGAAGATTTTCCAGCAACAACACTTCACCTGGTTTTAAATTTGCTGCTGCTTCATGTGCTTTCATACAATCAGCAACAAACTTTACTTCTTTACCACCTAAATTTTTAGAAACAGCAGGAATAATTTGTTGCAATGAACATTTAGGATCGGGATTTTGTTTTGGTCGCCCCATATGCGACATAAGAATTACCGAACCACCATCTTGTAATATTTTATTAATGGTAGGTAATGCACCACGGATACGAGTATCATCAGACACTTCACCTGTTTCTTTATTCAAAGGCACATTAAAGTCAACACGCACAATTGCTTTTTTGCCTGCAAAATTATAATTATCAATTAATTGCATTGTTTAATATTTTTTAATGATTACAAATTTTTTTAACGAGTCCAAATATAAAAAAAATGAAATGATTATTTTATATTAAAGGATATTTTTTATTTAATTGTTTTATTGTTTTGCCTTATTACCGTTTAAAACTTAGTACATTTCTTATAAGTTTGTAATGCACGTTGTCGAGCAAACGAATGCTCTACAATAGGCTTAATATAGGTACTTGAGTTATAATTTGGCACCCATTTTTGGATATACAAATATTCTGCATCAAAACGCTTTGTTTGTTCATAGGGATTAAAAATTCTGAAATACGGAACAGCATCGCAACCTGTACTTGCTGCCCATTGCCAATTCCCATTATTTGAAGACAATTCATAATCAATAAGTTTTTGTGCAAAATATGCTTCGCCCCACTGCCAATCTATAAGCAAATGTTTACACAAAAAACTTGCAGTAATCATACGTACCCTATTATGCATAAATCCGGTTTCATTTAACTGTCGCATACCGGCATCTACAATTGGATATCCGGTTTCTCCATCGCACCATCTTTGAAAATGCTCTTCATTATTTATCCATTGTAAAGAATCATATTGTGATTTGAAATTAGCATGTACTACCTGTGGAAAATGATATAAAATCATACTAAAAAATTCCCTCCAAATTAATTCATTCAACCATACGTGATTATGTTGTATTGCTATACAAACTAATTCACGAATACTTACTGTACCAAATCGCAGATGAACCCCCAATTGAGAAGTTCCTTCTATTGCAGGGAAATCACGAGTCTTATGATAATTTTGAATACAATCTACAGGTATTTGAGGAATATGTGAACAAACACTAGTTGGTGAAAATCCTATAGAGTCCAATGAAGGAATCGGTATTACAGAGGTCTTAAACAAATGTGACAATAATTGTTCGCTTGTATATGATTGTAATTGCATTTGACTGAACTTCATTTTCCACGTTTTTGCATATGGTGTATATACAGTATATGGATTTCCATCTTGTTTCACTACCTCATCTTGTTCAAATATTACATGATCTTTAAAAGTATAAAAAGCAATACCGTTTTGGGTTAAGAATAATTCAACAGAAGCATCACGTTTGATTCCATAGGGTTCATAATCTCTATTGGCATAGACAGAAACTACAGAAAATTGAGAAATTAAGTTTGAAAAAACATCAATTGGATTACCATACAAAACATACAAAGACGATCCGAATTCTTTACAAACACCTTGTATATACTCAACACATGAATAGATAAAATTCACACGTACATCTTGGGGATTTTGTAATTGGGTTAAAATTTGAGTATCAAAAATAAAAATAGGTAAAACTGCTTTTGATTCTTTCAACGCATAATATAAACCAACATTGTCATGCAAACGCAAATCGCGGCGAAACCAAAAAATTGAAACTTCGGGAAGTGATGACATACATCATATTTTTTTAAAAAGTTATAGTAGCAATTGTAACTAATTTTATGTAATTTAGCAAAAGTTTCGCAGTCTAAATTAGAAAAAATACAGATATGGAAATCTCGGGTTTTATATTAAAAGAAGAACAATTACAGAATTTAGAATCATCTATAATTCCCGGCACATTTGTTCTTGAAACGGTTGATCCATTTAACGGATATTACAGTAGTCATCCTGACGAATATGTTCCTCGTACTGTTTTTTTAATTACAAACAAAAAATATTCAAAAGAAGCAATAGCCCGATATAGCAGAACTGTTTGTAAAAATCTGCAAATAGAATTAGATGCCGTATATTCGGAAGTTACAATACAACATGAATTATATTATGCTATTCGAGTATTTGATTTCAAAGAATATTCTGTAATAGAATCTATTCAGAGAGCTTTTGAAAAAGTTGGAATAGAATTTAAATATTCATCACTAAAAATACATTCTATTTGTAGAATAAAAATATTTAAAGTGTTTATGGTGCATGAAGATTCCAAAGGAATTTACAGCAATTTAGGAAAATCAAAAATGTTTTATTTTACATTACCGGTTGAATTGGAATTTGATGAATTTAAACAATTGGTTCAAAAAGTTTCAAACAATTGGACCGGTAAAAGTTTCAACGCTGCACAAGGGTTCTTTTTCAGGAAACAATCGGCCGAAGATGTTGTGAGAATATTTAGCAATCACATAACCGATGAAATGAAGCATCTGTTGGTTCAAAAATTTTTGTCATTTGTACAGTAAATATGGATCCATCAGACAAGAAGTGGTTACTTACCCTTAACAAAAATATTCAAAAACATTTACCTAAAATTCACTCTTCTATATGTAGTGAATTTACTCGACATGATTCAATAGAACATTTTATTCATTTTTATTTACATTCATCGGGCATATTATACGGATATGCTACAAAACAAATGTTGTGTGAATTTCACAACACGCAAACCTGGACATACTCTGACCTCTATAAAATTAGTCTTACCGAAGGTTTTTATTTAATATTTTTTTATTTGAACCAAGAGAAAATATCATCAAAAGAAAATTTGTCATTACTATTAGAAGAAGCAAACAATAAACTATATGAATTTTATATATTATATTCAATAACAGATTCTTTTTTTGTAAAACACAAAGACATTTTACGAAGCGCAAATAAAAATTACACAACTGTAGAAAGCATAATAGACTATAGAGTTAACAATCCCGGCATGCTAAAAAAAGGATTTTGGAAAGGTTCTCAATTCAATGTATTTTCATATTTAGACTTACTATTTTTTTCTCACTGGCTTCAAAATGACTATTTATATGACAAACGCAACAGTATAAAAAAACATATACTTCAAATAATGATAGCAGCTTCTCACTGTGAAGGTTCTATTATTTCAACCGAACGATTGTTAGTATCATATTTTTTGGCATCGGGCAATTTTGATGAAAAAACAGAATTGGAACTGCAACAACAATTAAAACAAGGATTATATTTAAATCAAATTATAATTGACACTAACCTACCCTATGATATTCGATTATTACTTTTTGAAAATGCTGTAATATCTGTTCTAAGCGATGGGTCTATTAATAATTTTGAAGAATTATTTTTAGGTCGTTTAGCAGAAAAACTTAACATTTCTGACAACGATGTGCATTATAGTATAGTAATGATTCAAAACTTTATGTTACAAAACAATAAAAAATTATTGTATTTACATCATAAAGAAGGATTTGAAGTAATTACAAAAAGTTTTGCTCAACGGTTTCAAGTATTTTTCAATAAAAATAGTTCAAAAATTATTACCGAAATTTCTGAAAGTCGTGAACTTGTAGAATTACTATGGAAAGCAAAAAATGAAAAATTAACCGATGAAGAACGAGAAAAAGTAAAAGAACAAATTATTGATTTATTACGAACTATTCCATCGCTCACTATTTTTATGATTCCCGGAGGTTCTATATTGTTGCCTATTTTATTAAAAATTTTACCTGAAGAAATTCTTGTACCAAGTTCTTTTAGAAACAAATAACGTGATTATTTACTCTAATGTACGGTATGTTCATGAATATACCGCGCCACATCTTCCATGAGCCACTTAGGTGTAGACGTAGCTCCACAAACTCCTATAGAAGAAGCCGTATGATAAGGAACACTTTCAATATCATGAACACTTGAAATAAAAAAAGTATACGGATTAACTTCTTTACAAATATCAAACAAAACCTTACCGTTTGAACTTTTTTTACCACTTACAAACAAAATTAAATCATATTTTGAAGCAAATTTTCGCAATTCTGTTTCTCTATTTGCAACCTGTCTACAGATAGTATCATGAGAAATAAATGGAACTTCCATATTACCTGTTTTTTGCTTTTTTGCAATTATTAATTGTTGCAATTCTTTAAACTCAGAAAGACTCTTGGTCGTTTGCGAGAATAATTCTATAGGTTTTGAAACATCTATTTTATCAATATCATGTACATGGGTTACAACTATAGCTTCATTATTTGTTTGACCTTGCAAACCAACAACCTCAGCATGACCATGCTTTCCGAATAATAAAACTTGACCATTTTGTTGCTTTTGCTGTTCAAATCCTTTTTTAATTTTTTTTTGTAGTTGAAGTACTACAGGACATGTAGCATCTATAATTGTAATATTATTTTTTTTTGCAATTTCATATGTTTCGGGAGGTTCCCCGTGAGCTCGTAATAATACCGTACAATTTTGTAAATGGTAGAACTGTTCACGAGTTATGGTTTGCAATCCCATTTCTTCGAGACGAGCAACTTCTGCACCGTTATGAACAATATCACCCAAACAATACAACGTTGCATTTTCAGTCAAAGCTTGTTCTGCACGTTTTATTGCATTTACTACCCCAAAACAAAACCCCGATTTAGGGTCAATTTCTACGATTGTTGAATTTTGTTGAGTATCCATTGCAATTGTTCTTCTCGTGTTACATTCGTAGTATCAAAAACTATAGCATCAGACGCTTGTGATAAAGGACTTTCAGATCGGGTAGTATCTATTAAATCACGTTGTTCTATATTATGTAAAACGTCTTCAAAATCTACTTGTTCACCTTTTGCTTTAAGTTCTTCATATCTGCGTTGAGCCCTAACCTGTGCCGATGCTGTTATAAAAAATTTATAATCGGCATTAGGAAATACAACAGTTCCTATATCTCTACCATCCATTACTATATTGCCATGTTCTGCAAATTCGCGTTGCATACCTACTAATTTTTGACGTACAAAACCAATTTTACTTACCGGACTTACCCAACTTGCAACTTCTAATCCTCGTATTTCCTTTTCTACTTGCACCCCATTTAAATATGTTTGTTGACTCTGTGTTTCAGCATCAAAAACAAATGAAATATGAATTGAATCAATATACTTTTTCAACAAAAATTCATTGATTTCATTATTATCAATTACATTGTTTTGCAAACAGAAAAGAGTTACAGCCCTATACATGGCTCCTGTATCAACATAAATAAATCCTAATTCTTTTGCAATTCCTTTGGCTATAGTGCTTTTACCGCACGATGAATACCCGTCGATAGCTATTATCATAATGTGCTCAATTTAGATGCAATTGTTTGTATATTTGTTGTAAGTGTTAAAAAATGAAGACCTCCGGCAACATGCTGTTTTGACCATCCATAACTGATGTAAGCCATTGGAGTTTTTACTCGAGCTCCAACACTTATTCCAACCCCATTTTTTGAAGCTCCAAACGACATTTCTTCTGATGTTCTATAATTATATCCTACTATAAAATCAATATGTTTAAACAATAGTATTTCTGATGACACCTGTAAATGCTTCATGGCATTAACACGAATTTTAGTAAATAATTTATCATCTGTTTTTTGTTCTTGATTAATTAGATTTGTTTTCTGTTTCAATATATTATCATATTGCAAGTCAAACGATTGCAAATCACAATAAGTAATTGTAAATCGTAATGGTGCATGAAGTAATTTTTTGGTAACTCCTATATCAATACTATACGGTATAGCTTCTTTAGTATGAGTATATGATGTAATTTGAGTACCTACATTACGAGCAATTACAGAAAATGAAATAAATTGTTCTGGATTATAATAATTATAGGCAATATCAGTCAATATTCCATAAGAACTATATGATTCCATATACGAAAGAATTGGTTTAACAGAAAGTCCAATATTCATATTCTTACTTATTTTATAAGAACTACCTAATACTATTTGATAATCTGAAGCAAAAAAAGTTCCTGTAAAATTTCCGTCTTCATCGTATCCCCAAAAACGCCCATAATTTACAAATTGAATTCCGGCCATTGCAGTAATGTTAGGTTGTATAGTATATGCTCCGCCAAAACTACCAGCTCCTATGTTGGTTTGAGCAATAAAAAAACCACCCCAAGTCCCACTAAATGAATAATTATATGATGAATCAAGCAATGAAGGATTTTTAAGAGCAAGTGCAATATCTCCATCATGTAAAGAAATACATTCCCCCCCTAATGCATTTTCTCTAGCAGAATATGGTATTTTAACAAATTCATATACAGAGGTACCCCCTAATTGAGCATATAACACAATTGGCAGTAATACAAAAAAATTAAGGAATATATGCTTTAAATATTTATTTGTTATAAACATTGTATATTGCTATTCTTAGTTGCAAATTACCAACTAAAATAATTATTATTCTATCTACACAAAGTAACGAATTTTTATACAGTTCTGTATTATTTTTTTAGTAAAATATATGTAAATGAATTTTACCATTATTCATTTAATCTTGCTTTTATTTGTATAAATCCTTTATGTTTCCCGAAAAAAAAAGTCCATTCATTTTTTCATTAAAATTACAGCTGCTATTCTGACGAGACTTCCGCCTCCATTACATTGCGGCGATATAAACTTCTCGTCTCGTCTCCCGCAAAAAAAAAGGTCCAACTTTCGTTGAACCTTATTTTTGAGCGGGAGACGAGACTCGAACCCGCGACCCTCAGCTTGGAAGGCTGATGCTCTACCAACTGAGCTACTCCCGCAATGTTGGTATTATATGTCTTTCTTATACTGTGGGGAGAGCAGGATTCGAACCTGCGAAGTCGTAGACAACAGATTTACAGTCTGCCCCATTTGGCCGCTCTGGAATCTCCCCTCACATATAAAAAAAAAGAGCCGAATCCCAGATTCGAACTGGGGACCCCGAGATTACAAATCACGTGCTCTGGCCAACTGAGCTAATTCGGCTTAAATTTTTTGTTAGTTTTTATAAGAACTCACCTTTCTAAAAAGGCGATGCAAATATACAATTTTTTGTATACACGTCAAGTCTTTCAACAGATTTTCATTCATATTTTTTATAATTTATTTTACAAAAAAGCTAACTTATTTATTAACAAAAACTTATCGAAATATATTTTTGTGCTATATAATATTTTTTTATACATTCTGTTACATATTACATAGTAAATATGTATTTTTACAATATAAATTAACTATAATTCATTCTTATTATGAAACACATAAACAGTATCATACTAGTAATAATAATTGCTCTTTTTACTTCATGTTCTAAAGACGGCGATGTAAACTTTTTTACAGTTAAAGATGATGTGGCATTTGGTGCTCAATTAGATTCTACTATACTTGCCGACCCCAATGAATATCCTATCTTAAACGAAGCTCAAAATCAAGAAGTATATAAATATGTTCGCGATATAATGAATCGTGTGTTACAATCAAATGAAATTTTATATAAAGAAGAATTTAAGTGGCAAGTGCGTGTAATTGATAAAAATGTACTGAATGCTTTTGCAGCACCCGGAGGATACTTATATTTTTACACAGGATTCTTAAAATATTGTCGTTCAGAAGCAGAATTTGCAGGAGTAATGGCACACGAAATTGCTCATGCCGACCGTCGTCATTCTACAGAAACGCTCACAAAAGTATATGGGATACAAATCTTATTATCTATTTTAATGGGACAAAATCCTTCTCAATTAGAACAAATTGTTGCTGTTTTAGCTACCAATGGAGCAGCTCTTTCATTTAGTCGCAAACATGAATACCAAGCAGATGAATATTCATTACGATATTTAAACAGTATAAAACAAATTCGCAATTATCATCCAACAGCTATTATTGACTTTTTTGATCATATGAAAGAAGATAGTTTAACAACTCCAAATGGCAGTTTTGAATTTTTAAGAACTCACCCATATGATGACAACAGAAAAGCAAATATTGACAAAATATGGAAATCGCTTGGCAGTCCAACCGGTAACAGATTTGAAGCAGAACATGCCGCTATAGTTGCAAAATTAAATTAACACATACAAAAAGCACCAAAATTATACTTATTTCAAGTACATTTTGGTGCTCTTTGTATATTTAGAAGTTAATCTTTTATTTCATTATAAGCATAGCATCGCCATACGAACCAAAACGATACCCTTCTTTAATAGCAGTTTTATACGTATCCATTACCAAATCAAATCCTCCAAATGCTGCTACCATCATAAGTAAAGTACTTTGTGATAAATGAAAATTGGATATTAATCTATTTGCAATCATAAAATCATAAGGTGGAAAAATAAATTTATTTGTCCAACCATCATATGGTTTTAAATAACCATTTGTTGACACAGAGGTTTCCATTGCACGCAAAACAGTTGTTCCACAAGCAAAAATATTATATTTATTATCTCTTGCATTATTCACAACTTCTGTTGTTTCTTCCGGAATTATCATGCGTTCCGAATCCATTTTGTGCTTTGTAAGATCTTCAACTTCAACAGTACTAAAATTACCAAGCCCCATGTGTAATGTAAGATATGTAAAATCAACACCTTTGATTTCGAGTCGTTTCATAAGCTCACGGCTAAAATGCATACCGGCAGCAGGTAATGCAACAGCACCTTCATTTTTTGCAAATATAGTCTGAAATCGTTCTTTATCTTCATCAACAACCTGACGCAGTTCGTTTATATGATCGGGAAGAGGAGTTTGCCCCAGTGAAAACAATATTCTTTTAAAACATTCGTGCTCTTCTTCGCACAAAAATCGTATAGTTCTACCACGTGACGTTGTATTGTCTATTACTTCGGCAACTAATTCGTCATTATCACCAAAATAAAGTTTATTGCCAATTCTAATTTTTCGAGCAGGATCAACAAGCACATCCCACAACCGTTGCTCCCTATTAAGTTCTCTTAAAAGAAACACTTCAATTTTAGCTCCTGTTTTTTCCTTATTACCATATAATCGTGCAGGAAATACTTTCGTGTCATTGAGCACTAACACATCTTTATCTTCAAAATAATCAATAATTTCTTTGAACATTCTATGTTCAATTGCACCTGTTTTTGTATGCAAAACTAACAATCGAGATTCATCACGATTTTGAGCAGGATATAATGCAATTTGCTCATTTGGAATTTTTAACCTGAATTGAGATAATTTCATATCTATCGTTTTTTTAATATATTCCCTTTATTTTATACCTCATTATTATATTCTAATACATGTTCAAAATCTGAAATTGTAATAGACTGTTCTATGGTAAACCCACCACTTTTAGTTCTTACTAAATCAGATAAATATGCACCACTTGATAATTCTACCCCTAAATCATGTGCAATAGATCGAATATATGTACCCTTAGAACAAACTATAGAAACAAGCGCTTTATTATGTTCAAAGGAATGCAATTTCGAAGAATAAACTGTAACTGTATGTGGTTTTATATCTACATGCTTCCCTTTTCGGGCTGCCTCGTATGCACGCACACCATCAACACTTTTTGCTGAAAATATTGGTGGGGTTTGTTTAATTGTACCGTTAAATTTTTGTTGTAACGTTTCTTCTATCTGTTCTTTTGTTATATGGTCTATAGGAAAATTACCTTGTGGTGCAGTTTCTAAATCATATGATGGAGTTGTTGCACCAAAGGTAATTTCTGCCTTATATTCTTTTACTTGATTTTGATATGATTCCAAGTTTTTAGTTTCTTTACCTATACCTATTACCAACACTCCTGTAGCCAATGGATCAAGAGTCCCGGCATGACCTACTTTAATTTTCTTTATATTGTACGTTTTTTTAATCATGTATCGTACTTTATTAACTACATCAAATGATGTCCAGTGTTTATCTTTATGAATTAATAACACATGTCCTTGCGTAATATCAATTCCTTGTAATGAATGTACACTTCTATCAATAATCAGAATTATACTACTGATATATTAATTCCTAAACAAAGCATAGTTATTATAACACCACCTACAATTATTCTATAATAACCAAATAGTTTGAAGCCATATTTTGTGAGAAACGAAATAAAAAATTTAATTGCAAGCATAGCTACAATAAATGCTATTACATTTCCAAATAATAGAATTGAAATATTTGCTGAATCTGTAATAACCTGTGGTGTTTCAAGAAACGATTTCAACAATTTATAACCTGAAGCTGCGGCCATTGTTGGAACTGCAAGAAAAAATGAAAATTCTGCAGCCTTTTTTCTTGACATTCCTTGTACTAACCCTCCAATGATAGTTGCAGCACTTCGAGAAACGCCGGGAATCATTGCTATAATTTGAAAACAGCCGATAAAAAAAGATTTCTTATACGTAGGATTTTCAGCTTCTTGCAACTGATTTTCATTCTTGATAAACCATCTATCTACAAACAATAATACTATTCCTCCCAAAACTAATGAACTTGCTACTACCCAAATATTTTCTAAGAGTGAATCTATAAAATCACCAAATACAAATCCAACAATAGCAGCAGGTAAAAATGCTACTAATAAAAGTTTATAAAATTCTATACTTTTTACAAATCGTTTCCAATACAATACCAAAACAGACAGTATTGCTCCAAACTGAATATTTACAATAAAAATTTTTACAAAATCACTATCTGTTACACCTAACAAATGCTGTGTTATAATCATATGTCCTGTAGAAGAAATTGGTAAAAACTCTGTAATGCCTTCTACAATTGCTATTATAAGTGCTTGAATCCAACTCATTTTGTACGAAAGATGAGTTTTATGATTTTTGAATCAGGATTAACCATTATAGCAAATATTTCGAAGAAAAATCCGAATAATATAACTATTGGAGCCAATGTTATTCTTCTAAAACTAAAAATTTCAGGAGTTTGTGATGGGTCTCCATTTGGATAAAAATCATTAGGATTAACTGCCTTACCCCCAGAAAGTAATATAAATCCTACAATTAAAATTACCACTCCTACCGCCATTAAAATATAATTCTCTTTACCTAACGCAAATTGAGTGTCGTTTGATTGACCTTTTTCTGTAACCATACTTTTTTATATATATAAATCGTCTTTGTGAATATTTAAAAATCTATTTACCGCAAAATATGTGGCAATTGTCGATAAGGCAATGCCTATTAAAATGATGGACAAAAATAATATACCCAATAGCTCAAAGTCAAGGTATTTGATAAAATCTTTTATTTCTTTTTGTAAAAAAAACAAAAAGCCACTCAACAATGCTATAGCAATAAGAGCACTAACAAAACCTTGAAACGCTCCGCGCAATATAAAAGGTTGACGAATATATGCATTGGTTGCTCCCACTAACTGCATAGTGTTTATAATAAATCGTTTGGAATACACCGAAAGACGAATAGTGTTATGTATTAAAACTATTGATATTCCGAATAACAACAATCCTAATCCCAACAAGAAAAAACTAATACGCTTAAGATTTGAATTTAAAGTTTGAATATGTAATCTATCATAATGAATAGTATCAACATATTCATTACCCTGCATTTGTTGTTCAATTTTTACAAAATTTTCGGCGGTTGCGTACTCTGCAAACAAACGCACTTCTATAGAAGGAGGAACAGGATTACCTTGAGCTAAATCTATATAATCTTTTCCAAGTGTAACTGCCAAGCGTTTACTTGCCTCTTCGGCAGACACATATTCGGTAGATTTTACCATTTCCATAGCATCGAGCCGTTTACGTAATCCTTGTAAATCGGCTTCTTTTACATCTTGTTTTAAAAATATAGTAAAGCCAACTTTTTCTTTAATATGGTTTGATATTTTATGTTCATTTAATACTATTAGCCCCACCAAACTCAATATAAATAATACTAACGCTACACTAATTAGTGTACTTGAATACGACGAAATTATTCGTTGTTGTATTAATTTATTTTGACGTTTCGTAACAGGCATAATCAAAACATTTACATAAGTTGACGCAATAAATTATTCATTGAAACTTTAGCATCAACTATTTGAACTAACGAATCAATTGGAACTCGTTCTTGCTGCATTGTATCACGATCGCGAATAGTTACCATATTATCTTGTAATGTTTGGTGGTCTATAGTTATACAGAATGGTGTACCTATAGCATCTTGCCGGCGGTAACGTTTTCCAATCGAATCTTTTTCATCGTATTGACAGTTAAATTCCAACGACAATGTTTTTATAATTTCACGAGCAACTTCGGGTAATCCGTCTTTTTTTACCAAAGGCATTACAGCTGCTTTTATAGGAGCAAGAGCCGAAGGTATACGCAATACAACACGAGTTTCGTTTTCAACTTGTTCTTCGCTATATGATTTTGATAAAATTGCCAAGAATGTACGGTCCAAACCAACCGATGTTTCTACAACATACGGCACATAACTTTCATTTAATTCAGGGTCAAAATAAGTGATTTTTTTACCTGAATATTGTTGATGTTGACTTAAATCAAAATCGGTACGTGAATGAATTCCTTCTAATTCTTTGAAACCCATTGGAAAATTGAATTCAATATCACATGCTGCATTTGCATAATGTGCAAGTTTTTCGTGATCGTGATAACGATAATTTTCATCGCCGAAACCTAATGCTTTGTGCCATGCTAAACGGGTTTGTTTCCATATATTGAACCACTCCATTTCGGTACCGGGACGAACAAAAAACTGCATTTCCATTTGTTCAAACTCCCGCATACGGAAAATAAATTGTCGTGCTACTATTTCGTTACGAAATGCTTTACCAATTTGAGCTATACCAAACGGTATTTTCATTCGTCCTGTTTTTTGAACGTTCAAATAATTTACAAATATACCTTGTGCTGTTTCGGGACGTAAGTATATTGTGCTGGCACCTTCGGCAGTAGCACCCAATTTGGTTTCAAACATTAAATTGAACTGACGAACATCAGACCAATTTGCGGTACCAGAAATAGGACACACAATACCACTATCAATTATAATTTGACGTAACTCTTCAAGGTTTGAAGTTTCAAGTGCTTTTACAAAACGTGCAGTAATTTCATCAATTTTTGCTTGTTCTCTTTGAATATTTGGGTTTGTTGCACGCGCTTGAGCTTCGTCAAATGAATCTCCAAATTTTTTACGACCTTTTTCAAGTTCTTTTTCAATTTTTTGATTCATTTTTTCACGATGTTCTTCAATTAACACATCGGCTCTATATCGCTTTTTAGAATCTTTGTTGTCTATCAAAGGGTCATTAAAAGCATCAACATGTCCCGATGCTTTCCAAATAGTAGGATGCATGAATATAGCTGAATCTATACCTACAATATTTTCGTTGAGGCGAACCATAGCATTCCACCAATATTGTTTTATGTTATTTTTAAGTTCTGCACCCAATTGACCATAATCATACACAGCTCCTAATCCATCATATAATTCGCTCGAAGGGAAAATAAATCCGTATTCTTTAGAATGGGCAATAATTTTTTTGAAAATATCGTCTGACATGTTTTTGAATGATAATAGTATAACGTATATAAAATTTGCTGCAAATATAGATATTACATTTGTAAAATTCAAAAAACATACATCTTAGTTGTGTTACATCATATGTTTTTTTCTATTTTTGTATATTAAATTTAATCGTATGGAAACCTTACGTATCATATTACTTATAATATTACCTTCGGCACTCGTGTTTGCAACGGCATATTTTAGCATTAAACAGTTTTTTACTAATGAACAAAAAAAACGAGAATCCGAAAATCTTATACAAAATCAAAAAATTACTGTTCCTATACGATTACAAGCATATGAACGACTCATTTTACTGCTTGAACGTATCAACCCCCAATCATTATTATTACGAATTCAAAATTCAAACTCTACAGCTGGTCAACTTCATAATGATTTACTTATTGCAGTTCGTGCAGAATTTGAGCATAATCTGTCTCAACAAATTTATATAAGTTCTCAATCATGGTTGGCAGTAAAACGTGCCAAAGAAGTATTAATAAAAATTATAAACGAAGAAGCTTCAAAAATTGCGGTAAATGCTCCGGCATCTGTTCTCAGTGAAGCTATTCTTATGCATATAGTATCACTTTCTGACAATCCTATTCAAATTGCAATAGATACGTTGAAAGTAGAAGTCACACGTTTTTTATCGTAAGTAGGAGTGAATATTTCAGAATTTTCAAAACTTTTTGCACAACACCATCAGGTTCAAAACCTTATAACACAATTACAACAACATATTTCTCACAAAGCTGTTTTACAAAAATTGTGTGGTTCTATGCAGTGGTTTATTGGAGCACACATTTTTTCGCATCTTTCAACTCATATGTGGATTATAATGCCAAACAATGATATGGCATCATATGTACATAGTGATTTAGCAAGCATTATTGGAGCAAAACATCTACTTTTCATTCCCCCATCACATAAACGTTCGGTACTGTATAATCAACCGGATAGGTCGCACATGCTTTTACGTACGGAAGCATTAGAAAAATTAGTTTCATCAGATACGCGTTATATTATTATAACCTCACCCGAATCATTAATAGAACAAGTCATTTCTAAAGATTCATTTCAACAAAAAATCCAATGGCTCCATGTTGGAGAAAACGTAGATACCAAATTTATAAATGAATTATTATATGAGTTTGGATTTGAACGGGTAGACTTTGTTGTAGAACCCGGACAATTTTCGGTGCGGGGCAGTATTATCGACATTTTTAGTTATTCTAACGATGCTCCGTTTAGAATAGATTTTTTTGGCAATGAGGTTGAAAGTATTCGTACATTTAATATTGATGATCAGCGGTCTATAGAACAATTAGAATCATGTGCTATAGTACCCGATGTTCAAAATCAAACCGAGCAAAACATATATATTCCACTATATGAATACTTTACAAATTCCATTGTGGTAAGCTATGATTTATCTCTTTGCATTGGCAATTTACAATCACTCTACGAACAATGTGTATCTAA
>Ga0116190_1001476_pt1 | contig 20244 bp, 17 predicted proteins | sample AD_JPNTR4_MetaG_FD_89808 | JGI IMG/M metagenome (GOLD analysis project Ga0116190, IMG submission 89808) | Active sludge microbial communities of municipal wastewater-treating anaerobic digesters from Japan - AD_JPNTR4_MetaG | ecosystem: Engineered > Bioreactor > Anaerobic > Digestate | place...
AAAATGAAAAATATTATTTCTAATTTACTGAAAATCAAATAAATTTTGTTTTATTAAATTAATTTTGTAGTTTTATCGGACAATAATGTTTTGTAACTTAAAAAAAAAATAAAATAATACTCTCATCTTATAAGTAGTTTTAATTATATTTGTTCAACAAAATACAATACGCACGCATCCTAGCTATTGATTTTGATATAAATACTAACTTAATTGAACACTTACTATGATACGAGAATTATCATTAAAAAACTCACCACGCAAGGTGTTGTTAGATACTGAAGCATATGAATTTTTATGTAAAAATGAAGAATTACAGCGCATTAAATTTTTTGAAAATTTACGAAGCCATTCAAGTGGTTATGCTTTTTTTCAAAAAAATTGGAAACAAGAAGACGGCACTTATGAATGTCAAACTATTTATTTACACAAACTTATAGCAGAAGAATTTATTCAAAAACCAAAAATAAATAAACGCTTATTTGTTCGTTTCAACAATGGTAATCCTCTTGATTGCAGAATGGAAAATTTGGAATGGACAAGTTTATCGAATGTTGTTAGGAACACCGATAAAACTGTTAATAAATATGGATATAGAGGTGTAGTAAAAGATCGTGGAAAATATAGAGCCGTAATATATTTTGATAGAAAACCTATAAATTTAGGTTCATTTGACACAGCAAAAGATGCTGCTATTGCTTACAATAAAAAATCACTAGAATTATTTGGCAACACTCGAAGTATTAACGAAATTTAACATTCGAATCAGACATTATTTGTTTGTTTCCAAATTGTAATTACCTCAACAGCCTGCAATACATCATGAACTCTTAGTATTGAGGCTCCCTTAGTTAGAGCAAGTGTATTGAGTACTGTTGTGCCGTTTAATGCCTCTTGTGGTGTTGTATCACAGAGTTTATATATCATAGATTTTCTTGAAAAACCAACTAATATTGGTACTCTTAAATTCGAAAAAACCTGTAATTGTTGAATTATTTCATAATTTTGATTTAGAGTTTTTGCAAAACCAAATCCAGGGTCTATAATTATAGTTTCAATACCATATTGTTTTGCTTGCTGTATTTGTGTTTCGAAAAAACTATATATATCTTGAACAACATCGGTATACTCTGTATATTGTTGCATGGTTTGCGGAGTTCCTTTCATATGCATACAAATATATGGCAATGAATATTTTCCGCACACTGACATCATATTAGAATCAAGTGTTCCACCAGAAATATCATTAACTACAATATCTCCTACTTCTAAATAAAGTCTCTCTACAATCTTGCTTCTAAACGTATCAATTGAAATTGGTATATGCGAAAAATATTTTTTTGTATTTCTTACAATTGGTAATAACCGTTCATATTCTTGATCAATAGTTATATCGGCAGATCCGGGTCGTGATGAATAGGCTCCAATATCAATAATTGCAGCTCCTTGTTGTATCATACGTTCTATATGATGTAATGCTTGTTTTTCTTGCACGTAATGTCCTCCATCATAAAATGAATCGGGTGTCACATTACAAATACCCATTACACAAGGATACGAAAGTTCTAAATTCATACAAGTATAATCAATACTATATTGTAATATATTATTTTGCGTAGCGTTTAAGAATATCGCTATAAGCATCTATTCTACGATCTCTAAAAAAAGGCCATATTCTACGCACTTGCTCTGTTCTGCCTAAATCTATATCAACCACTATATTTTCTTGTTTTTCGCTTGATGCTTGAACAAGTATTTCTCCTTGTGGCCCGGCAACAAAACTACTACCCCAAAATTGTATTCCATGTGTTACCCCACTCATATCGGGTTCCAAACCTACCCTATTTACTGAAATTACAGAAATACCATTAGCAATGGCATGTGCACGTTGTGAAATAATCCATGCTTGTAGTTGACGTTGTTTTTCTTCGTGCGTATCGGTATATTCCCATCCTATAGCTGTTGGATAAATAAGCATATCTGCACCTTGTAATGCCATAATACGTGCAGCTTCAGGATACCATTGATCCCAACACACCAAAACTCCCAAACTACCAACACTTGTTTGAATAGGCTTAAAACCTATATCACCCGGAGTAAAATAAAATTTTTCATAATATGCCGGATCATCGGGTATATGCATTTTGCGATACATTCCGGCTATTATTCCGTCAGTATCAAATACAACGGCAGTATTATGATAAATTCCTGCTGCTCGTTTTTCAAACAATGACGTTACCAATACTATTCCATATTGTTTAGCTATTGAACTATACAATTCTGTTGACGGACCAGGGATTGTTTCTGCTAAATCAAACTGTATTACATCTTCTGTTTGACAAAAATATACCGTATTGTGTAATTCTTGCAAAACTATTAATTGTGCACCTTGCTTTGCACATTCACCTATATTGTGTACCAATAGTTGTTTATTTTGTTCTACAACATCTGTAACAGATTGCTGAACAAGTCCAACACGCAAAATATGATTCATAAGTATTTTTTTTCAAAAATACATATTTTTTTTGAAATCAATTGTACAAGGCTAGTATCTATAATGTAACAGGTATTTGTACAGATTGATTAGATGTAGTAATAGAAACAAAATATACACCTTTTGCTACACCTTTGCATGAAATTTCAAATTCAGAACCGTTTACTGTTCTGCTTTGCACAACAGTTCCTGTAGATGAAATTAATTCTACACAAGCATTTTGTAATGCTTCAGCACATTGTACTTGTATTGTACCATTCTGAATACTACAAGTAGCCTCTATCTTTGGTGAAGATATCATTGTATTAGCTTCGGCTATATTACTCATTGCAAGTACAAACGGTCCACTTTGAATTTTTAAAACTTCAGGAGAAACAGCGTGTTTCATAACTGTACCTATTCTATACAAATAATTACCCGGATTATCAACTGTATACGATGTTTGATCGGTTGCAAATTCATCAACAGCTACCATATTTGTATGTGTTGTTCCTTTCAACAATTGATATCCAAGAACTTCTGCGCCTTCGTATAATGTCCAATTGAGTTGCAATTCGTTATTTACATATTTTCTTTGCAAATGTATAGATTTATGAGCATCAGATTTAGGCGATTCATTGCCGCATACATCGGTAGCAGTTATAGCATATTTGTATGCTCTGGTATTAAACAACGCAGTGTTATCTATATATACACTTAATTGATTGTATGGTTGTTCAGCAAGTTTTGTATATTGATTGGTCAATCCCTCGCGGTAAATAGTATATTTTTCGATAGTTTGTGAAAATGGTCGTTCCCACGCAAGCATAAGATATGTACCTAATGTGTCAACAGTTACTATACCTATTCCGGGAGGTAGTAAGTGTATAGAATGGTTATATTCTACAGGTATTTTTTTGGTTAATATTCCGTAATCATTAGTAACACTTACAATAACAGTATCTTTAAAATCGGCACAAACTTCATCTGCTTCAATCGATATGGTTGATTCTACTATATTTACATGAGCTTTGCTGCCATTAAGCAATACTGCAGAAACATTGGTAGGAGTATCGCCGGTATAGTAATCTAATATATCAAACTCGCATTGTTTCTTATTTATATTTAAATCTATATTTGGTATATTACTAATCATTGAAAACTTAGGTTCTTCTATTCCTAAGCGAATATTTTTAATAAAAATTTGCTTTTGTGTAATATTATCATACTTAGTTCCATAATCAATTATAAAGTATATTCCTGCAATTTTATCAACAAGCAGTGATTCTTTTGGAGCTCTAATTCCATAAAAATTAGTATAATTGAAAATTTCAGTATATGAGTCACTTAATTCAGTACAATAGGCATCTGCGGTTTGATCTACTGTCCATGCCAATCGTACCGTTTGCCATTTTGCTGCATTTGTTGTATCAACACCTCCGGGCGTTGCTGCAATAGAAATGGTAGGTGCTAAGTCAGTATTTGCAACTCTTCCTACTATATCAAATATGCTTGCCCATAGATTTATATTATTGTCTGCTTGTATATCAAATGTAAGGTATCTATTACTTGGATTTGTAAAATCTATAACATTTCCATGTAACGTTTTATGTTCTTGTAAATAACCATTTACATCATACACAAAATAAAATCCGGCATTTCCATCCCATGTTGTAAATTTTATTTTAAAACTATTCCAATTGTCATTCTGATATATTTCTTTAATATACGTTATATCACTAATTCCATTTTTTTCTGTTATTTTATATACATCTTCATCATAGTCATCAAAATGATAAGAGATATGTTTGGATGATGAAAGATTTCCACTTCCCATTTCTGTTAAAGTATGATCATCAATAGTATACATTAATTGACCATAACTCATTGAATACACGAATACAAACATTAATGCAGAATACAATACTCTCATAATAATTACTTTTTATGTTCAAAGATGAGATATACCCCACAACGCCTATTATATATAAAAAATCAATATAACAATACTATATCCTACTTCGAGTTACACTTTATTTATACTGTGGGATTCATGGGTATTAATTTAATTTCCGCAAATGTATATTTATTTGTATTAATAGTAAAATAAAACATATTATATTATTAACAAAAAAGTAACATTCCAAAATTTGTATTAATACATATAAAACTTAATACAAATACACCCTATGTATAAAATCTTTATTTTGAATTATATACACTCCCGGTTGTATATTCTGAATGATAAGTTCAACATTATTATTGCAAATTGTATGCTGCGTAAATTTATGTTGTATATTTTGACCATGGATTGTACGAATTGTTATAGGGCTCTCAGCAATATTTGGTGCTTCTACAGTAATAGTATGTGTAGTAGAATTGTATGAACAAGAAACAAGACCTGTTACAGATATATTATTGTATATACTAATAATATTTGAATAAGAATAAGTGCCAATCAAATCAACTTGTTTGAGTCGATAATAGGAAATATCGGGCAATGGGTTTGTATCAATAGAAGTATACCGAACAGGTGTTTTTGATATAAGCGCTCCGTGTAGAATTTCAATTGTTTCCCATTGCTCCCCATCGCGTGAACGTTCAATTTCAAAATATTCGTTATTAGTTTCGCTTTGGGTTATCCATTCCAATTGTACAAAAGCTCCCATATATGTTGCTTCCCATTTACTTAATTCTATAGGAAGCGAAGTGCCGTCCATAGTGAACATAAATGATTTAAGGTCATTGTTTTCAAACCCATTCCACCATGTATTTATAGTTCGTAAATTACCAAACCCTCCAGCCGTATCGGGAAAATTATGGCCATTATTATCTCCTGATACACCTTCGAATTCAACAGTACCAAGCAAAGATGGTAACCGAGAATCGTCCCAATATAAACTTGCACGCGAAGTTTCGGGTAATATTCGATTTACAATATAACCATTGGTATGATATTCAGGGTCATACAATGGCAAATGTGTAATACCCGTAGAAAAACGTGAACTTACATCAACCGTAACACTTTCTATAACCCAATCTCCTAAGCCATCTTTTGCATTCCACACTATAGTATCACCACCTGCTTTTATGGTTTTTACCAAAACACGGTCTCTTCCATTGGGTTGATACCCCGGAGTACCATCTAAATCTAAAAATATTTCTATGGTACCTGCTTTATTCATATTAAGATAAAACAATACATCATGATATGCCAAAGGTGTACCCAACACTTTCAAATCTTCAATCATAGTAGGTGGTTCTGCTATTTTATATACACTTGTATCGGGCATATTCAAAAACAATTTAAATTGAGGATATGTAGAATTACCTTGCACCGACTGTCTGTCAAAAAACAAATTACCGGTATTGGAAGTTCCGGTGCTATTACTTGAAATTACAAATCCATATGGCTGAATACCGTTTAAATTAACTGCCGATATGTATTTATCGCTTGTATATATATAAAAAGTAGTATATACTCTATTATAATTACCTCGAGCACTCAAATCCCAAGCGTGCGACCAGAGTCTACCAAGAATAGGTGTATTTGAAGCATTTACCACAGTTATATCAAATAAATCAAAATGATACGTTCCGGTTAAAGTTGTAGTAAATTCAATAATATAATCACCGGTTGTAAGAGGCGAATATGATAAAGGATTGTATCCTCCAACAGGTACCCCACCTATTTTAGGTCCGGCACAAGCTTCGTCATATGATTCAATATATCCCGGACCGGAAGCTACCGGAACATTTGTTCTTGGAATTACAATATTACCCTGCGGATCAACAAGCCTGTATGTACCCGTTCCACTAGTTTTATTGTTTGGTTGAAATCCAAAATAAATAGTTTCTGTTGTAGATTTTATATGAATATACAATTTATGTAACGAATCACATCCTTCTTTTGCAAATGGACGTCCCTGGTCATTTATTTCAATATTACCAAAATCGCTGACAGTAGGTCGTAATTCTTTTGTACCTTCAGAAAAAACCTGAAATACAATACAATATAAAACACAACTGATATATATTTTTTTTAACATTGAATTCTCTATAATATATGTAAAAGTACATTGTTTTAGAGAAAAAATCAATCAATATTAGATTATTATAGTAAGTAACCAATACTACGTTTTTTATTGAATTTTAGCTTTTCAGAGTTTTTAATCATTTTTTTAGTGTAATACACACAAGTTTACTATTTTCGCAAAAAAATATTTAGTATAAAACAATTGCATTTTACACGTATGGAAATTCCAGCAAAATATAACCCGGGAGATGTAGAACACAAGTGGTATTCGTATTGGTTAGAACACAAGTATTTCAGTTCAAAACCAGATAATAGAGAACCATTTACTATAGTAATTCCACCACCAAATGTTACCGGTGTTCTGCATATGGGACACATGCTCAACAATACAATTCAAGATGTATTGATTCGCCGTGCTCGAATGAAAGGTTACAATGCATGTTGGGTTCCGGGTACCGACCATGCTTCTATTGCTACCGAAGCTAAGGTGGTAAATAAATTGAAGGAACAAGGTATTGAAAAATATAGCTTAACTCGCGAAGAATTCCTAAAACACGCCTGGGAGTGGACCGAAAAACACGGAGGAATTATTCTGAATCAATTACAAAAACTTGGAGCTTCATGCGATTGGGATCGTACGTGTTTTACTATGGACGACGAACGAAGCAAGAGTGTAATACAAGTGTTTGTTGATTTATACAACAAAGGACTCGTATATCGTGGTATTCGTATGGTAAACTGGGACCCTGCCGCTAAAACTGCCGTGAGCGACGAAGAGGTAATATACAAAGAAGAACAATCGAAATTATACTACATACGATACAAAGTTGATGGTTCGCAAGACGATTGGGTAACTATAGCAACTACTCGTCCCGAAACTATTTTGGGCGATACTGCCGTATGTGTTAACCCGCAAGACCCTCGCTTTCATCATCTCAAAGGCAAATCGGTAATTGTACCGCTTGTAAACCGTGTAGTTCCTATTATTCAAGACGAATATGTTGACATGGAATTTGGTACCGGTTGTTTAAAAATTACTCCTGCTCACGACGAAAACGACTATAAAATAGGCATGGAGCACAACTTAGAGGTAATTGATATTTTCAATGACAATGGTACATTAAACAAAAAAGCACAATTGTATGTAGGTAAAGACCGTTTTGCTGTTCGTACCGAAATTGTTGCCGATTTGCAAAATGCAGGATTTATTGTAAAAATTGAAGATTACACTAATAAAGTAGGTTATTCGGAACGAACCCATGTAGTAATAGAGCCAAAACTTTCGACACAGTGGTTTTTAAAAATGAAAGAAATTACTGCTCCGGCTTTGGCAAATGTAATGAACGACGAAATTGAGTTTTTTCCGAAAAAGTTCAAAAATGTGTATCGCCACTGGATGGAAAATATAAAAGACTGGTGTATTAGCCGTCAGTTGTGGTGGGGACACCAAATTCCGGTGTATTATTTACCCGATGGGTCGCACGTATGCGCTGCAACTATTGAAGAGGCATTACAACTTGCGCAACAAAAAACAGGCAATACTTCATTAACTATTGCAGATTTACGTCAAGACGAAGATGTATTGGATACGTGGGCATCGTCGTGGTTGTGGCCTATTTCGGTATTTGGCGGTATTACCAATCCCAACAACAAAGAAATAAATTATTATTATCCTACCAATGTATTGGTTACCGGACACGATATTATTTTCTTTTGGGTTGCTCGTATGATTATGACCGGTTATGAATATCGCAAAACGTATCCGTTCAAACATGTATATTTTACCGGTATGGTACGCGATAAATTGCGCCGTAAGATGAGTAAATCTTTGGGAAATTCGCCCGAACCATTGGAGTTGATAGAAAAATACGGAGCCGATGGTGTACGTGTAGGTATGCTTTTGTGTTCTCCTGCCGGAGGCGACTTGTTGTACGATGATGCGTTGCCCGAACAAGGACGAAATTTCTCGAGTAAAATATGGAATGCGTTCCGTTTAGTGCAGGGTTGGAATGTTGACAATACCATAGAACAACCTGCCTATGCAAAAGCTGCGATTGAAGCGTTGACCGAAAAAATAAAAGAAGCAAGTATACAACTCGACGAACAATTTGAACAATACCGTTTGTCGGAAGCTATGATGACTGTGTACAAATTGTTTTGGGACGAACTTTCGGCTTGGTATTTAGAAATTGTGAAACCAGAATATGGTAAACCAATTGACGGTGCTACCTATACTACCACCATTCAATTGTTTGAATCGATACTGCAATTGCTGCATCCATTTATGCCGTTTATAACCGAAGAAGTATGGCATTATTTGAAACCACGCGGCACGGGAGAAAGTATTATGATTTCCCAAATTCCAACATATTCATCGTGTAATACCGATTTGCTTGTTCGATATGAACGAATCAAAGAGGTAGTGGCGGGTATTCGTGGTATTCGCAAAGACAAACAAGTGCCTTTTAAAGAAACAATAGAATTACATATAAAAGGGATAGATGCTCCACAAGATTTTGAATTTGTAATACTTGCAAAACTTGGAAATATTTCGGCAATTCACATTACAAATCAAGATATTTCTAATGCAGCATCGTTCCGTGTTGATGCAATAGAATATTTTATTCCACTTGCCCAGTCGATAAATGTAGAAGAAGAAAAACAAAAAATACAAGAAGAACTTACCTACATACAAGGGTTTTTGGCTTCGGTTGACAAAAAATTGATGAACGAAAAATTTGTGTCGAGTGCACCTGCTGCTGTAGTTGAAACAGAACGTAAGAAAAAAGCCGATGCATTAGAAAAAATTGAATTATTGGAAAAACGATTGAAAACAATACAAGGATAATGTTGTTTATATAATTACATAGATTTATCTAATAAAGAATTATACATATCATTGTATTTAAAGTATTTTTGTATATAAAACAATCATTATAAATCAATATGATATGAAAACATTCTTTTTAAAGATAATTAAAGCATTACTTATAAGTATTAGCATTTCAATTACTGCAATTACTGCACAAACAAATACTAGTAAATCTACAATTCCTTCAGCGCGACAAATAATTGCTGCCATATCACACGATTCGTTACAAGGGAGAAAACCGGCAACTGCAGGGTACGACAAAGCTGCTCGCTATGTAGAACAACAATTGCTTACTATAGGTGCAAAACCATTGTTTGGTACTTTATTCATAGATAGTGTAAGTACCTATTACGGCTACAATGTAGTAGGGGTATTGGAGTCGCCACACTCTTTAAATGAATATATACTTATTGGAGCTCATTTAGATCACATGGGAATTCTCAGTGGTAATAAAAAAGATAGTGTATTCAATGGTGCTAACGATAATGCATCGGGCGTTGCTGCAGTACTTAAAATTGCCGAAGCTTTGAGTAAACAACAATTATCAAAAAAAGTAATAATTGCTCTATTTACTTCAGAAGAAACCAGATTGGACGGTTCGAATGCTTTGGCAAAAAGAATTAAAGCACAACAAATTCCTCTGAAATATGTTATAAATTTCGACATGATAGGAACTACAATGATAGATGCTCCCAAAAAGGTTTTTATAACCGGATTTGATAAATCGAATTTAGCTGTTACTGCAAATACACTGTTACAAGAAGATTTTTTGTTAAAAGATGCCCAAACCGAAGATATGGAACTGTTCAGATATTCCGATAATTTTTCATTTTATAGAGAACTTAATATACCCGCACATACCTTGAGTACATTTAATATGAGAAATTTTGACTGTTATCATAGAACATGCGATGAAGTTTCGGAAATTGATGTTAAAAATCTTGAATCAATAATTCAAAAAAGCACCACATTTATTATTGAATTATTAAAACAAAATTCGCAAATTGCGTTGAATTAAAATATACAATTAGATAGAAAGAAATAATGAAACAAGAATGTTCATTTTGTGGCCGTAAAAAAACAGAAGTCAGCATGTTGCTTACCGGTTTGTCGGGTAATATTTGTAGTGACTGTGTTGGGCAAGCCATAGAAATTATAAATCAAGAATTACCTGCGGCTAAACGCAAATCAACTAAAAAATCGAAAATATTAAAGCCAATTGAGATTAAACAACATCTCGATGAATATGTAATAGGGCAAGAATCAGCAAAAAAAATATTGTCGGTAGCGGTGTATAACCACTACAAACGAATTTCGCAAGAATTGACCGATGATGTTGAGATTGAAAAATCAAACATAATCATGGTGGGCGAAACAGGTACGGGCAAAACATTACTGGCAAAAACAATTGCAAAAATGCTCGATGTTCCGTTTGCAATAGTAGATGCAACGGTGCTAACCGAAGCCGGATATGTTGGTGAAGATATTGAAAGTTTGTTGGTTCGCTTGCTACAAGATGCTGACTATGATGTACCACGAGCCGAACAAGGTATTGTATTTATTGACGAAATAGATAAAATAGCTCGCAAAGGAGACAACCCGTCTATTACTCGCGATGTGTCGGGCGAAGGTGTGCAACAAGGTCTGTTGAAATTGCTCGAAGGTTCGGTGGTAAACGTGCCACCACAAGGCGGTAGAAAACACCCCGACCAAAAAATGATAGCCGTAAATACGAAAAATATACTGTTTATTTGCGGTGGTGCATTCGAAGGGATTCAAAAAGTTATAGCACGACGTTTAAATACTAAGGTTGTAGGATTTGGTGCAAAAGAAAAAACACAGCAAATCGATAAAAATAATTTCTTGCAATATATAGCACCACAAGATTTACGAACATTTGGATTGATACCCGAAATTATTGGTCGCTTGCCTGTGCTTACCTACCTCAATCCATTGGATAGAGATGCATTACGCAGAATACTTACCGAACCTAAAAATTCACTCATTAAACAATATAAAGCGTTATTTCATTTAGATAATATTGAATTGAGTTTTGAAGAAGAAACCTACGATTATATAGTAGACAAAGCTATAGAATTTAAACTCGGTGCTCGCGGATTACGGTCGATTTGCGAAGCTATTATGGTTGATGCTATGTTTGAATATCCTTCAAAAAACATAAAAGAACTTACTATAACAAAAGAATTTGCAAAACAACACTTTGAGACGTCAGAACATTCCAATTTGCACGTCTCAACTAAATAAACACATAATTGTATGAATATTTCTTTACTTAAATTATTAAGCGAAACTCCCGGAGCTCCCGGTTTTGAAGATAAAATACGTGATGTTGTAATCAAAGAAATTACTCCCTATGTAGATTCTATTTCTGTTGATAATATGGGAAATGTTACTGCATTTCGTAAAGGAGCAAGCGATACTAAACTTATGTGTGCAGCACATATGGACGAAATAGGATTTATAGTTACACATATCGACGATAACGGATTTCTAAAATTTGCACCGCTTGGCGGGTTCGACCCCAAAACACTTACAGCACAAAGGGTTATAGTTCACGGAAAAAAAGATGTAATAGGCGTAATGGGAAGCAAACCTATTCATGTAATGAGCCCCGAAGAACGCGATAAAAAAGTGAAACTTACCGATTATTTCATAGACTTAGGAATGAGTAAAGAGGCTGTAGATGAAATAGTTGAAATAGGTTCGCCTATAACCCGAGAACGAGAACTTATAGAAATGGGCGACTGTGTAAATGGAAAATCATTAGACAATAGAATATCTGTGTTTGTATTGATAGAAGCTATTAAATTGTTGAAAAATAAAGAATTACCGTATTCTACCTATTTTGTATTTACCGTGCAAGAAGAAGTAGGATTGCGAGGTGCTCAGGTAGCAACCATACAAATTCAACCCGATATTGCTATTGCTATTGACACAACCATAGCATATGATTTACCGGGTAGTACGCCAAGTGAACAAGTTACAAAATTAGGTAAAGGTCCTGCTATTAAAATCATGGATGCCTCGGTGGTAACACACCCTAAATTGGTAAAACACATGAAACAAGTAGCTGAAGCTAACAATATACCCTGGCAGCCCGAAATACTGCAAGCAGGAGGTACCGATACTGCTATGTTGCAAAAAATGGTAGCAGGTGGTGCTATTGCCGGAGCTTTATCTATTCCTACCCGTCATTTACATCAAGTAATAGAGTCGGCCCACAAACAAGATGTGAAGCAAGCCATTGCATTACTTGCAAACATTGTTGAATCAAAAATGTAATACATCATGAAACTATTGTATATACTTGTATTTGCTCTATGTGTTGGTATAGTTGCGTGTAACAAAGACAAAAAAGAAACGTGTTATACATGCAAATACAAAGAATTGGAAATGAATTATGGTGAAAATGTAACTATACGCATAGCCAATGTAATAACACCTAATAATTTTAAATTATGTGATAGTATGGTTTATTTACCACAATACAATAGTTACGTTGAACCAAGTGTTAAATACACTTATATGAAATCCGTTTGCACTAAAGACGAGCGTCGTGACTACAGAATTCAAGGCAATGACTCTATATGTCCATGTGTTGTAAATAATGATAATATTTACAATGACAATAAAAATGCTTTTCTCTACATAGAAGGAATTGATAAATTTCCATATAACAAAGTTATCATATATAAAGAAGGTTCAACTAAACCTCTTATAACATATAATAATTATCAAAATAGTTTACTAACATTTAATGCATACATAGCCGACACATTACAAGATGGTAAAACTGTTGTTTTTAAACATTTGAGTGGAAATTTCACCTATATAATTAAATTATACAATAACTTATTACATACAGATTTATATGATGAATTATCGGGTGGATTTACCGTAATACGAAAACCTCAAGATTGTCCAACTACCGGGTGCAAAGGAAGAGATGCTGACGACCCGTTACTTGATTAAATAAATACAATCGTAAAATACAAATTATAATACTCCTGCAACATATTCCAAAATTTGTTTTTGAGGAGTAAATTCTTTTACATCTTGTAAGCCTAGTTCTTGTATTGCTGCTTGTATAGTATCGTTTGCAACCGAAGGTTTTTGTTGTAATATTTCTTTCCCGGCGTTATGCAATGCATCATAAGGAACTAAACCTATTAATTCAGAACCACGAACATTTGTACCATATTGAATTGCAAGCTTTTGAACTTCGCAATAGACTTTGTACATAGAAACCAAATTAAAATCGGTAATATTGGTAGAAACCTGAACAACATCATATTCGGGAATATACCAACCAATAGCTTTTACACCTCTCAGCAATCCTTTACTCACATGTTTTTTTCCGAACATATCAGTATAGTTACCACCGGATTCTCTAATACGTGCAGCAATATGTTTTGCTATAGTAACATCACTACTAACTAAATTTATATTATAGGCTAACAAAAAATTACGAGCACCTATTACGCTGGCACCTGTTTTAGGATTAAAAACATGAGGGCCATAATCCGGGTCCCAACCTTCTGATTGCATTTTTTGAGAAAAACCTTCATATTCACCAGAACGAATTTGTTCTAAACGAGTTCTATGTATATATTTTGCATTCTGTTCATACAAATACACCGGAACATGTAATTCCTCTCCTACTCGTTTTGCAAGTTGTTCGGCATATTGTTTTGTTTGTTCCAATGAAATTCCTTGAATTGGAATAAGCGGACACACATCAACAGCACCTATGCGAGGATGTGTACCGGTATGTTGAGCCATATCAATATGTTTAATAACAAATTCAAACATATTAAATGCTGCCTCAACAACGGATTCAGGAAAACCAACAAACGTATATACAGTTCTATTTGCTGCTTTTCCGGCATCTATATGAAGTAATTTAACTCCGGAAACAGATGAAATAACTTTCGCTATTTGTTCTATTAATTCAGAATTACAACCTTCACTAATATTTGGAACACATTCAATTAATTCCATACCAACGTATTATGCTAAAGTAGCTACCATTACAGCTTTTATAGAGTGAAGTCTGTTTTCTGCTTCATCAAATACAATAGAAGCTTCTGATTCAAAAACATCTTCGGTAATTTCCATTGCCTCTAATCCAAATTTCTGAAACATTTCTTCACCTACTTTTGTTTCTCTATTATGAAATGCAGGCAAACAATGTAATACTTTAACCTGTGGATTACCCGTTTTTTGTAAAACATGCGAATTTATTTGATAAGGTAACAATAAACGTACACGTTCTTTCCAAACCTCAGCCGGTTCACCCATACTTACCCATACATCGGTATATAAAAAATCAACCCCTAATACAGCTTCATCTACCGATTCGGTTATAAGAATTTTTGCTCCGGTTTCTTTTGCTATTTCTTTACATGTAGAAACTAATTGTTCATCAGGCTGAACAGATTTAGGTGCAGCAAGTCTAATATCCATACCCATTTTAGCAGCACCTACCATAAGTGAATTTGCCATATTATTTCGAGCATCACCCATATAACAAAACGAAATGGTATTCAAAGGTTTAGAACAATGCTCTTCCATTGTCATAAAATCTGCTAAAATTTGCGTAGGATGAAACTCATCTGTCAAACCATTCCATACCGGAACACCGGCATATTTTGCCAACTCTTCAACCAAATGTTGCCCATATCCTCTATATTCTATAGCATCATACATTCTACCCAAAACTCGAGCAGTATCTTTCATTGATTCTTTATGCCCTATTTGTGAACCACTTGGACCTAAATATGTTGTATGAGCTCCTTGATCATACGCTGCTACTTCAAAAGCACAGCGAGTGCGTGTACTCGTTTTTTCAAAAATTAATGCTATATTTTTACCTGTAAGCAATTGCTTTTCAACACCATTTTTCTTATCTTTTTTTAACTGATGAGCCAAATCTAATAATCCACGAATTTCCGATTGACTAAAATCTAATAATTTCAAAAAATGTTTTCCTTTAAGCTGTAATGACATAATTACTCGTAATTAAATTTTTATATACAAACTTACATATTTTGATTAAAAACAAATGAATTTACAGTAAAATATATAACTCATTAATTTATTTTTTCTATTTTAGCAATATATAAACTATAAAAACCTATACCTATGAAATCATTTCCTCATTTTTTTATAAAATTTAGTATAATAATTTCAATATCTATATCTGTATTTCTTTTTTCTTGTGACAATAAGACGGTATATAAAGAATTTATAAAATTTCCGGATTTAGAATGGGCAAAAAATGACATAAAAACATTTATATTTGAAAATACCGATGATGTTTCTAAAGTAGATGTATATTTAGCGTTTCGATATGCACAAGGATTTCAATTTGACATAATGCTATTTAGTGTGATAGAAAAATCACCGGTTGGTAATTTCCCATATCCTATAAGTATTCAAATAAAAGACGATAATGGTAAATATATAGGCGAAGGCAGTGGCGATATTTGGGATATTGAAATACCAATAAAACAAAACGTTTCTTTAGCAAAAGGAACATATAGATATGAAATTTCATCAAACATGCCATTGCAAAAACTAAATATGATAATGGAAGTTGGTTTGATTATTAAAAAATCAAATCAATAGAAAAAACTATACAGAAAAAAATACGTCAAGTTACTTTCCAATATTTGGTATATTAATTGCAAAATCATTTTGTCAAAAAAACAGATTATTACAATTATTGTATATATTAAAAAAAATATTTTATGAAAAATTTAGCATTAGTAAGCATTGCAATTATTATAAACATTGCAACATATGCGCAAGAAATTGTTACAAACGGTGAAATTAGCGATGTAATAGTATATTTACAAGGAGCATCAATCACAACCAAATCAAAAACACAAATACCCGAAGGTGTAAGTACCGTTGTTATAACAAAACAACCGCAATCTATTGAACCACAAAGCATTCAAGTTTCAGGAAAAGGAAACTTCACAATTTTGGGAGTACAGTTTCGCACAAATTATCTCGAAAAGCAACAACAAGAAAAACAAGTATTGGAACTCTCCGAAAAACGAAAACTCATTGACAATACCTTAAAATTAGCAACAGAAGAAATAAATGTGTATAAAACCGAAACACAATTACTCGAAAAAAACATGGAAATTAAAGGTGCTAATGCTGTATTAGTTACATCAGAACTTGAAAAGACAGCAAACTTTTATCGAAGTAGATTATTGGATATAAAAAAGAAAATTATAGAAGCTCAAAATAAACAAACAGACTTACAGACACAACTTAAAGACATTGACAAGCAACTATATGAAATAAAAGCTAAAGCAGAACAATATATTGGAGAAATTGTAGTAACAGTTTCATCTAAAACGCAACAAACAATTCAATTAGAAAGTAATTATTATGTAAATGATGCCGGTTGGGTTCCGCAATATGATATTCGTGTAAAAGACGTTCAAAGTCCGGTTGCACTTACCTATAAGGCATCTATTTATCAAAACACCGGTATTTCATGGAAAAATATTCAAGTTCGACTTTCAACAGGTAATCCAACACTTAGTGGTAATGTTCCTATACTTTCGCCTTGGATACTTCAACGTGAACAAGAATTTGTAAGAACAGGATATAGTTATGCTCCTAAAGCAATGGCTTTATATGAAGAATCTTTGGGAAACGATGTAACTTCAGCTGTAGTTGAAAAAGCAAAAAAAACTACAGCTACCGTAAATAATAAACTTACTACAATTGAATTTGCTATCCAAGAACTTATTAGTTTACAATCAGGAGAAAAAGAAGCAATTGTAACTATTCAAGAATATGCTATACCGGCTTCATATACATATGTAAGTATTCCTAAATTAGATAAAAGTGCATTTTTATTAGCATACATCAAAGGATACGAAGGTTATTCATTATTATCGGGAAATGCAAACATATTTTTTGAAGGTTCATTTGTTGGTCAATCATATTTTGAAACAGAAAACACGCAAGATTCTTTACAGATTTCATTAGGCAGAGACAAAGGAATACAAATTGAAAGAAATCGCATTCAAGACTTTAGTGAGAAGAAAATGATGGGACAAAAGCGCAAACAACTATTTTCGTATGAAATTTTAGTACGAAATACAAAACAGATTACTGTTCCTATTATAATACAAGATCAAATACCTATCTCTGGTCAACAAGAAATAAATGTAAGTTCTGTATTGCACCCCGAAGGTACACTTGATTCAAAAACCGGTACAGTAACATGGAAGTTTAATTTGGATAAATCAATCACAAAAAAACTTCAAATTTCATATATGGTGGAATATCCTAAAGATTGGAAAATAGAGGGATTGTCAAGATAAATTGGTGAATTCAAAAAAACAAATCAGAACATAAAAAAATGTTCTGATTTGTTTTTTTATAAAGTACTGATTCAATAAAATATTAATTACACAAACTTTATTTTCGTTTTATTTGCAATACCCACAAGAGTCAACATAATTGGAACCTCAACCAACACTCCAACTACTGTAACCAATGTAGCTCCCGAATCTAACCCAAACAACACTATAGCAACTGCTACGGCAAGTTCAAAAAAATTGCTTGCACCTATCATTGCTGCAGGTGCGGCAATATTATGAGGTAACTTCCATTTATAGGCCCATATATATGCTATACCAAATATTATAAAAGTTTGTATTATAAGTGGAATTGCTATTAAAGCTATATGATATGGTTTTGATACAATTACATCTCCTTGAAATGAAAAAATAATTATTAGCGTAAGAAGTAATCCAATAATTGTTGTACTCGAAAATTTCTTGATAAATACATTTTCAAAATACTCTAATCCTTTACGTTTTACAACATACTTACGAGTAACAAAAGCAAATAATAATGGAATAACAATAAACAATACTACCGAAAACAATAACGTATTCCATGGAATTGAAATACCACTAACACCCAACAAAAATCCAACTATGGGGATAAAAGCAACTAATATAATTAAATCATTAATTGCAACTTGTACCAAAGTATACGCAGCATTTCCTTTGGTTAAATGACTCCAAACAAAAACCATTGCAGTACATGGAGCTGCGCCAAGCAATACGGCACCGGCTATGTACTGTTGTGCTAAATCTACCGAGATAACTTTAGATAAAAAAATATAAAAAAATACCCAAGCAATACCAAACATGGTAAATGGTTTAATGAGCCAATTTACAGTAAGTGTTACAGCAAGACCTTTGGGCATTGTTACTGCTTGTACAACACTACCAAAATCAATTTTAAGCATCATTGGAAAAATCATAATCCAAATAAGAATTGCTATTGGTAATGATACTTGAGCATATTCAAATTGTTCTAATAATTGTGGTATAATAGGTAGAAATTTACCTATTACAATACCAACAACAATACAAATAGCTACCCATATACTTAAATATCTGTCGAAAAATGACATGCTTTGTGATTCTTTCATAATTGTGGTTTGATTTGATTTACATATAATGAATAAAAACCTTCTTTTATTTCGTCGCGTACTCTACGAAATTCACTTTGTATAAATTCCGGGGTTCCTGTAGCATGAGAAGGATCGTCAAACCCCATATGTAATCTATGTTTTACTTTTCCAATAAATGCTGGACATGCTTCATTAGCTCCGCCACATACAGTAATAACATAGTCCCATTCTTCATCTAAATATTGCTCTACTTGGTCTGACGTGTGATGACTAATATCAATACCTATCTCTTTCATTGCAGCAACAGCTCCTTCATTTAGTTTACCAGCAGCTTGAGTTCCTGCAGAACAAACGGTAAGTCTTGTATCAAATGATTGTAAAAACCCATGTGCCATTTGACTTCTACAACTATTACCGGTACATAAAATTAAAATTTTCATAATTATTGCATTTAACAGTTACATTGAATTGAATTATTTTGAATATCATTAAAAAAAGAATCGAATAAATTTTTGAATTTTACTACAGTATCATAACACAAGCAATAATTAATTTTCAATCCATCAATTTCACCATGTATTAACCCTAAATCTTTTAACTCTTTTACATGTTGTGAAACGGTAGTTCTACTCAAAGGCAAATGCTCCGAAATATCACCGGAAATACACGTTTTACTTTCAGCCAAAAATTTTAAAATAGCAATACGAGCCGGGTGCGATATGGCTTTTCCAAATTCCGCAATCTCCTGTAATTCTGAATCAAACAATTCTTTTTTTATCATATAACAATATTTATATTTCGTACGACGCAAACATACGACATAAAATGGTAAAAAACAAATAATAAGTATACATAATTTAAAAAACTTTATTTGATTAGTTTTTTTTAATATAAATCAGTATATTTGCCTGATGTGTAAATAATATAAAACTTGATACTATGAAAAGATTTTTACTTATTCCTATTTTTACAGTTATATGTGCTTCGTTGTTTGCACAAGGTGAAATAAAAAATGCAACACATGCCAATTTTGCTTGGAATCGTCCTATTATGAATTATGGAGAACAAATAAATCGCAATTCTGCAGAAAATGTGTATTTATTTTATCAAAATCAATATCAAGATTTTAAGCATTACGGTGGTTCTTTTGAGTTTGGTTCCTCATTTTATATTCACCCAACAGGATTTGTAAAAGGATTTAAAGCAGGTGTTTTAGTTGATTTTATAGATTTTGGAGCTAACTATTTAACATATACAGACTCGGTAACACCTACTAACATAAAAACAATTCAAAAATGTCATGACCTTACAGTACGATATTCTCTTAATGTAGGAGCTATGACTACATATAGTCCTAAAAAAAGTATATACTTTGACTTATA
>Ga0116190_1001477_pt1 | contig 20219 bp, 12 predicted proteins | sample AD_JPNTR4_MetaG_FD_89808 | JGI IMG/M metagenome (GOLD analysis project Ga0116190, IMG submission 89808) | Active sludge microbial communities of municipal wastewater-treating anaerobic digesters from Japan - AD_JPNTR4_MetaG | ecosystem: Engineered > Bioreactor > Anaerobic > Digestate | place...
TGCTTGTTCTTCTGTTTTTCTCGATCTTGGTGGCGGCCGCCAACTCCGGTCGATGGACTGCGGAGTCAACAGAGGCCGTTCCTCGTCCCGAAGACGTGTTTGGATTCAAGCCGGGGGCAGACTACAAACTGGCGGACTACAGCCAGATGCTGGCCTATTACAGACAGCTTGATCAGGCGTCTGATCGAATTCAGGTCTTCAACATCGGTCCTAGCTGCGAGGGCCGGGAGATGATCCTGGCGGTTATAAGTTCGGAAGAGAACATGGCCGACCTGGAACGATACCGGCAGATTTCTGAAAAACTTGCCCGGGCTCGGATCGGTCCCGAAGAAGCTCGTGAACTGGTGCAGGAGGGAAAGGCGATCGTCTGGATTGACGGTGGACTGCACGCGAACGAAGTGGCTCATGCCCAGCACTCTCCCGAACTTGCTTATCGTCTCGTCACCGATGACAGCGACTCCATGCGTTATATCCGGGAGAATGTGATCCTGCTGCAGGTGCCTGTCCTGAATCCCGACGGTTTAGACCTTGTCGTCGACTGGTATAAAAGAAACCTCGGCACGAAGTACGAAACCAGCCCCTTGCCCCAGCTCTATCACAAGTACGCCGGACACGATAATAACCGCGACTGGTTCATGATGACTCAGCCGGAGACGCGCAATGCCAGCGTCCTGCTCTATCAGCAGTGGTTTCCTCAAATTGTGCTGAATCATCACCAGGCTCCGCCTTTTCCGGCGCGAATTTTCATCCCCCCGTTCACGTCGCCTGTAAACCCCAACATCCCGGAGTTGGTTTTGCACGGCATCGATCTGGTGAGTCACGCAATGGCCGGCCGCTTCCAGAGGGAAGGGAAACCCGGCGTGGTGAGCCGGATGGAATTTGACGCCTGGTGGAATGGAGGGCTCAGGACGACACCCTGCTTCCATAACATGATCGGCATCTTGGCTGAGACTGCCCTGTATGCCTATGCCACGCCTTACGAATATAAGCGAGAGAACTTGCCGAGAAGGTTTAAGAACGGGCTTCCAACTCTCGTTCCCACGGCGGATTACCCACGTCCCTGGCTCGGCGGGAAATGGAGGCTGTCGGATGCTATCGATTACATGCTGACCGCTTCTCTCGGTGTTCTTGAGGTGGCGGCGGAGTACCGGGAAGGCTTTCTCCAAAACATATACCAGATGGGATGCGATGCAATCGCGAAAGGGAAGCAGGAGGCTCCCAATGCTTACCTGGTTCCGGTCGCCGACCAACACGATCCGTCTGCTGCAATCGTGTTGCTCGAGGTCCTGAAATTGGGAGGTCTTGAGATCGAGCAGGCAGAAGAGCCTTTCGAAGTTGCTGGCCGGACCTTTCAGCAGGGAACCTATATTATTCGCACTGCCCAGGCGTTCCGTCCTTATCTGGTTGACCTGATGGAGCCCCAGAGATATCCCGAGACCCAACCGGGAGGCACGCAGGCACAACCGTACGACATGACCGGCTGGACTTTGCCAATGCAAATGGGGGTCAAGGTTTTCAAATCCGACCGTGAAGTGCAGGTGCGGACCCGGCCGGTGATCGAAGTGACCTTGCCTGAAGTCGAAGTGTTTGAACCTTTCCGTTATTACCTGGTGGACCGGCGCTGGAATACGTCGTTTACCCTGGTCAACTGGCTGCTGAAAGCGGGAATTTCCGTTTCTGTGCTTCGCGACAAGCTTGCCGTCTCTGGAACCGAACTTCCGCCGGGTTCCTTCCTGGTCCCCGGCCAGCAGGGGGATACGATTCACAAGCTGGCTTCCGAATTGCGAATTCCGCTTTTCGGTCTCGACTCCCTGCCGCCTGTGAGAGTCGACCGGTTGTTGCAGCCCAGGGTCGCCGTTTACAAACCGAGCAGGGCCAATCATGACGAGGGGTGGATCAGGTGGCTGCTGGACAAATACGAGTTTTCATATCGAAGTGTGCGGGAGGAAGACCTCCGAAACGCGGATCTCCGCCAGCTTTACGATGTGCTCGTCATACCCAGCGAATCGACCAGGCGACTGATCGAGGGACAGTCGGCGAAAACGATTCCGCCCCCGTTCAGTGACGGTATCGGGGCCGAGGGATTGAGAAACATTAAGCGATTTGTCAAACACGGCGGCGTCCTGGTGGCTTCAGATGCAACTTGCCAATTGCCGCTCGATTACTTCGGACTGCCATTTCGAAATGCCATCCGCAATCTGTCTGAATGGGACTTTTCTTGTCCTGGGTCCCTTGTGCGTCTCGAAGTAAACCCCTCGGATCCCGTGGCGTGGGGCATGGACCGGGAAGTCGCCGCCTGTTTCGTGAGGAGCCAGGCCTTTGAACCGATTCCCGGGCGGACGGGTCCCGAGACGTCTTCCGTTGCCAGGTATGCGGAATCGGATCTCCTCATGAGCGGCTGGATTCGCGGGGAGGAGCGACTGCAAGGCAAGTCCGCCGTGGGTCGAGCCAGGCTCGGCGATGGGGAAGTGGTCCTGTTGGGTTTCCCGGCTCATTTCCGGGGTCAGCCGCACGGAACTTTTAAGCTCTTGTTCAATTCGATCTACCTGGGTGGACTTCGCGAGAGCGTAACGGCAGAAGCCGATTGACGGCCCCGCAGAGCGATAAGGGGTGAAAAGAGATGGCCGGGATGGGACGAGAATGGGGCCCTGTTGCTAATACTCCCACCCCGGCACACTGAGGAAACGCTACCTTACTTCTGCGACAAACTATACGCACGCTTGAGTTTTTGCCCGGTGACCCAGATCACTAGATAGATGAACCGTGGAAAAAACAGGAGCAGTTTGCCCAGAGTCCTGACGAGCCACTGTGGTGGAGCAGTTGTCTGCCCGGCTGTTCTCTCTGATTTGAAAAGGGTCCAGAACGTCGAACGGTTCAGGTAGTAGCAATCCAGGTTGCGGTTGAAAACCAGGCGGTTGCGAGCCGGGACGGCAAAAAACAGGAGCTTTTGCAATCGGAAGATTGGCTCAGCCGTAAAAAGGCCGGCGACGACGACAATATCAAACTTGAGAAGCTTCAGAACCGTCTTCATCGCTTCCCACCGTTTATGCGGGTGATACACCAGCACCGATTCCACACCTCGTTGCTGTGCGAACATCCCTGCCTTATCTTCGCGACAGAAGACGATCACCGGAGCGGGTGCGGCAACCCGGGGGTCGCGAAGCTGATCTAATGCCCGCAGCGTCGCTGAATCATCTGCCGTCTGAATCAGGAGATTCGCCTCGATGCGATGCGCCTTCAGTATCCCCAACGGACTCCACCGGCTCAGATAGGCTGGTCTCAGGTCTGGAGTGAATACCAGTCTCCTGCTGGCCGGCAAGGCCAGGAAAAGAGCCCGGTATACCCACGGGGATGACTTTATTGTCAGAACGGCAGCAACAACGTCGAGCCGAAGTTTACTGAGTCTGAGCCCCGCCTTTAGGGCGCTCCACCTGCGGTCCGGCCGATAGGTGTAAACGGCCTTCACCCCCGGAATCTTCTGGAAGACACTCCTTCTGGTTTCTGTGCAGAAAACGATGATCGGCGTCCGGATGCCCACTTTTGGATCACGCAACTTCTTGATTGCGGTCAGCATGCGGCGATCATCCGCGGTTTGAAGAAGCAGCGCGTATCTTCCTCTTTCCAGCAGGCCTGGAAGCTGGTCGCCGAAGATCAGTGGCTCGTCCCGGAACATCCGGAAAGAGCGAAGAAGGGAAACCTGGTAACACTCCAGAGAAGCATTGAAGGCAAGGTGATGCCTTGCTTCCAGACAGAAAAACAAGGCTTTTTCCCAGCGGTGAACGCGCCGGTTGGAGAACACCGCGCAGGCCAGATCCGACTGAAGACGGTTGAGCGTTTTCCAGAAGCGGAAATATTTCCATAAACCGTGCGGGGGATAACACAGGACGCGATTCACCTCTGGAATCGCTTCACACTCGGCCTGGTTTTCGGGGTGGCAAACCAAAATCAATTCCGAGTGCGGGAAAAGGTGGCGTTGTTTCAGTCGTTCGGCTGCCTGTCGGAGATAATCGACCGTTTCCGTTTGAAACAGCACGATTCTTGGGGGAAGCGGGTGGGGTGTCGCCGTTCCATGAAGAACGCGACTGAACAGAAAGCGCACCAGGCGTCCCCAGGTGGCTTCAAAGGAATGACAGTGTTCATTAAAGATCACGATCCGCTTGATTGGGAGAAGGAAGGGGAGCAGTTTCATTCCCAGAAATCCCTTTTCCCCCGAAAAGAAAACGCAGGCGGTATCGAACTTCTGACCTCGAAACTGGCGGAGCAAGTCGCGCAACGGGGCTCTACGTACACGAACCACATTGCGATGCTCACGCATAACGCGGTTCAATTCCTCCCTGGCCTTTGGAAGCAGTGATTCGTGACAGCTTTCGATCAGCAGAACCCGCTCCGGTCCCAGCCCGTGAGGAAACTGATCAAAGAAGGAGGAGAAGCCCGCGTCAGGTTTCAAGCCGGAATAGAAGGCTGATATGAACAGCCGGAGCCGACCGAGCCTGTGAAGCCTGCCCGAATAGTCGACCTCAAACAAAGGACCGAGGCGTCGTTTGGCTGCAGTCTTTTTCAAATGCTTATAACCGCGGTTGACCAGGGGCAGAATCACCGCGTCGTACTCTCCAAGCTGTTCGATTTCCGACACAGAGCAGGTTCTATGAAATATCGGAAAGCGCTCGGCATAAAAGCGAGCCTGGGGGTGGTCCGGAAACAAAGCATCAATGATCGCGTCTGGATTCTCCTGCCGGAGCTTCTCAGCAATATAGAAAAAGTGAGGCAGGTGGCAGCACTGAACAAGGAGGAATCTTCGGCTCATGATTTCTCGGCACTCAAACTAAAGCGCTTTTTCCAATTTCGCAGCGTTGGCTTCGGAAACCCTCTCGAATCCGGCCAGCGATTCATAAAGGGAAATCAGCTGCCGGCCAAGCAGACTCCAGTCATAGTACTGTTCGGCTGTGGCCCGTCCGGCCGCGCCGAGTTTCCTGCAGAACTCCGGGTTCCGCAGGAGAGCGGCCGTCCATGCGGCGAACTCCCTGGGTTTTTCCGCGATCATGATATTCTCTCCGTGAACGGCCCTGATTCCCAGGCAGGCGACTGGAGTTGCCACCATCGCCTTTCCTGCTGCCCACCCTTCCAGGATCTTCCCCCTGATACCAACGCCCGTCCTGATCGGAACCACAACCACTTGAGCTTTGTGGTAATAGGTTCGAATGTCGGGAACGAATCCGGTTACCTTAATGTTCGGATGTTGACCGAGGCGCAGGATTGTATCGGGGGGTGACGATCCGACGATATAAAGCCTCGCGTCCGGCACCTGTTCCTGGATCAACGGAAAGATCTCGCTGCAGAAAAAACACATCGCGTCAATGTTGGGCTGATGCCGGAAGGCCCCAACGAAGATGATGCTGTTGCGCTCGGTCAGGTTTGCGCGAGCCGGCCGGAAGTGTTGCGTGTCGACCCCGGTGTTGATGACACACAGTTTGTCGGAAGGGAGATACCCGCTCAGGAATGCGTTGTCTACGTCGGTCACACAGATGACTTGATCGACCTTCCGGCACATTTCAAGCTCACGGTAAAAGGTCTGGAGCGCGTCGTAGAACCTTTTGAAACGTCGGACAGGGTTCTTCTCATACCGAACCTCGCTCAGATGTGCGGCGTAATTCACCTCGATCTCGGTCAAAAGGGAAGGGATCCGGCGAGCGAGGTCGGCGTACTGGGCCATTTGCGTCCATTCATAATGAATGATGTCGAAGTCTTCCTCGGTCAGGACCTTCTCGACCAACGAACGAAACTCTGTCGTGTTGAATTCCTCGAAGGGTTCGTACGGGTATGGTGAAACCGGTTGGAAATTGCGGCGCAAAACAGTCTCGACCCGTCGGCAGTGTGGCCTAATCTGCGCAACCTCCTCAAGCTCCTTTTCCGTCTCCACGAAGGTCAGGAGGCTGAGGTCGTGCTTGAGCGCAACCCTGAAGAGAAGTTGAAAGACGCGCCCAGCGCCTCCGTGATAGCCGAGGTGCGGCAGATAAGCGCTGAGAGCCAACACGCGCAGGCGTGAACGGCCTTTGCGGCCCTCTTTCGCCCGATCGGGATAAAAGAAGTCGAGGTAAGACAACGGATGCTCGATCCATTGGAAAATTCGCCGGTGGCCAAAAACGTGCCTTGGCTCGGCGAGTCTTGCCAGCAGAACCGCTGGCAACTTCTTCAGCGCGCCCAGATAGTCTTTTACCGAGACTTTAGCGGTCAACTGAAAAGGGAACCAGGCAAAGCTACGGAGCAGATCAACAAAGGGGAAGTTCTTCCAGAGATACCAGAGTCGTCTCTGCTCGATTATTCGGGAAAGCTCCCAAGGGGCAAAACGGGTTGAACTCGTGCTCCGATGTTTGTGCAGCACCTGGCTCCGGGCTGCGACAAGCACCTTCCATCCGCGCCGCCAGGCTCGGTAACTCAGGTCGGTGTCCTCAAAATAGCAGGGAGAGAAAATGTCGGAAAAACCGCCTAGTGCAAGGAACTTCGTGCGGTGAAAGGCAGAAGCCCCGCCGCCTGCCCAAAGAACAGGCAAATAGCCGCGCGTATAATGACAGGCCTCGATCGGTTCGTGCGACAGGTGCAGGTATCCGCGTCGGAGCCACCCTCGTGTGTTTCCTGTTTCTTCCCTTCGCTTTTCGGCCGGGAAGAAGACCTGAGACGCAACTCCAAAAACCGAGTTGTCCGAAAAGGCGTCCAGCAAAGGGGGCAAAAAGCCCTCCGAGACAATCATGTCGTTATTGAGAAGAACGACGATGTCGTGCTGGGCGGCTTGGACACCGCGGTTGTTGCCTTCACCGAACCCGTAGTTGCGGTCAAGGGCCAGGATTCTAATCTGGGGATAATGACGGGTAAGCCACTCGATGCTGTCATCCTCACTGCCGTTGTCGACCACCAGGATTTCATGCGGCTTGCCGGTATTAGCGACGGCTTGGACCAAAGCGGGAATGCTCTCCTCCAGCAGTTGTCTGCCGTTCCAGTTCAGCACTACGATCGAACAGAGTTCCGTATTCGGCGCGGGGCCTGCAGTGCCTCTCCTGAAGCGCGGACGGAAAGCCCGTAGCAGGTCCGTGATGCCAAAGATGAGAGCCAGCCCGAATTGGAGCGGCAAAAAGAACAGCCATAGCAGAAGACGTCGCAACATACCTCTGGAGTTCATGAGAATATCAGAGGTCAGCTGTCCTGTATAATTGACCTAAATCAATCTGTTGGAGGGATTGACCCAAAAACGATGAGAAGGTTCGGTTTGCCGGTGCTTGTGCTCGTTTTGTTGACTGCGGCCGGGGAGGCGGCCAGCGTCAAGATTGTGAACCTCGTCGAAATGACGTCACGGGCCGATCGTGTGTTTCACGGGCAGTGTCTGAAGCGGGTGCCGCAGGGCGAAGCCGCCGGGATTCCGATCATCGAGTACACTTTCCAGGTCAGGAAAGCGGTCAAAGGCGTCAACGAAGGAGAGACGGTTGTCTTCCGTCAACTGGACGGCTCGGTATCCGGACGATCCGCTTTTAGCGGGATTCCTCAGTATCGGGTCGGACAGGAAGTTATTCTCTTCTTGAAAAAGGAAAGTCGGCGCGGCCTGACAAGTCCAGTCGGTCTGGGTCAGGGTGCGTTCGCTATCAGGAAAAGCCCGAAGGGCGAAAAGGAAGTAGTGAACGAACTCAGGAACCGAAACCTGTTTGTCGGGCTGAGTTCTGCTGATCAAGCGGCAATACTTGGCGGGGAGCCAGAGGACGCCAGGCCGGGAGAACCGATATCGCTCGCTCGTTTTTCTTCGCTGGTCTCCCGGGTGGCACATGAGCTTCAACTTCGAGACAACCGAAACAGATGATGCAGGAATCGCGAAAAACCGGATCGCTTCTTCTCGTCTTATTCAGTTTCAGTCTTCTCCAGATGGGGGCGTTCTTGTCGCTGGCGTTCGCGGGCGGTCCCGTGGCGGTCGCGCCCGGAGGACGCCCGGTTCGCTGGTCACCCGCCCGCATCGGTTTCGTGATTGACAACGGACCTCTCGGTTCGACCAGCCGCGACGCTGCCGCCACCCAGGTGAGGGCGGCCTTTCAGGCATGGGAAGACGTCGAGACAAGCAGTATCACCTTCGAGGATCGCGGGTTTCTGCCGGTCGATGTGAACCTCAACAACTACGATCAGTATCTGGAGGTCAAAAGGCCGGAAGGAAACGTCATAGTCTTCGATAGCGACGGATCCATCACCGATGATTTCTTTGGCGAAGAATCCGATGATGTGCTTGGCTTCGCCACCGCCGTTCGAGCTGGTTCTACCAGTGACCGCTTCGATTTCGGCTTTGCCGTTTTAAATGGACGAAACTCAACCAGTGCGAACTTTCGCTCCGTTCTCATTCACGAACTGGGACACATGATTGGTCTCGACCACACTCAGGCCGGGCACGCACAGGCTTTGAACGGGAGGGCCGACGATAATGGGAATGTCCCGATCATGTATCCGTTCAGTATCTCTTTCGCGGCGCAGCAGCCTCGGCCGGACGACAGGGCATGGCTTTCTTGGCTTTACCCGGCGCCCGGTTTCGAGGCAGCAACAGGTACAATCAGCGGCCAGATCCTTCATCCGCGCGGAGACCCACTTCCCGGCGCCAATGTCGTTGCCGTCCGGCTGACTTCCGCCGGCACTGAAGATCCACGGGAGTTCGTCTCTGTGGTCTCGGACTTCCTGGTTAAGCAGGATGGTTCTTTCGAAATCCCCGGTCTCACACCCGGCGAATATGTCGTCTTCATTGAGCCGCTCTTTTCCGAATTCACCGGGGGAAGTGGTGTCGGGCCTTTCGATTTTAGATTTGAAAACTTTTTCAAGGATTACTTTAACGCCGAGTCCGAATCAGACCGGGATGATCCCGCAGAGAAGATCGTGCTCAATGTCGGCGCCGGCCAGACGATCGAGGGCATCAATCTGATTGCCAACGAGATCTTCAACCGCCTCGACCTGCTTACCGATGACGGAGAAATGCTCTTCAGATTCCCGGAAGGGTTCACTTTCCCCTTCTTCGGCAAGACGTACACCGAAGTCTATGTGAATTCTGATGGTAATCTCACTTTCGAAAGAGGGGATGGCGTGCCAGGCATGCCCCGCGATCCAGCCAGATTCTTGAGCGGGCCCCCTCGCATTGCACCCCTTTTCACGGATTTGGATCCGTCTGTCAGCGGGGAAGTGACTACAGTCAGTGCACCGGGAGAGTTCACTGTGATTTGGGACGGTGTGCCGGAATTCAGCGATAGCGGCAGCGCCTCGCCGAACCGCTTTTCGGTGACCCTGTTTTCAACCGGTAATATCCGCTTCAAATATGAGGCAACCTCTGTGACGCCCGACCCGGATGACCGGTTTGAAGGCGGATTGCAGGTGATTGTCGGGATCACGCCGGGAGGAGGGGCGGACGCTGGAACAGCGGATCTCTCATCGTTAGGTTCCTCGGTTCCGCTGGATGACCAACCCATTTACCAAGTGTTTTCAGGCACGAGCTTCGATCTGGGTGGTCGCCAGATCAACTTCGTGACAAATGGGGCTTTGCAGTCCCAATTGCTTTTCCCGTTCTACGCCGGGGACGCGGCCTTCTTCTCCGGTTACGCTTTCACCAACCTTGCCTCGCAAGACGCCCTGCTCGAGATTCAGGCGCATGGGCCGGATGGGGCCCTTCTTTCGTTCCTGGACAACCCGCACGCGGAGACAGTCGCATCGAATACTCAAACGGCGAGGCTTGGGAGCGAGTTCTTCAACATTCCGGCAGCGACTCCGCAGAGCGGGTGGGTTCGTGTGTTGACCAACACTCCTGGCCTGGCCAGTTTCTTCCAATACGGCAATGGCATGAATGGCCCGATTAGCATGCTGGACGGATCGGTGGCCGTTACTGAACAGTCGAAAATCCTCTACTTTACACGCATCTATGACGGTGAGGCGGTTTTCCCGACTTTCGCAGGCGCTCAAGACGCCGTGACTCGAATCAGCCTGGTTAACCCGAACGACTCGTCAGTAACCGTCCGGTTTACTTTCTTTGACCCGACGGGCTTTCCGATCGGTCCGGGAAGTGAAAGACAACTACCGCCCAACGGCTTCATTCTGGAAAGGGTTTCCTCACTGATCGGCGTTCCGGGACAATATGACGATGGTTACCTGAAGGCCGAAGTGATCCAGGGCGAAGGAGCGATAGGTTTTGAGCTAATCGAGCTGGAAGACAGCTTGATGGGATTGAACGCTTCCTATGGCAATCCCGGCGATGTTGCCTTCTCAGCCCAGCTGGCCGGAGGGTCCGACACCGGGATACCGGTCTTTACCAACCTCAAATTGGTGAATACATCGGACAGCCCACGAATTCTGACGATCACGGCGTTCGGCGCTGACGGCAACCTTCTGTCACCTCCTCTACAAAATGTTGCCCTGATGCCGAATCAGACCTTTCAGTTCGACGCCGGTGAAGCCTTTGCCGGGAGTCCCATAGCCGGTTTTGTCGGTTCGCTCCTTGTCGAGGCCGATGGCCCGGGTGTAATTGGAGACGTGGTGTTCGGCGATCCTGAGACTGCCCGGTACGCGGCCGCTCTGCCGCTACAGACGGCGCTCTTTACCGAAGCGGTGTTCAGCCAGGTGGCTAACGGACAGCTGACGCCCGATCCGAGCATGGATTGCTTCACCGGAATTGCGTTTTTCAATCCGAACGACGTGCAAGCGCAGGTCTCGCTGAGGGTGTTTAACCACCGCGGCCAGCAGATCGGCAGCACCCGGACGCTTACTCTGGGGCCGCGAAACCGTCTGGCCGATCTCGTCGAGAATCTGGTGGCGGGGACTTCCGATTTGATTCAGGGTTTCATTTCCCTGGAATCCACGCAGCCACTGGTCGCTCAGCAACTGTTCGGCAACGGCACCTTAAGTTTCCTGTCGGCCGTGCCGCCGCAGATCGTGCGGTAGTCAGAAGCGCAGGCGCACACCTGCGGTCGGCACCAGTATCGGCGTTGGCGATCGGAAAACCAGGAAAGTGACGTTGCCGTCCGGATCACGAAGAATCGAACCCTTTCTCAGATATTCAGCCTCTGCTCCCCAGAGGTAGTTGGCCCCCAGATGGAGAGAAACATCGGCTACGCCGCGCCGTCTGTGGTTTTCCCAAAGGCGGATGTCAAGACCGGTTCCGACGCCCCAACTGCCCGCCAGATCGTCGAAGTTGGTTGATGAGAAAATAGGATCACCAAAGAAATCATCAAGCACAGAGCTGCGGGTGAACAGGTACTTCAGGCCGAACAGCCCTTGCACGTAAGGGCGTATTGCCCCCTGTTGGGGTTGAAGACGGAGAAACCCGTGCACGAGAAGGATGTTGTTGCTTGTTTCGACACGCAACGTCACTTCGGGAATATCAGGGCTCAACGGCACAAATCGCCGAGAAGTTCCGTAATTCAAGTATCCAAAATCGACTCCAACCATGAGCGGGCTCTCGCCGATGAAATAACCGAAATGCCCGGAAACACCGTAACCCTCATCATCGATGTTGTCTCGAAATTCGTTCTGGGGCAGTGCGACGATGAAATCCACGCCTGCGTCAAAATTCTGAGCGGCCGCGGACTGGAGCGCGGACACGAGAATCAAACCAACTGCCAAGGCGGCCAGGAACCGTGTCTTCATGTTGTTCCTCCGTACCTTGGATGAAGGAGATCAAGCAAACAGTTCAGGGCGCTTATAGCGTCTTTTAGTTGGTTCCGACTTTTTCCGAAGGGTCGAAGTCTAAACAACCGTAACGTAACAAGGACTGGAATCGAGGAAGGTTCGGGGAGCGGTGGAATCGACGGCGGCGGCAGGTCGAGTAATGCCAGGACAGGAGAGCAAGAACGAGTTGAGCGACGCGGCGTGGGTTGCGGCCAGTCAACGCGGAGATACCAGCGCGTTCAATCGGCTCGTCCTGAAGTGGGAAAAGCCCGTTTATAACCTGGTTCTGCGCATGCTGCAGGATCCTGAAGATGCGGCCGAGACCACGCAAGAGGTGTTTATGCGGGCCTACCGGGCCATCGGCAGTTTCAGGAATGACTCGAGTTTCTCCACCTGGCTGTATCGTATTGCCGCGAATCACTGCCTGACGCGGCTGAAGAAGCGAGGCGCCCAGCCTTCTTGCTCCCTGGATGATCAGGATGTGCGAACCGTGATTCAGCACAGAATGCCGCGGCAGGAATCACACGAACATGAGTTTCTACAGCAGGATGCGGGGCAGCGGGTGAGGGAAGCCCTGGCTCTTCTGTCTCCCGAACAACGCCTCGTACTGGAGTTGAAGTTCTTTCAGGACATGACATTTGAGGAGATAGCCGATTTTGTCCAGGCGCCGTTGAGCACGGTGAAATCCAGGCTGTACGACGGTCTGGGAGTTTTAAAAAACCATTTCGGCCGCCAGAAGCAAGGCGTCCAAACGAAGGTTTGATATGAAGACTGATTGCCATGTTTACCAAGAGATGATTCCTCGTGCCTTGCTTGGGGACCTCGAGGCAGGGCGCGTCGCGGAACTGGAACAACATTTGGCTGCATGCCCGGGTTGCCGTGCTGAACAGACGCAATACCGGGAAACGCTCGAGCATCTGGCGGCGGTCAAAGATGTTCCTGTTCCAAGACATTTCCTGGTTCCTGCCGACACCCGAACGTCATCTTTAGGCGAGCTGTTTCAGGCTCTTGCCCGGTCCTGGAGACTGGCGGGCGCTTTGGTGGCATTTGCCTTGTGCGTGTCGGCGACAATGCTTGCCCTTTCCAACTTTCAATTCCGGGCACAAAACGGGGTCTATGCTTTTTCCTTCGGTCGACCTCTTTCGGATTTGGATGCTTCTCGCAAGACTGAAGCTGCCATCAATGCGCTTCGTGATGAAATGCAGGCCTTCGTCGAGCAGGCGATCCAAGCCGAACGCCAACACTATGTGGCGCTCTTGAGGGCCGAGTTGGAGAAATCGAGTCGGAGTCTGTCTACCGATCAGCGCAGATTTTTGGAACTTGCGCTCTCAGACGTCGAAACCCGGATAAATCAGCGGATCGTCACCACCGGGGCATCACTTGAAAATCGAACGGCACGTTCTCTTGACGCGCTTTATGCTGCTTTACAGGATCAGCGCGCCCGCGATCTGGCGTTCCTCCGGCAGAGCATCGCCCAGACCGCCCGGAGGAGCGAAGCCAATGACCGGCAGACCCAGGAAGTCCTGAGTGCGCTGCTGGAAGTTGCCGATCTTCAAATCCAGGGAATCATGCAGTGATTTCGAATTTTCGTAGAAGGAGCAAACCATGAAGCGTCGTATCATACTGACATCTTTGTCTCTGCTGGCGGCCCTATGGCTTACTGTCACGAAACCCGTTGCCCAGGCGCCGCTTGTGGACAGCGCGGAGGTCCGCCAGGAACTGGAGACCATGGAAGGGATACTGGGCACCACGCTCGGATATGCCGTGAAGCGCCTCGACGGGGGTGAAGCGACTCCCGGGCGCCGGGCCTTCGGCCTTACCGGTGGTGTGAGCGGCGTTAAAGGCTACTATATCCATGGGCAGGGCGCCGTCTTCACGATTCCCCTTTCGGCCCTCCAGCGCTATTCGTTCTCTTACCAGGATTTCGCAGTGGAGATACCGGAAATTGGCGAGGTGGTCGGGCCGGCCGTAGCCGAGGTCGCCGCTCTCACGCAGGAGCTGACGGAAAGTGCTCTGGAGTCTGCCGTTACTGCCGAGACCACCCAGGAAGCGAAGGAAGAGACTAGGCAGGCGCAACGTAAGGCGCAGGAGCGCCAGCAAGAAGTAAAGAAGAAGGTTGAAGAGCAGAAGGTTCGAATCGAAGAGCAGAAAGTTCGAATCAAGGAAAAACTGGAAAAGGCCAAGGAAAAGGCGTTGAAGCGGCGGGCTGAGGTTGTGGAAAGACGCAAGGAATTGCTTCAGCGCCTGGATGAGATAAAGGTCGAGTTAAGAGATGCCCTCGCCCGGTACGGCGACACCCTCTCGGTTGTCAAGCCGGAGGAATCGGTTACGTTGATCCTGTCAGAAGAGAACCACGGTTTCTGGGGTGCCGGTGACAATGCTGGATTGTGCCATGTATTAACCGTCAGGAAATCGCTGGTGACTGACCTTAAATCGGGAAAGATCACGCGAGAGGAATTCAACCGCCGCCTGGTGGATTACAACTACTGAGTAAAGGACCCCAAGGACCCAAAGGACCAAAAGGACTAAAAGGACCCAAAGGACCGAAAGGACTGCGGGGACGCCAAAGACGAGATTAGAAAGGCTCTCCTCCAAGTCTTTGTCCCTGGAGTCCTTTATGTCCTTTATGTCCTTTTCGTCCTTTTCGTCCTTCACATCCTTTTTCCCACACCCCCCAAAAAACTCTTGACTTCCCATCCCGCCTGCGCTATTAACTCGCATTAAGATATATGGCGTCTCTCAATGTGAAACGACCGGGAACCGACGTTGGCGATCAGACCGTTGAATCCTCAAGCTGCTTTCGAATTCTGTGCGCAACCGACCCCGACGGGTTGCGATTCTACAGCAGCCAGGAGCTGCGAAGCCGTTTTCTGATCGATGATTTGTTCAAACCGGGGCGGCTGCAGATGGTCTATTCGGAGCAGGACCGAGTGATCATCGGCAGCGCCGTTCCGGCCTCCGAAGCGATTTTTATGGAAGCTCACCAGGGGCTCCGAACTGCTTACTTCACGGAACGGCGCGAGGTTGGGATTATTAACCTGGGCGGACCGGGGATGGTAGCGGTAGACGGAAACTGCTACACGCTTGACGCGCGTGATGGGCTCTACATCGGGCGCGGCAATCGGAGTGTCTGTTTCACGTCCCGAGACGCGACATCGCCGGCGGCGTTTTACATTGTGAGCTATCCGGCTCATGCGTCTTACCCGGTGCGGCTGGTAACCAAGCAGGATGCGGAACACGTTGAACTGGGCGAGATCGCCGCGTCGAATCGGCGCCACCTTTACAAGTATATTCATCCGGGTGGAGTCCAGAGCTGCCAGTTGGTTATGGGACTTACAGAGTTGGTTCCCGGCAGCGTTTGGAACACTATGCCGGTTCACACCCATCAGCGGCGATCCGAGGTTTATCTGTATTTCGACCTGCCGAACGACCAAGTGGTGATGCACTGTCTCGGCCGGCCGAACGAGACCCGGCATGTCATGGTGCGCAACCGTCAGGCGGTTCTCTCTCCGAGCTGGTCCATCCATGCCGGCGCCGGCACTTCGAACTACTCTTTCATCTGGGCGATGGGAGGGGAAAACCAGGACTTTTCAGATATGGAACCAGTGAGTATGAACGATCTGGCTTAGAACGATCTGATTTATACAGCCTAATAGAGGTTACTGGCATCCCAGGCGTAACCGAAAAAGAGGAGGAGAGCATGAGTGCATTCAAGCAAACGGCTGTACTTGTGGTCCTGGCCTGCCTGGTCGGACTGCTCCAGGCTCCAGACGTGTTCGCACAAGAGGCCCGGGGCACGATTGTGGGCGTGGTAAAAGACGTCAGCGGTGGAGTAGTTCCGGGCGCCGAAGTGAAGGTCACGAATAAAGCCATGGGCACTGTGACGACGGTCGTAACCAACGATGCCGGGCTCTACCAGGCCACTTATCTGATTCCCGGCCTTTACAAGATCGAGTCGTCGATGCCGGGCTTCAAGACGTTCGTGGCGGACGATGTCGAGTTGCGGACCAATGAGAGGCTCGAATACAACATCCAGCTGGAGGTAGGCGAACAGTCTGAAACGATCGTAGTAACCGGCGAGACGCCTTTGTTGGCCACGGCCTCCGCCTCCATGGGCCAAGTGGTAGATGCCCGCCGAGTAGCTGATCTTCCCGTTCCTCACGGCAATCCCTTCTTCCTGATGGGCCTGGCTGCCGGAGTTGGCTTCACCCGAGATCCGCGACTCGACCGACCGTTCGAGCCGACTCATATTGTCGGATACTCTGTCGACGGCACCCGTGCCAATCGCAGCGATGTGACTATCGATGGAGTGGTAGCGACCGCCACGGCCAATCCGGGTGAGGTGACTGCCTCATTCGTCCCGCCGGCAGATATTATCTCCGAGATTGTAGTGCAGACTGCGACCTTTGATGCCAGTTTCGGACAGACCGAGGGCGGTGTTACGAACCTGAGCATGAAGTCAGGGACGAACCAGCTTCACGGCACTGCCTATTGGACCAAGATGGCGCCGGGAATTTTCGCTAACGACTTCTGGGCTAATCGAAACGGACAGGCGCGAGGCGACTTCACCTACGACCGTTGGGGCGGTTCGGTCGGTGGACCGGTCTGGATTCCTGGATTGTACGATGGACGCAACCGCACCTTCTTCATGTGGGGCTATGAGGGGATTCACGAGTCCCGGCCGCGTAACAACGGTACGCCCACAGTGCCCACGGCAGCCATGAAGCAAGGCGATTTCTCGCAACTGCTGAAGCTCGGCTCAAACTATCAGATCTACAATCCCTTTACCCGTCGCCCTGCGGCGACACCGGGGCGCTACGAGCAAGATCCCTTCCCGGATAACATCATTCCCGATGCCCTTATCAATCCGGTGGCGAAGAAGATCCTGAGCTACTTCCCTGATCCTCTACAGGAAGGAGATCCGAACGGCCAAAACAACTTCGTCCAGCCGAACCTGCTCGAACAGGCCAAGTATTACACGCACAGCGTTCGTATCGACCATCAGATCAGCGACAACCACAAGATATTCGGCCGTGGAAGCGTGTATCGCCGGGACAGCACCTACAACAACTACTTCCACAATGAGGTGACCGGCAATGAGTTCCAGTTCCTGAACCGGGCGTTCACGTTTGATGACGTTTACACCTTTAACCCGACCACGGTCATGAATCTCCGTTACGGATACAACCGGTTCATCCGCGGCGACGCCGGCAACCGTTCCTTGATCGGAATGGACTTGACCACGCTTGGCTTCCCCAAGGAGCTTAACGACGCGATTTCGCCCGATATTCGGCGTTTTCCGAGAATCGATATATCCGGCTATCAGGGAACCGCGTCGCCAGGTTACGTGAGGCCCAACGATACTCATTCCTTCATCGGTACTTTAAACAAGATGTTCGGCTCTCACGCCTTTAAGACTGGCATCGAGTTCCGGGCCTACCGCGAGACCAACCGCACTTTCGCCAACGATGAGAGCGGGCGTTACAATTTCGATGGCAGCTGGATGCGCGGGCCTTTGGACAACTCGCCGGGGTCGCCGAGCAACCTGGGTCAATCCGTGGCGGCGCTTCTGATCGGCCTGCCCAGCACCTCGAACACGTATATCGCGCGCAATGCCAGCTACGCTGAACAGTCAACTTCCTGGGGCATCTATTTCCACGATGACTGGAAGGTCAACGACAGGCTAACCGTGAACCTCGGTCTTCGTTACGAGTACGAAGGCGCCTTGACGGAGCGCTTTAACCGCACGGTTCGCGGTTTTGACTTCGACGCTGTCCAACCGTTCGAAGAGCAGGCGCGCGCGATTTATGCCCAGAACCCCATACCAGAACTTTCGCCCGATCAATTCTTAGTGCGCGGCGGTCTGACTTTCGCCGGAGTTAATGGAGAGCCGCGTACTCTATGGAACGCTCCTACGAAGCAGTTCATGCCTCGAATCGGGCTGGCCTACAAGGTCGATCCCAAAACGGTGATACGTGCCGGCTACGGGATCTTCTTTGGGTTCCTGGGACAGCGCCGGGGCGATGTCATTCAGACCGGTTTCAGCCGGAACACTCCGTTTGTCCCCACCGTGGACAATGGGCTGACTTTCATTGCCGATCTCTCCAATCCGTATCCGGATGGGATTCTGGAGCCAGTTGGCGCCGGGCAAGGTATCTTGACCAATGTTGGGTCGAGCATCACGTTCTTCAATGAGAACCCGAAGACCCCCTACATGCAGCGCTGGCAAATTGGCTTCCAACGGGAACTCGGCGCCGGGTATGTGGTTGACGCAGCGTATGTTGGGAACCGGGGGACACATCTCGAGTACATGAATAACGGAAACATCGCATTGCGGAATCTGAATGCGATCCCGAACAAGTACCTGAGCACCAAGCCCACACGCGATGATGAAACCAACAACTGGCTGACGCAGTCCAAGGGAATTCCCAATCCTTTCTACGATCCAGCTACAGGCAAGACCATTCTGCCGGCCGGCGCTTCCAGCGCCTTCACCGGCAAGGAGATCGCACGTAATCGATTGCTTCGGCCTTTCCTGGCTTTTGATGCCGTCAACATGGATGAACAGGAAGGCTATTCCTGGTATCACTCCTTCCAAACGACGATACAGAAGCGATTCTCGCAGGGTTACACCCTGATGGGGAACTACACCTACTCGGAGTTCATGCAGGCGACGGAGCTGTTGAATGCGGGCGACCTGCGACCGACTGAGATGATCTCCGACCTTGATCGTCCGCATCGTTTGACGATCAGTGGCATCTACGAGCTTCCGTTCGGCTACGGAAAGCCTTGGGGGGCCGGTAATCCGGTGCTCTCCAGGATCATCGGCGGGTGGCAGATTTCCGGAATTTACACGATGCAGTCCGGTGCCCCGATCCAATTTTCCAATGACATGATCTTCAAGGGGAACGACGTCGAGCAAATCGAGCTGTCCGCCTCGGAACGCTCGATTGAGCGCTGGTTCAATAACTCTCCCGATCTCTGGGAGACCGACTCGAAAAATCAGCTGGTCAACCACCTGCGGACTTTCCCGCTGCGTTTCGATTTCCTGCGGGCGGACATCGTAAACAATTACGACTTCTCGCTCGTCAAGAAGACACCGGTTACCGAAGGTAAGGAACTCCACTTCAAGGCGGAATTCTTGAACGCGTTCAATCATCCGCAGTTTTCGGCGCCGGATACTAACCCGTCCAGCGCGAACTTCGGCAAGATCCGAGCCAATAACCAGGTGAATTACCCTAGGCGTATCCAGCTCAGCCTGAAGTTCATCTTCTAGTCGCACGTTCAAACGCGTTCGCTTAGGTTAAGGCGCGGGACTCTTGAGTGCCGCGCCTTAACCGTTGAGACCGGGTAGCCTTCCTCGTTTCCATGGAGCGCGTGACTGCTGAGTCGCGCGTCTCTTGAGTCAGTAAAGACATGAACAGGACCGTCTTGCTCAATTCACTTTTGCTTTTTTTCTTTCCTTCGTTTTCCGGTCAGGCGCAAGTTGTGGTGCTGGTAGAAAACGATCTGGATGCGGTCAGGACCGGTGAGACAATCGAGATTCGCGCGTCTGAACTTCTGCGGTTGCTTCCCACTTCAGATCCGAAACGGTTCCATGTGGCTGATGAGCAAGGCAACCGGCTCCTGGTTCAGCCCGTTGATCTGGCCGGCGACGGAATCATCGAACAGTTGATTTTCCAGGCAGACTTCCAGCCGCGTGAAGTCCGGCAGTTCACCATCACGCTGGGTGAACCGCAGCAGCTGACCAGGGAGCAGTTCAAAGCTTACGGCCGGTTCGTTCGTGAGCGGTTTGACGACTTCGCCTGGGAAAACGACCGGGTTGCTCATCGAATGTACGGGCCCGCGCTCGAGACGTGGCAACGGGAACCGCTAACCAGCAGCGCGGTTGATATCTGGTGCAAACGCGTTCGCAGACTAGTGATTAATTACTGGCACATGGTAGATGACTACCATACCGATACCGGAGAGGGAGCGGATTTTTATTCTGCCGGCAAGAGTCGTGGGTGCGGAGGAAGTGGTATCTGGGTTGACAACAAGCTGCATCCATCAAGGAATTTCATGTCTTCGAGGGTGTTGGCAAACGGACCCATCCGGGTTGTCTTTGAGTTGGATTATGGCGCCTGGGTCGTAAAGGGGCAGCGGATTGCCGAGACAAAGCGAATCACCCTCGATGCGGGGCAAAACCTCAGTCGATTTGAAAGCCGCTACCTCAGGGCCAGCCTTGGGGATTTGACTGTCGGCGTCGGAATCAAGAAAAGCGCCGGTTCGACAGTCAAGGTGAAAACGGGAGAAGGCTGGCTACGCACTTGGGAGCCAGTCAAGGGCAACGGCAACGTTGGTTGCGGCATCGTAGCTGACCCGGCTTCAATCGTTGACTCTGTCGAGGATGATCTAAATTACTTGCTCCTGCTCCGTTCTCCGGACGGCTTTTCTGTCTCCTATTTGTGACCGGCCAACAACAATCCCCACTTTTTGGCCAACAAAATTCCCCACTTTAGGATGTTCTCTCCGAAGGGGGAGGACGGACTTTGAAAGGATGGGGAATGATTAATCAA
>Ga0116190_1001494_pt1 | contig 20115 bp, 22 predicted proteins | sample AD_JPNTR4_MetaG_FD_89808 | JGI IMG/M metagenome (GOLD analysis project Ga0116190, IMG submission 89808) | Active sludge microbial communities of municipal wastewater-treating anaerobic digesters from Japan - AD_JPNTR4_MetaG | ecosystem: Engineered > Bioreactor > Anaerobic > Digestate | place...
AGGCAGTCCTTTCTTTTCCGCGCTTCATTCAAGATAAAACAGGAACCCAACACGCAGGCCGCCTGCGCGTCCGCGCATCCTTTTTTGTTGTTTTTTTGAGTCAAGTAAACCATCGCCCGCCTCGCGTAGTAGTCGGCATAAAAGGGATCGAGACGAATGGCTTCATCCAAATCGGCAATCGCGTTTCGATACATGCCCAGTTTCGCGTAAACCATTCCCCGGTTGCCGTAGGAATCGGCATAACCCGGCTGCAGCGCCGTCGCGCGGCTAAAATCCTCGAGGGCGCGCTGATGCCATCCCAGTTCCGCATAGGCCTTGCCTCGGTTGTTGTAAATCAGGACATCATTGTCGCAAATATCGATCGCCTTGTCATAATGGCGGATGGCTTCTTGAAGATCGCCTTCGGCAGATAAAATCAGGCCCAGATTATTAAAAGCCAGATAATTATTTCGGGTTGCCTGCAGGGCGTGGACGTAAAGCGTTTTGCCGTTTTTCCAATAGCCGCATTGTTTCCAGCTGATCAGTGAAAGCATCCCCAAAAAAACGATGGCCGCGGGGACGAGAATTTTCTCGCGCGTCGCTTTCTTGGGAAACAGGGAGGGCAAACCCCACGCCAGCATGATGCCGATGCCGACCAAAGGCAGATAGGTGAAACGGTCGGCCATCCCCTGTCTCCCCACTTGAATGAAGCCCAGAACAGGGAAAACGACAACGGCATACCAAAACCAGCCAACAAACAGCCAGGGATATCGTTTCATCGTGCGAATCACCGCGACCGCAGCGGCAATCGACACGATGGTAGCCGCCAGCGCCCGCCACAAAATCATCTGTTCGGGAAAAGGGTAAAAGACCGCCAGATTCAGGGGCCAGAACGTTTTTTCCAGGTAGACGATGAAGGAAACTGGAGCATTGGCCGCCCGGTCAATCAAGGCGTAATTTTTCGCCGTCAGATTTTGTCTGGCCAGCAAAGTGATGACTGAGAAAATCGCGGAAAATACAAAAAAAGGCGCTTTTTCCCTCGCCAGCCAAAGCCACCGCTTTCCCGGTTGCACCCCGACACGATTCAGCGGCCAGTAATCAAGCAAGAGCATTACCACAGGCAAGGTCACGACCATCGACTTGCTCATCAAACCGCCGATGAAGGCCGAAAGCGTCAAAAGATATTTTTGAGTATTGGGCTGTCTGGCGTACCCGCCGTACCAATATAATGTCAGCATCCAGAAAAAACCGCTCAAAACATCTTTGCGCTCCGCGATCCAAGCGACTGATTCCACATGCAGCGGGTGCAGAGCGAAAAAACCGGCGACAAAGGCACTTTTCCAGACCTCAGCGGTCATCCGGCACAAAAGCCCGAATAGAAGCAGCGTGCTGAAGATATGCAAAAGAAGATTTGTGAGATGATAACCTCCTGCCCGCATCCCGTAAATCTCAGAATCCAACATTAAAGAAAGCCAGGTCAGAGGATGCCAAAATTCACAAAAGGTGGTCAGAAATGCCCAGATGACACCTTCCGGGCTAATGCCGTTTTTTACCTGGATGTTTTGGGTCACGTAAACTTCATCATCAATACTGACAAAATCAAAATGACGCACTTGGGCGAAAACGGCAAGGATCGCCGCCGCCAGAAAGATGCAAATGATCAGCTTTTGCTTCCGCGAACTCATGTTCGGCGGCATCAAGGCTTTCATGATTCTTGGATTGACTTTAATATGGATTTAAGCAATTTTTTTATCAGCCCGTCAAACTGGCGTTTGTGCGGCCACAGACATTGCCGTTTTGGTCAAGACGAAACAAAAGACCCATGAATAACGGAAGCCCCGGCCTTGCGCAAGGCCGGGGCCTACCTGTTTTATTTAACCCATTTGAGGTAATTTTTCACCAGATATTCCGCCGTCTGCAAGGCGCCTTTGGCCGCGCCCAGTTTGGTGTTGTGCGCCAGACAGACATATTTGATGCCGTTTTCGATAATCGGATCCCTGCGAATGCGGCCCACCGTCACGGTCATGCCGCCGCCCTTGTCGCGGTCCATCCGCGGCTGGGGACGAAACGGATCATCGGTGACATCAATCAGATGCTCCGGCGAGCTGGGAAGATGCATTTCGGCAAACTCCTTGCCGAAGTTCATCATCGCTTTTTTCACCTGCTCCGGCGAACACGGTTTCTCGGTCTGAACGAACGCGCAGACCAGATGACCGTCCAGCACCGGCACGCGGGTACAGGTCGCGGTGATGCCGAACGGCGCATTTTCGATTTTATTTCCGGCCAGTCGGCCCAGAATTTTCTGCGGTTCAGTCTCCACTTTCGGCTCTTCCCCTGAAATATAGGGAACGACATTTTCCATCATGTCCATGGCCGAAAGGCCGGGGGTTCTGCCGGCGCCGGACATCGCCTGCAGGGACGTCATCACCACCTGCTTGACACCGAACTGATCCAGAATCGGTTTGAGGGAAACCACCAAACCGGCGATGGTGCAGTTGGATTTGGGAGAAATAAAGCCCTTCCAGTCGCGGTTTTTCTGCTGCACGGCAAGCAGTGCCGCGTGATCCATGTTCACTCCGCCGACCAGAATGGGTGTATCCGCTTCATAGCGAAAAGCCGATGCCGTGCTGATCACCGGCGTGGTCTTGGCATATTTGGGTTCCAGCTCCTTGGCCGGCCCCGCGTCCATGGTGGAAAAAATGATGTCCACCGATCTGGGATCGAAACTCGCCGCTTCTTCCACCGTCATATTGGCGATTTTGGGAGGCAGCTCCTCCGGGCACCACCAGCGGATCGAACCGTTGGCGTCTCTCAAGGCGTCTATGTATTTTTTACCGGCTGAGCGTTCCGACGCGACCAGCTTATTGATTTTAAACCAGGGATGTCCGATCAGACTGACAATGGCCTGCTGGCCGACAATGCCTGTCGCCCCGACAATGGCGATTTTCAACATAAACAATCCTCCTGCTCATTATTTTTCGTTTTCAGATTTTGACAAAACAAACCGTGCCTTTTCGACGTCCGCAGCGATCTGCTTCTTCAACGCTTCGGGACTGCCGAACTTGATGATGTCCCTCATCTTCTCCACAAACTCCGTCTGGATGATCTGACCCCGAAGGTCGCCGGAAAAATCCAGCAGATGGACCTCGAACGTAAAGGTATAATCGGCAAAAGTCGGCTTCTGCCCGATATTGAGCGCCGCCATGTATCGCTTCCCCTGCGCGTTGACAAAAGCCGCGTAAATTCCCGCCGGCGGCAGCAATTCCTTCTCCGGCTCGATGTTGGCGGTTGGAAATCCCAGTTCGACGCCCCGTCCTCTTCCGGAAACCACCTGGCCGGCCACGTTGTAGTGCCTGCCCAGAAATGCGCTCACCTTCGGGAAATTCCCCTGAAGAATTAATTGCCTGATGACCGTGCTGCTGATCACATCGCCTCCCACATTGAACGCTTCAACCACTTCCACATCGAAACGGAGTCTTCGGCCACAGTACATCAGGTAATCGCTGTTTCCCTTTTTGCTGTGGCCGAATGTATAGTCATGGCCGATGACGATTTTTTTGATCTTCAGCCTGTTGACCAGAAAATCCTGAACGAATTCTCCAGCGGTCATTTTGGCGTAATCCAGGCTGAAGGGAATGACCAGCACCCCGTCCACGCCGCAATCCTTGAGGAGAGCGAGCTTTTCTTCCAGCGTCGTGATGAGATAAAATGGCCTGATATCCGGATGCAGAATCATTTTCGGATGCGGATCAAAAGTAATGACCAGCGACTTTGTTTCGGCTTCCCGGGCTTGAACGGCCAGTGTACGGCAGATAAATTGATGCCCTAAATGCACGCCGTCAAAGTTGCCGATCGTCACAAAGCACCCGCAAAAATCCTTCGTTACATCCTCTATGGCTTTAAAGATATTCATTTTCTTTCGCGCTCGTCCCGTTGTCGGCGTGCTAACATAGCACTTTGGCCATTAATTTCAAGTTCATTTTATCTTGACAAGAATATTCGGATGGGTATAGTGCATTTTTCGCGTGCCGAAGTGGCGGAATTGGTAGACGCGCTAGGTTCAGGGTCTAGTGGGCGTGCGCCTGTCCGGGTTCAAATCCCGGCTTCGGCACCATTTTTTGTTCTCATCAGTCTGGAATCTTTCTGAATCAAATAAATCGCCGGTTCTCATAAGGCTTTTTTCTTGACGGTTCAGGCCATTTTTTTTATCCTTTTTTCGATGCGGGTCATAAAAGAATGATTGAAAATATCGTAAACAATTTGTCCGGTTATCTGGAGGGCTCAACCGTCCTGGCGTTCGTGGCCGCTTACCTGGGCGGCGTGCTCATTAGTTTTACCCCCTGCACCTATCCGCTGATTCCGGTCACCGCTGGTTTTATCGGCGCGCAAAAATCGCCGTCCAAAATGCGCGGCTTTGTCCTTTCCATTGTCTATGTCTGCGGCATGGCGTTCACCTATGCGGCATTGGGCGGCGCGGCTTCCCTGTCGGGAAAGCTTTTTGGCCAGATGCAGACCAATTTCTGGACCTATTTCGTCATGGCCAATTTGTGTCTGATCATGGGTCTTGCCATGCTGGATGTCTTCAGCGTCACCCTGCCGGTTCCTCAAAAACTGGCGGCATTCACCGGAGGAGGCGGGCATCGGGGATTTGGCGCAAGTTTTATGATGGGCATGGCATCGGGGGTGGTGATCGGCCCCTGCACGGCGCCCGCGCTGGCCGTTTTGCTGGGATACGTGGCTCTTAAAACCAACGTGGTGTTGGGGATGGCGCTTCTTTTTGTTTTCGCCTTCGGAATGGGCACCCTGCTGATTATCGTCGGCACATTTGCCGGCGTGATTGCCGCCTTGCCCAAATCGGGCACATGGATGACGAAAATAAAGTTCATTTTCGGCCTGATATTAATTGGCGCGGCCGAATATTTCCTGTATACTGCCGGCGTTCTATCAATCCCATAAAGAGGTGATGATGAAAAAAAATCTTTTCGTTGTGGCGCTGCTTCTCGTAACCGTCCTGCTGGTTACGGCCATGGGGCGTTCTCCATCGAAGGACTCTTCCGCCCATGCCGGCCTTCGAACGCCGGATTTTACCCTCCGGGACATCTCGGACAAGACGTTCCGGCTGAGCACGCAGCTCGGCCGTCCCATGGTGATTTTTTTCGGCACGACCTGGTGTCCCGCATGCCGGGCGGAAATGCCGTATTTCAAGGAACTCTACGATAAATATTCCGCCAGAGGATTGAAATTCGTCTACATTGACATCAATGAATCGCCCTCCCGGGTGGCCCGATTCGCCAAGGAAAATTCTTTTCCTTACATTGTTTTGGTTGACACGGACGGCGCTGTTGCGCAGGATTACAATATCATCGGCGTGCCGACGATGATCCTGCTGGACAAGAAAGGTTTCTTGAAGGGGGTCGCCCATCGGGTCAGGGATCTGCCGGTAGAAGCGATCTTTCCGATGGGACAACAATAACGCATCGGCTTTTGCAGGAGGAAAGAAAAATGACGGAAAAAAATTGGCTGCAAGCTTTCACAAAATCGGATACGGACCGGTGGCTGGGCGGCATCTGCGGCGGTTTGGGCGAACACACGCCTTTGCCTTCCTGGGCATGGCGCGTGATTTTTGTTTTGCTGTTCATTATTTATGGCACGGGTTTGCTTATTTACATTGTACTTTGGATCTTTGCGCCATCCAAATCAAAGACATGAGGATAAATAAATGAAATTAAAAAACGACATCTATGTTTACGAGTGGACCAGCCCCTTTGAGAACAACTGCAACAGCTACTTTATCGGCGGCGACGTGGGGGCGCTGATTGATCCGGGCCTGACCGGCTATGTACCCGGACTTCTCGAACAGATGGCCGACGACGGCATTCAACAAAAGGACATCCGCTATGTCATCAACACCCATTCGCATCCCGACCATTTTCAAGGTTCCGAAATTTTCGACCAGGAAAAGGTCAAGGTCGGCCTGCACGCCAAGGAAATTGAATTTCTCAACGCCGACGGCGGCGAACTTTACAGTCTCTTCGGCATCAATGTTCCCCGGATGCGGGTCAATTTTCCGCTGGAGGAAGGCGACCTGGTCATGGGCGGGCGGACTTTCAAGGTCATCCTGACACCGGGACACTCGCCCGGTTCCATCTGTCTTTACTGGCCCGATGAAAAGGCGCTGTTTTGCGGCGACGTCATATTCGACCAGAGTGTCGGCCGCACCGATTTTCCGGGAGGCAGCGGCGACCTGTTGAAAAAAAGCATCCTCAGTCTTTCCAAACTGGATTTGGAACTCGTCCTGCCCGGGCATATGGGCATCATTGCGGGAAAACGCAACGTCGAGAGAAACTTCCAGTTGATCATCCAGGGCATTTTCCCTTACATTTAATTTCCAGGACGGTGAGAAAATCCTATGGCCAACGAAGGCAACAAAGTCATTTATTCCATGATCGGCGTCAGCAAGGTCTATGACAAAAAGCAGGTGCTCAAGGACATTTCCCTTTCCTATTTTTACGGCGCCAAAATCGGCGTCATCGGGCTCAACGGTTCCGGAAAAAGCTCGCTTCTGAAAATCCTGGCCGGCGTCGACCAGGAATTCCTGGGCAAAACCATTCTTTCGCCCGGCTACACCGTGGGCTACCTTGAGCAGGAACCGCGCCTGGATGAAGAAAAAACGGTGCGCCAGATCGTGGAGCAGGGCGTCCAGAAGATTATGGACCTGCTCAACGAATACAATGCCATCAATGAAAAATTCGCCGAGCCGATGTCGGATGAGGAAATGGCCAGACTCTGCGAAAGACAGGGCGAGGTTCAGGAAAAGCTCGACGCGCTGGATGCCTGGGATATCGATTCCCGTCTGGAAATGGCCATGGACGCCCTGCGCTGCCCGCCCGGCGACACGCCGGTTAAAGTGCTCTCCGGCGGCGAGCGTCGCCGCATCGCCCTGTGCCGCCTGCTTCTGCAGAAACCGGACATCCTGCTTCTGGACGAACCGACCAATCATCTGGACGCGGAATCCGTCGCGTGGTTGGAGCATCATCTGCAGAAATACGAGGGCACGGTCATCGCCGTCACGCATGACCGTTATTTTCTGGACAACGTGGCCGGATGGATTCTCGAACTGGACCGGGGCCAGGGCATTCCCTGGAAGGGCAACTACTCTTCATGGCTGGAACAAAAACAAATCCGTCTGAAAAACGAGGAGAAGGCGGAAACCGAACGCCTCAAAACCCTCGAGCGCGAACTGGAATGGATCCGCATGTCGCCCAAGGGGCGGCACGCCAAATCCAAAGCCCGCATCAGCGCCTATGAGGAGCTGCTGGGCAAAACGATGGAAAAGGAATCCGGAACGAAGGAAATCTTCATCGCGCCGGGGCCGCGTCTGGGCAATCTGGTGATTGAGGCGGAGCACGTCAGCAAAGCCTTCGGCGACAAACTCCTGATTGACGACATGAGTTTCAGCCTTCCGCCCGGCGGGATCGTCGGCGTCATCGGACCCAACGGCGCGGGGAAAACCACGCTGTTCAAAATGATTACCGGCCAGGAAAAACCGGACACCGGCACCATCCGCATCGGTGAAACCGTCAAGCTCGCCTACGTGGATCAGAGCCGCGACGCGCTCGATCCGGACAAAAACATCTGGGAGATGATTTCCGACGGCCAGGATTGGATTGCCATCGGCGACCGCCAGATCAATTCGCGCGCTTACGTGTCCCGATTCAATTTTTCCGGAACCGACCAGCAAAAGAAAGTCGGCATGCTCTCCGGCGGAGAGCGCAACCGCGTCCATCTGGCGCGCATGCTGAAGGAAGGCGCCAACGTGCTTCTGCTCGATGAACCGACCAACGATCTGGATGTCAACACGCTGCGCGCGCTGGAAGACGCGCTGGAGAGTTTCGCGGGGTGCGTGGTGGTCATCAGCCACGACCGCTGGTTTCTCGACAGAATCTGCACGCACATTCTGGCTTTCGAAGGCGACAGCCGGGTCATCTTTTTCGACGGCAATTACTCCGAATACGAGGAGGACCGCAGAAAAAGACTGGGCGCGGCAGCCAGCCAGCCTCACCGCATCAAATACCGGCAGCTTACCCGGAGATAAAGATTTAAAAAGCAACACCGCGGTAAAAATTTTCGCTTATCGCCGGTTTAACGCTTTCCTTCAAAAGAAACTCATCGAGACGCTTTGTCACGCCAAGAATCATTTTTGAGGGAAAAGTACGGTTTCCTAGCCCGTCAGGATCGTAATTTTTCGTCAACTTTCTTCATTTATCCGCTTGCCAAAAAGACAAGTGCTTTGTTAAGCACTATCGAAATAAAAGAAAGGAAAAAAACAAATGACGTTGAAAGGCGTGGTGACCGTTATCCGAATTCCTTTTTTGCTTCTGGCTTTGATTCTCGGGGTGCTGGGGGGAGCCGTCGCCTGGTATGAATCCCAACGTTTCGGCTCGCCTTTTTCCCTCCGCTACGCAACTCTGGCCACCTTGGGTCTGCTGTTGGCCCACGCGACGGTCAATATTTTCAACGATTATTTCGACGCCCGCAGCGGTCTGGATTATAAAACCAGCCGGACGCCTTTCAGCGGCGGAAGCGGCGCCGTGCCCGGCGGTTTGCTGACGATCCGGCAAAGTCTGGCTCTGGGCATCGCCTGTCTTGTCCTTCTGGTGCCGCTTGCCGTGTTTTTCATTGTAAAAAGCGGCTGGATGCTGTTGCCGCTTCTGGTGTTGGCGTTGTTGCTCATTATCTTTTACACGCCCCTTATTCTGAAAATGGGCTATCCCGAGTGGTCGGCCGGTCTGGGTCTGGGGATCCTGCCCGTGATGGGCGCTTATTTTGTGCACACCGGCGAATACACATTTTCCGCTTTCGCCGCCTCCCTGCCTTCTTTTTTTCTGGTGCACAACTTGCTTTTGCTCAATGAATTTCCGGACGTCGAGGCGGATGTCACGGTCGGCAGAAGAACCCTGCCCATCGTGATCGGAAAGAAAGGAGCCGCCTTCTTTTTCTCGCTGATGACCGCGCTGGTGTATCTCTGGATTATCTGGGCGGTTGCCTGCCGACACATGCCCGCGTTCGCCCTGCTGGCCCTGCTGACCCTCCCGCTTGCCGTCCAGACCATCCGGGGCGCCTTTAAGTTTCAGGACCGGCCGGTTTTTCTGGATGCGATGGCCAAGAATGTCCAGGTGGTTTTGCTGACCCAGGCGCTTCTGGCGGCGGGATACATTCTGGGCGGTATTTTCATAAACAAAGGCCTTTAGCTTTCCATGACAACGCTACGGCATAAAATCATAGATTTTCTCTATCACACGGCAACCGGGGCGAAGAGAGTGCGCCTGCTGTTGACGCCGATTTTCGGATTGGTTTTTTCCGTGGCCGTCGTCCTGATGATTCTGATTTCGTTTTCCCTGGACAGATTTTTCGGATGGCCTCGATGGATTGCCCGGCCGTGGGCCGAGGTCATTGCCCTGCCGCTTTTGACGGGAGGCGCTTGGCTGTGGTTGTGGTGCGCGGGGAAGTTTTTGAAAACCAGGGGCACGCCCGTGCCGGTGAATCCGCCTCCGCGGTTGATTACCGACGGGCCTTACGCCTATTCACGAAATCCGATGATGACGGGTCTTTTCATGGTCGTGGCCGGCATCGGAATTCTTTTCGGCTCCGTGACGCTGACCTTCATCATGACGCCGATTTTTGTGTCAGTGAGTCTTCTTGAATTCCGGCTCATCGAAGAGCCGGAACTGGCCAGGCGGTTTGGCAAAGCCTACGAAGACTACCGAGCAAAAACGCCGATCATCATTCCCCGCATGGGTTGGAAACGAAAAATTCAGTAATGTTTCGCTCGAAAGCCGGCGTTGTCTCCGGGCCAGGTTCTTCCCCTCCGAAACTTTTTTTCTGGGATAAATTCTTCGGATATGCTATCTGATTGCAATCCAAGGCAGCCGTCTTTGAACAAGGCGGCATCATCGCGTCAATTTGATTCTCAAAACATGAGCTTCGAAAAAGAAATGCCATCAAAGGATAAAAGGCATGGGCGTTGAGTCATCCATCCTCCATTATGGATACATCGTTATCCTGCTGACGACTTTTTTCGGCGGAGAGGAATTCCTGCTGCTGGCGGGTTTTCTGGCGCATCGCGGATATCTGACTTTTCCGCTGATTGTCTTGAGCGGATTCTCGGGCTCGCTGGCCGCGGATCAATTGTATTTTTTTCTGGGTCGGATTAAGGGCCGGGCTTTGCTGGACAAACATCCGTCATGGATGGCCCGGGCAAGGCGCATCCGCAAACTTTTGCACCAACATCAAAATCTCGTTATTCTCCTGTTTCGATTCGTCTACGGCATCCGCGCCGTGACGCCGGTTCTGATCGGATTGAGCAACGTCAGGCCGCTGAAATTTTTCGGGCTCAATGCCCTCGGCGCGATCCTGTGGGCATCCGCTTTAACCGCGCTGGGGTATTTTTTCGGTCAGGCGGCTGAGCTTCTTCTCGGTGACATAAAAAAGTATGAAATCATCATCGTCGCTTTTATCATCGTTTTCGGCCTGGCGATCGTTTTTCTGGAGTACCGCGCGGGAAGCAAAGAAAACCCTTGACGCGCCGGCCGGGCGCCGCTTCTGTCCACCGCTTCTCTTGCTTCCACGGTGACCCGGAACAAAAAAAGAATCCCGAAGAAAAACTTTGCCCCGACACTCACATCGGCGATGTCGTTTCATCGTAGGAGGGATCGAAGAAATCCAGAAAAACCGACAGCGTTTCTTCCCAGGCCCTCTTTTGGGCCTCGCCGAAATACTTCATCATTTCCGCCTCGCGAGTTTCCAGAAACGATTTGAGTCCTCCCGTGCTTTCGAGATCGGCGTAGGTCAGCGGCGCCTTTTCCTGCAGGGCCCGGCGAATCATCTCCAGCCGTTTTTCTTTCATCTCCTCGCGAATAAGTTCCATCATGGCGCTTCCCCCAAAAGGATATTTCATCGTTGGTCATCCCGCCTGCTTTGTCCGATGCCTCGGTTGGGCCGCTTGAGCCTTCCGATGCGGCGAAACGTCAGCAGAGCGACAACGGCTTGCGGAATAATCAGCGCGGCCAGGCTTGCCGTCATAAAATCCTCTGCCGCGACAACATTGGAACAATAAAGACCCGTCACCACAAACGCCGAAACGATGCTGGCGATCAGAAAACCGCGTCCGAAATAGGCGTTGGCTTCATACCAGACAAAATCGTTTTCCATGGTCGCCCTGACGCGGAACCCGTAGAGGCAATTTCTCGGCACCTTCTTCAGGATGAGCGGAACGGCCAGGACAACAAAAAGCCCATTCAGAATCAGAATCGTCGCCACAGCCTTCAGCGGCATTCCATTTCCCCCCTAGCGACAAATTTAGAAATCATTTTTGTTTTTTACGCCGGGCATGGGCGTGGAACCCCTGCCTTTCGTGATGCTCATGTCTCCGGCTTGAACGGAAATCACCCAGTTTTCCAGGTCGAACTGAATATCATGCACGCGGGGCAGTTTCATCAAATCCGCGACCAGCGCCTTGACGCCGGTCAAATTGAAATCTCCCTGGGGATCTTTCATCAGCGAGCCGAAGAGATAGACGGTCTTCCCGATGAACGAATAGCTGATTTTGGTCAAATCCGCGTTGTGGCTGACAAGAATCTGCCGCACTTTTCGGTTGATTTCATATCGGGAATGCTCATCGGACATAAACACCCGTGCAAGTGATGAATTGCAAGCCTTGAGAAACGATCAGCATCATACAGGTTTTGGAAAATAAAACAACCCGAAAGATGGGGTCTGTCTTTGCCCGCGGCGACAGGCCGTGCCGCCCAGAATACTCCCGGATTACAGCGGTTTGATTTTCCGTTTTTCCGGATCGGGATGCTGTCGGTACAAAATGGCGATATTGCCGATGAGGCCGACGAGTTCGCTTTTCGTCATCCGGGCGATACGGGCGGAAATTTCCTTTTTTTCTTCTTTGAATTCGCCGAATTTCACCTTGATGAGCTCATGGTCAAAAAGCGCGGCATCCACCGACGCGATGAGCTGATCGGTCAGTCCTTTCGCGCCGATGATCACCACCGGTCTCAGATGGTGAGCCTGCGCGCGCAGATCCTTTCTTTGCGAGCCTTTGAGTTTCTCCATCCATTTCCCCTTGTTGATTTGGCCTTCCTTACCATAATTAAATTGAATAATAAACTCTGATGATTTTTTAGGCTTTACAAAACCATTCATCGTGATTAAAGTACATCAGCAAAACTTACCGTACTCATTCCGGCGCCTTCAGGTATCAAGACGCGGACTCCGGCGCGCTCCGGGGACGGTTGTTAAAAACAGGCTTCCGTAGAGTTCGGCATCACAAAACAACGGGAGGTTTCCATTGAGCATGGCCAGTCTGCCCCACTATGATTATGACACCGTCATTGTCGGCGGCGGTCCCGCCGGATACTCCGCCGGCATCTATGCCGCCCGAAGCGGGATGAAGGCGCTGCTTCTGGAGGGCGCCTCCACCGTCAGCCAGATCACCATTACCGATTTGATTGAAAATTATCCGGGAATTCCGGACGGCATCAACGGATTCGATTTGATGCAGCTTTTCAAAAAGCAGGCCCTGAATTTCGGCCTGGACATTGTCGCTCAGGACGCCGCGACTCTGGCAAAAAGTGCCGATCACCCCGCTATCTGGGAAGTGACGGCGGCGGACAAAACCTACAGAACGTTGAGCGTCATTGCCGCCACCGGCGCGCAATGGAACAAGCTCGGCGTTCCCGGCGAGGAAGAATTCGCCGGCCGGGGCGTATCCTATTGCGCCACCTGCGACGGACCGTTTTACCGCGGCAAGGACGTCGTGGTGGTGGGCGGCGGCGATACGGCCATTCAGGAGGCGCTGTTTCTGACGCATTTCGCCCGCAAGGTTTTCGTGATTCACCGGCGCGACCGCCTGCGCGCGGCGGCGATTCTGCAAAAACGGGCGTTCACGGAGAAAAAAATTGAATTTGCCTGGAAGTCGAGACTGGTGGAAATCGCGGGCCGGGAATTCGTCACCGGCGTCAGGGTGGCAGATGTCGAATCCGGAAGCGTCAGCGACATTCCGGCGGAAGGCGTTTTCATTTTCGTCGGCCTGACGCCGAACACGGAGCTTTTCCGCGGCATCGTGGAGATGGACCAGGGCGGCTACATCATCACCGATGAAAACATGCGCGCCTCGGCCGCGGGCATTTTCGCCGCCGGCGATTGCCGGGCCAAACGGTTCCGGCAAGTGATCACCGCGGCGGGCGACGGGGCCAACGCCCTCCACAGCGCCGAGCTGTATGTTGATGAGCTCAAAGGCCAGACATACTAATGCCGGTATTCACGGAAGAAACGGATCGCGTTTCGCTTGCGCGGAATAACGTGATGAGGAAAAATACCAGTTTATGGAATCCCTGATCAACACGTGGCAGCACCTGCCCTATCATATCAAACCGTACCTTTTCAGCATCGGTTCGTTTCAACTGCGCTACTACAGCCTGATGTACATCGTCGCCTTCGCCATTGTCTACGCGCTGACCAGCTACCGGATCAAAAACGAAAAATACGAATACACCGTGGAAACGCTCCAGGATGCCATGGTCTGGGGCATGCTGGCCGTTATCATCGGCGCGCGGCTGGGCGAGGTGGTTGTTTACAATCCCGGTTATTATCTGCGGCACCCCCTGGAAATTTTTCTGCCCTTTAGTTTTTCCGACGGCATCAGGTTCACCGGCATCAGCGGCATGTCCTATCACGGCGGCATCGTCGGCGTTCTGATCGTTATGGGGCTGTTTCTGAAAAAAAGAAAAATCAACTTCTGGCGATTTGCCGATTTGATTGTCCCGGCCGTTCCCCTGGGTTACACCTTCGGCCGCCTCGGTAATTTCATCAACGGCGAACTCTGGGGCAGAGTCACCGCCGTGCCGTGGGGCATGTATTTCCCGCTGGATGAGACACACCGCCTGCGCCATCCCTCCCAGCTCTACGAGGCCTTTTTCGAGGGCGTTTTTCTCTTTCTGGTTCTCTGGCCGATTAGAAAAAAGAGTCGCTTTGACGGATTTTTGCTGGGCTGGTACCTCTTCGGCTACGGCTGCGCCCGTTTCCTGGTCGAGTTTTTCCGCGAGCCCGACTTCATGGTCGGACCCGTCAGCATCGGCCAGCTGCTCTGCGCGGTGATGATGGCCGCGGGCGTTGCCGTTCTTGCCTGGCGGAAGAAAACGGCTGTGCTACAAACTCTCAAGGAGAAATGACATGGGAAAGAATCTGGTCATCATCGGCGGCGGCGCGGGCGGCGCTTCGGCGGCGGCGGAAGCCAAACGAAACAATCCTGACCTGAACGTCACCATTTTGCAGAACGGCAAATTCGTTTCCTACGCGTCCTGTCCCACGCCCTACTTTATCGGCGACACCATCAAGGACGAAAACAAACTGGTCGCGCGCACGCCGGAGGAATTCCGCAAGCGGGGCGTGGCGGTGCAACTCGACACGGAAGTCGTCAACATCAATCCCGGCGCGAATTTCGTCGAAACAAAGGACGGCCGGAAACTGCCCTATGATGATCTGGTCATCGGAACCGGCACGTCCGCTTTTGTGCCGGACATTCCCGGCCGCGACCTGCCCGGCGTTTTTTCCCTGCGCAATCTGGAAGACGCCATCCACATCAAAACCTGGCTGCGCGAGCGAAACGCCAAAAAGGTCGTGATCATCGGCGGCGGCTTCATCGGTCTGGAGATGAGCGAGGCGCTGCATTCGGCGGGCATTTCCGCGACCATCATCCACAAGGACCCGCTTCCGGCCAACCGCTGGGACCGGGAACTTTCGGCGGTCATGCTCGAAGAACTCCAGGCCCACGGCGTGGAATTCATCGGCAATGCGCGGGCCAAGGCCATTGAAAAATCATCAGGCGACTCCCTGAAGGTCCTCACCGACCGGGGAGAGTGTCAGGGCGATATGGTCCTGCTGGCGGTGGGCGTCCGGCCCAACGTGACACTGGCCAAAGCCGCCGGGATCGCCATCGGCAAGACGGGGGCCATCGCCGTCAACTTCGCCCAGCAGACGTCCATCGGAAACATTTACGCCGCCGGCGACTGCTGCGAGTCGTGGCACCGCGTCAGCAGACGATGGGTCAATCTGCCGCTGGGCGACATCGCCAACAAGCAGGGGCGCGTCGCCGGACGGAACATCGGCGGGAAGCCGCTGACTTTCGACGGTGTTGTCGGCGCGCAATCCTTCCGGCTTTTCAATCTGGAATGCGCGGCAACCGGCATTTCGGAGAAAGAAGCGCGGGACGCCGGATACGCGCCCGTCAGCAACATCACGTGGGGCAACGCCATCGCCGCGCCGATGGGACCCCGGAAAATCGGGTTGAAACTCGTTGCCGATCAATCATCGGGCAAACTGCTGGGCGCGCAGGCTGTCGGCGTCACCGGCGTCGTGGGCAGAATCAACGCGCTTTCCGTCGCGCTGTGGTCGGGATTGACGCTTGACGAAGTCGGTTATCTCGATCTGGCATACGCGCCGCCTTTCAGCCCGGCGTGGGACATCATTCACAACGCGGCGCAGGCGCTCAATCGGATGATTTGAAAAAAGGAAGCTGACGAATGATTCTCTGGTGGACACTCTTCGGCGTTTTTATCCTCGCGATGCTGGCGCTGGATTTGGGCGTTTTCAACCGTAGGGCGCACGTCATCAAAATGAAGGAGGCCCTGCTCTGGACGGCGTTCTGGATTTCGCTTGCCCTTTGTTTCTGCGCCGGGGTTTACTATTTATACGGCCACGGAAAAGCCATCGAATTCTTCACCGCCTATCTCATCGAATATTCGCTGAGCATTGACAATCTTTTTGTGTTCATGCTCATCTTCCGATTTTTCAACGTGCCGCACGCCAATGAGCACAAAGCGCTGTTCTGGGGCATTCTGCTGGCGCTCATCACCCGCGCCGTGTTCATTTTCGCCGGCGTCGCGCTCATCAACAAATTCCACTGGGTGATGTATGTCTTCGGCGTGTTTCTCATTTACACCGGCATCAAGCTGGCGCTCAACAAACAGACCGAGGTTCATCCCGACAAGAACATCGCGATCAAACTGCTCCGTTACGCGATCCCCGTCAAAAAGGAATTCCACGAAGCGAAGTTTTTCATCATGGAAAACGGCCGGCGTTTCGCCACGCCCATGCTGGCCGTTTTGCTGGCGCTGGAGACCACCGACATCATCTTCGCGATTGATTCCATCCCGGCCGTGCTGGCCATTTCCCGCGACCCCTTTATCGTTTACACCTCCAACGTCTTTGCGATTCTGGGTTTGCGGTCGCTTTTCTTCGCCATTTCCGGTCTGATGAAGCTGTTTCATCTTCTGCACTACGGCCTGGCCGTCATTTTGAGCTTCGTCGGCGTGAAGATGCTGTTAGCGGATTTTTACCCCGTGCCCGTCGGCATTTCCCTGGCGGTGATCGCCTCCGTCCTCGTCCTGTCGGTTGCGGCTTCCCTCATCTGGCCGGATACCAAGTATGAAGACATTCCGAACATCACCATGAAGGATTGATGCCATGCGGACAGACTTTCTCGATCCCTCCGGGGCGCAATTGAAAAAGTGGACGCGGCTCGATGACGCCAGGGGCCGCCGGGAAGAAGGGATGTTTCTGGCCGAAGGCGTCAAGGTGGTGGAAGAACTGCTCATAAGCGACTGGCCGGTCAAGGCACTGCTCGTTATTCCCGAAAAGGAAAAATACTGGAGAGAACTGCCCTTTCCCCGGGAGGTTCCCGTCTATCAACTCAAGCGTTCCCAGTGGGGGAAAATCGGGCAGGACAAAGAACCCGAAGGCGTCATGGCGGTCGTCGGAACGAAAAAAGCGCCGGAGTGGCCCTCCTGGCTGGGCAAATCATCCGGCAATCTTTTGATTTTGCATGAAATCAACAATCCGCTCAACCTCGGCGCGCTCATGCGCAGCGCCCTGTGGTTCGGCTTCGAGGGCGTGATTTTAAGCGCCAACTCGGCGGATTACACCAACCCCAAAGCCGTGCGCGCTTCGATGGGAAGCCTCTTCCATCTGACCACATTTGCCGACATGGATTTGAAAAAAGCTTTGCCGGAAATCAAAAAACATTTTTTCGTCATCGGCTCCGACGCGCGCGAGGGCGTGCCGCCGCGGCCGGTTCAAAAAAAGACGGCGCTGATTTTGGGCAGCGAAAGCCACGGCCTGCCGCAAAGCATTCTGGAGACGGCGGATGAAAGATGGCGCATTCCCGGAGGCGGCAGGGCGGAATCCCTGAGCCTGCCGCAGGCGGCGGCGATCATGATGTACGAATGCACCAGGGAATAAAAAATTGTATCGGTCATTCCCGCGCGGGCGGGAACCGGGAATAATGAATGCGTAGCAACAATATTGTCATTCCGGCGAAGGCCGGAATCGAGTTGAAAAATTTAACTCCTCGCCCTTGAGGGCCACGGCGCCCTTCAGGGCAGAGAGTTTGGAAGAGGGTGAAAAAATGAAAACCTACATTCAAATATCCACAACCACGGAGACCAGAGAACAGGCGCGGAAAATCGCCCGCCATCTGGTTGAGCAGAAACTGGCTGCCTGCGTGCAGATTTCCGGCCCCATGGAAAGTACCTACCGCTGGAAGGGCAATGTGGAGACCGCCAACGAATGGCTCTGCGTGATCAAAACCCGTCCGTCCCTGTTCAAAAAAGTCGAAGCCGCGATTAAAAAACTGCATCCCTACGAAACACCGGAAATCATCGCCGTGCCGATTACCAAAGGCAGCAGGGAATATTTGAACTGGCTGGATGAGGAAACGGAAATCTCTCGTAAATGATGCGGGATATTATGCCGATCCAGATAATATCCCAACTTAAAAAAAGAAAAAGGGGTTGATTATTGTTTAATATTAAGTTATTAAGTCCAAAATCACGGATTGTGTAAAGGTGTGTTAGGCCGACAGCGCTGTCGGCGTTTACAATATTAGCACCGATCCATATAAACAATGTTGGGCCTTCATCAGGAGCATCTGAAAATGGCAGTTCAGCTTGACGTCTCGTGTGTTTACACAATTGCAACACCAGAGCGTCTTCTTGAGGCCTCAAAGTTTCAGATGCCACTACATGAATCAAAACGCTGGGTTGGCGCGGCAGAATACCTGAAGAATGCACATAATGCTGGCCGAGAACTCCCAATAGTTTTCGCAGACTCCAGAGACTGTTCCAAACTGATCGCGTGGAGCGTATTGCGCTCGGTTGCCATTGCCCCGAAAGAAACTCATTACACTATTGGCCAATTGTGGGCTGTCCCGCGATCACGACCGCAAGACCTGCAACTCCTGAATTCAAAGAAACACATAGCAGAAGGCTTCATCCGCCCCTATGCCCTTTGCCAAACCCCGGATTTTCTTCACGTTGAGTCACGAAAACCACGGGGCTGGTTACAAAACAACGCAGCTATTCGTGAAGTTCGCGAGGGCGAACGCCGCTTAACGGCACATATGCGCCTAGAAAGAAACCGCGGAATTGTAAATGCACTAAAAAAACAACGGATGCAGCAGCACAACGGGCGTTTACCGTGTGAGATTTGCGGGTTTGATTTTCTGGAGGCTTATGGCCCCGTTGGTGCTGGCTTTGCGGAGGCCCACCATAAGAAATCATTGGCTGGCTCTCCCAAGGGTGGCCGCGTGACTTCGTTGAATGATTTTGTTGTGGTTTGTGCAAACTGCCACAGAATGCTTCATCGAACTCCAGATTTACCGAGCGTTGATGCTCTCCGTACGCGTGTCCGTAACTCGGCAAAAAAGGCCCAACAAGGCGCTCCAGGCGACGCCAAAAAGCGGCGCGCCTGAGCTTGGCCGTTGGCTGTCCGTCGAAGAGGGGATATATAAATGGTTTTTAAAGATTACAAATTTCTCATTTATTCAGATTTATACAGAATTACCGGTACCGTTAAAGCAACGACTCTTTTATGGTATATTTTGAGAGGTGGTTCATTTAAGTACAATTTCTGGATGAGAACCTGCCTCTACGCTAAAAGCAGCCCGTTGCTAAAATATTCACTTTATCCATTTGCTAGATTTTTCCTTGGCAGACTCACATACAAGCTAGGAATCTCTATTCCACCAAGCACAAAAATCGGTAGTGGGTTTTACATTGGCCACTTTGGCGGAATCGTCGTGAATGGACAAAGTGTAATAGGTAAGAATTGCAATATTTCTCATGGCGTCACTTTAGGTCAAGCAAATAGAGGAAGAAATAAAGGATATCCAACTTTGGGTGACAATGTTTACATCGGCCCCGGTGCAAAAATTGTTGGTGCCGTCAAGATCGGAAACAACGTTGCAATTGGTGACAATTGTGTCGTAACAAAAGATATTCCCGACAACTCTGTTGTTGGAGGCATTCCTGGAAAGGTAATAACCCAAGAAGGCTCAAAAGGATATGTAAACAGAACAGATTACGAAGATAAAATCAGCTAACAACCGCATCAACTCGGACTGGCAATTCCGCTACGCTCCATTTCCAGCCGGTTATGCGGAGCGTTACTCCCCCTTCTCCTGCGCACTTCCCTTCGGCAGTTTTCCGCGGTAGCACTTCAGGGGTTTTTCTTCGGCGATGATGGAGCAGTAGTTGCACAGGATGCATTTTGACTGGCTCTGAATTCCCTTTTTGAATTTGCTGACGATGTCCGGTTCGATGATGAACGGGCGGGACATGGAAACGAAATCGGCCTTGCCGTTTTCAATGATGTCGTTGATGTCATCGAGCTTGTGGATGCCGCCGACAACAATCACCGGTATCCGGACGGCCTTTTTGATTCGCATGGCCGCGTCAAGGTTGTATTTCAGAAGCGGCTTGGGCTGGGCCATGAAGGCTTTGGCAAAGGGAATCGCGATTTGTTTTGCGAAGCGGGGAAGCTTTTTGTATTTGAAGTTGTATTCCATCACGGCCTCGGCGGGCAGTTCGGGGCCGCGCATCATATACAGGCCGTCTTCCACGCACCCGCAGGAAACCTCGATCGCCGCGCAGCCGGATTGCTCCAGCATCCGGGCGATCTCGACGGCTTCTTCGATTCTCATGCCGTTTCTTCGCCCGTCGTGGGCGTTTAGTTTCACCAGCAGGGGATAGTCGCCGACTTTGGCTTTCGCCCTTTTGAAGATCTCGCCGA
>Ga0116190_1001505_pt1 | contig 20000 bp, 31 predicted proteins | sample AD_JPNTR4_MetaG_FD_89808 | JGI IMG/M metagenome (GOLD analysis project Ga0116190, IMG submission 89808) | Active sludge microbial communities of municipal wastewater-treating anaerobic digesters from Japan - AD_JPNTR4_MetaG | ecosystem: Engineered > Bioreactor > Anaerobic > Digestate | place...
AAAAAAAAGAGAAATAAAGTGAAAAAGTTCTTGACGTATAAAACGGCTTTGGTATTATGGTGTCGAAAGTTAAGGGGAGAGCAAAAAAAATAAAGCCCCGAAGCAAAGGAGGAAAAATGAAAGACAATTTAACTATCTGGCAACAGGTTTCAACGGTTCCAGACGATTATCTCACAAAAATCTCTGGCGGGCGCTTAAGCGGCAAGAAAGACATCAACCCGACTTGGCGTCTTATGAAATTAACCGAAATATTCGGTATGGTCGGCTTTGGTTGGCGATACGATATTAAGTCCATTGACTATCGCCAACAAGGCACGGAGGTTGCGTGCTTTGTGATTATTGACCTATACGTTAAACTCGATGGCGAATGGTCAGAACCTATTAGCGGTCAAGGTGGCTCGATGTTCGTGGCAACCGAGCGAAACGGACTCTATGTTAGCGATGAATGCTTGAAAATGGCGGTCACTGACGCCATTTCGGTTGCGTGTAAGCAGCTAGGAATTGCTGCAGATATCTACCTCGGCAAGAGTGATAGCAAGTATTCCAAAACTACGCAAGAACCAACACCAACGCAATCACAAACCAAACAGGCTCCGAAGTCGTCTCCGATGCCAAATAAGGCAGAAATTCAAAAGCAAGTGAAAAATCCAGATGAGCCTGCAACGGAAAAACAAATGGGACTGATAAATCGCAAAATCAAAGAGTTTACCAATGCAGGTGTCGAACTTGACACCTTGAAGGAACTTCTTGAGCTAACCGTAAACAAATCTTCTATCAAAAATCTGACAAAAAAAGAGGCGTCGGCTTATATTGACGAAATGGAATCAATTAAGGACACCTTAATAGAATCGGTAAAAAATAGATAAGGGGGATTATATGAAAATAGTAAACGATGGAGTCCCTGAAGTAATTTTCAGGGCAATGCAAGCCGTGCAGTATCAGAAAAAGGATGCTTTTTCGTCAGCAACAAGACTACTTGCCTCTCCACGCCAATTCTGGCTGGAAAAGAGGCACGACGACGAGCTTGAAGAGCCAGCAAGCGACCGCTTATGGTCCCTGTTAGGGACGGCTATGCATTTGGTAGTCGAAAATGGCGGTTCTGAAGAGACGTCCGAGCAAGAGCTTGAGGTAACCGTTGCAGGTCAACGAATTACAGGCACGTGTGACTATTATAAGGATGGAGTCATTAGCGACTTCAAGTTGACGTCAGTTTGGAGCTACATTTATCGAGCGGATAAAATACCTGATTGGGAAAAACAGCTTAATATTTACGCTTTTATGTTACGCCGAGCAGGTAAAGACGTCAAATGGTTACAAATAATCTGCCTATTTAGAGATTGGCAGAAATCAAAATACGAATTCGAGTCAGACTATCCAAAACAGATAGCCGTCGTTCCTATTCGTCTCTGGAGTCTCGAAGAAGCAGAGGAGTGGGTTACGAAAAAGGTTCTTCAGTTGCTTCAATACTCGAATACGGCTGACAACGAATTACCGTATTGCACTAATGAAGATACGTGGCAAAAGCCAGATAAGTATGCGGTAATGAAAAAAGGCAACAAGAGAGCTGTAAAGCTCTACGAAGATGAAGCCAGCGCACTGGCGCACGTCGAGCAAGACGCCAACTTTTATCTGGAAATTAGAAAAGGAGAGCCGACGAGGTGCATCGGATATTGTCCGATGAAAGATATTTGTAATCAACATCAAGAATATTTGAAAGAACAGATGGAGGCATTATGAGAAAAGACGAACTATTAACTACATCAGAACTGTGTAAACAATTCGGAGTATCAAAGCAAACTGTATATTACTGGTTAAAAAAAGGTTTGCCTTATAAAAAAAGGAAAGTAGGTGGCAAGTACCTATTTAATTTAGGGGAGGTACTTGCTTTCCTGGACAAATGGAAAAAATGGGAAAGGAGGGTTAACTGAAATGGCTAAAAGGATGAAAATGGATAAAGGCGAGCTTCAATCGCTCATAGCCGTTGGTTTTATAATCTTCGGTTTTATAATCGTAGTGTTGATTTCCCGATGGAAAACGAAATTGAAGTTATGATGAATAACGTAGTACTATCTCTCAAAGAGATTATAAACAATCTCAATGATCTAAATTTGTATTGGAATTCTGATGATATCAAGAAACAAATCAATAAAATTATAGGAAATAAATAGGAGGAGAACGATGTTTAAAGTAAACAAAAGAATGTATGAGCTGCTCATAGAATGGGCAAGAGAGCAAGGATATAAAGAAAACTATGATTTTGACGAAGACGACTTAAACGAAATCATAGAATATAAGGGTAAAATAGTAGCTAAACCAAATAGAGAGAAACATCGATGGTATGATATAGTAGAAGTGGTTAAAGAATTTGTAGTCAACGGAGAACCGTTCTATATCGTTTATAACACATACGAAACTCACGATGAGATGATGCAAAAATCTGACATTGATTATGATATGGATCCAAGCCTCTGTGAAAAAGTAGACGTAATAGGCCATAAATACAGGAGGATAGAATGACAGATAGGGAGTTTAGAAAGGAGTTTGTAGAAGCGTTAAACAAAACAATGAAACAAAAGGAGAAGAACAATGAATGAAGAAGGATAAAATATATCACTTCATCGCAGGATGGATGATTTACATCCTAACGTCTGCTTTATCAGTGCGGTCCGGTTATTCGCTTATCTGGAGCTATCGAATGGTAATAATTATCGGAGCTGGGAAAGAGTTGATTTATGACAAGCTATTCAAGCGAGGTTGTCCTGAGCTTGACGATTTTACCTGGACAATGATTGGTGGAATAATAGCAGACTTCACATTTACTACATTTTGGGGGATATTATGATAGTCATAATCATAATCGCAATGGTGCTATTGCTATTTGCTAATGGAGCACTGTTTTACCTGATATTCACAGATCAGGTCGAAGGAGCGTTATTCAGGATAGCTACTGTTTCCGGCGTAGCTGGAGCGCTTATTATTATTGGCTATGTAATAACGGAGTGTCTGCTATGAGACGACCAAATTGGCGACCTCGTGAAAAGTGGTTCGTTCAAGAATTCAGCGCTTGGTGTAGTCGTTTCGGTTGTTATTTAGTCGACATTCCAGACGCAATCGTAAGCCGTGGGCAAGTTGTAATTAGAGAGAAGCAACGACCAGCTGATAGCGTGCTAATCACGCCAACGGCGTTATATTTAATTGAATTCAAGGTTGGCGGTGTGACTCAATCGGATCATCAGCGCCTGCGAGAAAAGATTTACAACAATATCAATCCGAACGCTTATTATGTCATTCGTAAGTGGCAACAGAAGCGTAACGGGCGATTAAATGATTGTTATGATATTAAACAAAACGGCGAGCTGGTAGCACGGCTCGCCAGTATTCAAGAAGTTGTTAATTATTTTAAGGAGTTATTATGAAATTCGATTATCAACGTGAAACGATGGCTTGCAAGCTCGCAAAAGACTTCATCACTATCGAAGCAACTGCTACCTATCAAGATTTGTTTTATTGGCTGGATGGTTGGGGGTTCCTAAAGTGGGAAAACATTGAGACAACGGCAACTGGAAAGATTAAGCAATACGGATATGGTTCAAAAGAAGTCGGCGTATTTAGATTTTTGTTAAATAGGAAAATCGACGTCAAATTCTTCGAGGACGTTACAAGAGACGTTAAGGATATTGCTATCGAAACTATCCAAAAACTGGTTGCAAATATCGGTTTGGATGATAGTGAAATTGAAGTCTTTGAATGGCAAGCAGTTAAGAGTCGGTTCAACAAAAACCTTGACAATAAAAAGGATATAGAACAAAGTCATTTTTAGAGCAAAAAAGGAGGATTATATGAGAGCAACAAACTTCAAGGACTGTATCGTCAAGATACACGTCCGTTACCATTCTATCGAACTATCAGACGACGTAAGGCGTCAAATCGAGGCGTTTTGCTTGAATCAATACGGCACGGACGTCAAGATTATTTCCGAGCGTTATTTGTATGGATACGGTAACGAATATGCCAAGATGTTTAGTTATCTATCAATAAGCCGTGCCATAGACGTCGCAATCTTCGAGTTACCAGACGACTTAAATTTAGCTTATTATTTCGGATATGTGAAGTGCCTAAAAGACAAAGTATCAAGTTACATTATGCACGCCTTTAGCCAATTACCCGAATTCACTATGTTGGAGTAGCTTATGTTTGGCAAAGTAAACGAATCACTTTGGCAAGATAGTAATTTCATTAAGCTATCCGAAACAGCAAGGCTACTGTATTTGTATCTCTTAACTAATAAGCATAGGGGTATCCTTGGTGTTTATAGGCTGCCCCTTGCCTATATCGAAGCAGATACAGGTATAAAAGGGAAGCCATTAACGCAAGCGCTTAATGATCTCGTTGATATAGGTTATATTGAATATGATAATGACAACGAAGTGGTGCTTATTGTAAAATACCTGCAAATTAACACCCATTATAATTATAAGCACATTCAAGGTGGCATAAGAGAAATACAGGAGCTTAAACTATCCAACGTCAGTAAAACTTTTAAATCTATAATAAGTAAAATTATAGAGACAGACGCTAATCAACAAAACATCGATAAATTCAAGGAAATATTAACAATCGTTGAGCAACAGATTGACAATACATTGGCAATCGATTGCCAACCGATTGGCAATGGGTTGCCTGTATCTATATCTATATCTAATTCTATATCTAATTCTAAAGAGGGGGGTGTGGGGGGAGAAAAAAAGAGCGACCTCGAACTCGTGAAAGAGATACACCAAAAGCTTTGTGATGAGAGCGGCAAAAACTTTAAATTAACCGAGGCCGTCAAAACATCGATACGTGCGAGGCTCAACGACGGCTTCACAAAAGAAGAGATATTCGAGGCTATAGAAAAGCAAGTCGCAAATTGCAAGGAGAACAACGTGCCTCAATATATGCATCCGTCGACGGTTTTTCGTAATACGACGTCGATTGAGCGTGCTATAAGTTATCAACCGAAAAAACAGAACAATGGGAAAATCGTAATAGCAGACGATGATCCGTTGAATTTTCTTTAGGAGGACGAAATGAGCGAAATTCTAAAACAGTATGATGTAAATACATTAATTGAAACGTATCTACAACGATTGAAAGACCCTGTTTTCAAAGCAAAAATTGAGGCAGAGCAGGCAGAAATTAAAAAAAAACAGGAAAAAATTGAGTTTCTAAAATCGAACTCATATAAATTAGAATTACCAGACTGGTATGAGCTTAATAACAGCAAAGTTGTAACACAATTAAAACAAGCGCTTATCAATATAAATGAACAAAAGTCATTTGCTCTATTCGGTTCGGTCGGCAGTGGTAAAACACTACTGGCAGAGTTGATTGCTGAAGCTGTGTTGCCGAAACACTATCGAAAAGACGTAAGTTATGAGTTCGTAGATGCTTCAGAAATTTGGGAACGAGCCAAGGACGCTTATTCTCGAAAAGAGAGAGTACGTGCTTATGATATGCTCTCCCGTAACTTCATATTAGACGACTTAGGTTCAGAGGAAGATACGCCTGCCAGCCGTGCCTTTTTTACGTCATTATTATTAGAAATCTACAATCGGTGGCGTGGTGGTGGTTTTCGGTTGCTTATAATAACGTCTAATTTAGGGCTTAATGAAATACAAAACCGTTATACCGAACGGATACGTTCGAGGTTCGATGAGATGTTCACTCTATTTATGCTCCAAAAGCGTGATTTTCGCAGTGAAAAGCGCAGGGGCTGGAGCGATAATAAATAAGGGGGGAAAATGATGAGCTACGAAATTGCTAACTTAAAATCAGCAAACAGAAGATTAAAGCGAATATTAACAGACATACAGGAAAACAGCGAAACAGGAGAGCTTTCGCAATATGGCATACCGCTGCTGGTAATTCAAGGGGATATCGAAGAGATAATCAATCTTTTGAAGAGTGCCAACAAAATAGACGATGAATATGTCAGAAACAAACTAATTGATAAAATAATCGGGGAGGAAAACGGACGTGACGACTTTATTGTAAATCCAAGCGAAACGACAAAAGAAGAAATACGAAAAATAGTGGAAGAATGCAAAGAGAGTGTAAGCAAGATGTTTAGCGAGTGTTTAGACGAACTTTATCATAGAAACGTAACCTTTGAAACCGACGATTTAGTATTATCGCTAACACAAAAAGAGTATGGCAACCTAATCAATAAAAGAGATACACACGGGAAAGTGATAAGAAAACATGAGATATTTTCAGACGAGAGCACAGACGTTCAGATAAGATGGATCATCGACAAAGAAGGAGTAGAAAAATTAGGCATAAGAGGGAGTATCCTTTTTTTTAGAGGAGAAACTGAAGCAATTGAGGATTTAATAGACGTCGTTAAAAAACACATAAAAGAGAAAATCAAAGAAAGATAGGAGGAAAAATGATAACTGTAATTAAAATTATCTTGCTGGTATTACTGCTATCAATCTTGGTCAAGGTAGTCTGTTACGGCGGACGTTACGATTCTACAATTGAGCAATTAGACGATTATGATGACGACGAAGAATTCGACGATGATGAAGAATTATAAAAATATTGAAGAAAATGCTTGACAAGTCAAATGATATTTAACAAAGGGGAATTGTATGGCAAGGATATCCTGCCAGTATGAACTATTGTTACAGCTTGACACCGAGCTTAACAAAAACAATGGACTTTCATAGAAGTCCTCCTTGGGCGAGCGGGGACGGCTCTTCCTCGCTCGCAGTTTACTCAGAGCCAATAAGGGGGAGCGTGTGAAATTTGACGCATATGTCAAAGACTTAAAGATACTGCCTGAAAACAGAGACGACTTCGTCCGTTTTTTGGCGTCATTAGATAGCGATTATGTCACTATCGAAATCAAATCGAAAACTAAGACACGCACTTCATCCCAAAATAACGCAATCCATTTATATTTTTCCCTTTTATCCGATGCATTCAACGAAGCTGGTATTGACGCTAAGCTTATCTTGGCAGAAGAGGTCGACGTGCCTGTAACCGCCGAATTGATAAAAGAGACTTTATGGAGACCAATCCAAAAAGCGCAAACAGATAAGGACTCGTCGACTAAGTTATCAACTAAAGAAGTGAGTGAAATCTACGAAACGGTAAACAGATATACTGCAGAAAAATTTGGCATATCCGTGCCGTTTCCAACAGAGGAGTATTTTTGATGAAGCGAAAGAAAGAGTTAGAAAGAGAATATTACGCAGTGAAAAATACATACGATAAACTTTTCAATGCAACGATAGAGCAATGAGCCAAGAGAATAAATCAAAACGTAAAGGTATAAATAAAACTGGCGCAAAGGGAATATATGACCCCGATATGTTACCAGTCGTAGAGCGCATGAAAGCCGAAGCGCATACTGACAAAGAGATATTTGAAGAGTTAAAAATAAGTAAAACAGCATTTTACAATTTACTTAACAAAAATACGGACTTTAGGAACGCATATAATAAAGGTAAGGAGCAAACAAAAACCTATTTGGAATCCTTAACCGTTTCGGCTATCCAAAAACTCCTGACTGGTGTCGAGACAACAGAGACGACTACGAAGTTTCGAACTAACAAAGATGGCGAAAAGGTATTGGTCGAACAGACAATCAAACACAAAACGGCTGAACCGAATGCGTATCTAACGTCAACGCTTGTAAAAATTGGCGTCGGTGGACTTGGCAAAGAGGCCGACGACGATAAGATAAGAGAAGTTATAATCAATCTCAATAAATACAAAAAGGTTAGCAATGAGGAACTCGACAACGATAAATAGCGATGAAGTGATGAACGAAGCGTTTATTGACTTAGTCGACTATTACGACAAGCGGCTAATCGTTATGTATGGCGGGGCGGGTAGTGGTAAGTCAGTAGCCTCTGCTCAAATTATCGTTATGAGTATGCTTCAAGGTCGCAATCAGCTAATCGTTCGCAAGGTTGCTCGCACTCTAAAGCGTTCTGTGTTTAATGAGGTGTTGAAAGCATTAGACCAGTTAGAGGTAGCCGACTTGTTTAAGATCAACTATTCGGATATGACTATACGATGTCAAATCGGTAGCGTTGCGTATTTCGTCGGCTGCGATGATGCAGAGAAATTAAAGTCTATCACGCCGCCAAGCGGGATGTTTAACGACGTGCATATTGAAGAAGCGACAGAAATTAGTGAGGACGACTTTTTGCTAATTGACTCCAGGCAGCGTGGCGACTCGAAGCTCCCTCGACGAATGTTTTTGCGATTTAATCCGATACGTCAATCGCACTGGATAAAAAGAGAAATATTCGATAGCGGCAAATACGATTGTTTGTATCACAAAACTACGTGCGAAGACAATAAGTTCCTGTCTGATATCGATAAACAACGATATCGCAATTACAAAGACCAATCTGATTATATGTATAACGTTTATTATTTAGGTAATTGGGGTGTTATCGGTGGCGTAATATTCGACTACTCCGTGGCAACCGAAAAGCCAGAGAGATTGACTGGTATCAAACCGACTTACGGGCTTGATTTTGGATGGAACAATCCGAGCGCAATCGTTCGAGTATATTCAGACGATAGTATAATATACGTTGATGAAGAGATATACCAAAAAGAACTAACCAACGAACGACTTGCCGAACTTGCAAAACGATTTACCGAAGGATCGATTATCTATTGCGATTCAGCCGAGCCGAAATCTATTCAGAAACTACGTTCGTTAGGTGTGTCGGCGTTACCTGTGAAAAAGGGTGCTGGAAGTGTTTTAAGCGGTATTAGGTACATCCAAGGCAAAAAACTAATCGTCAATCAATCGTGTGTGAATTTAATTAACGAGTTGGATTCGTATCACTTCAAAAAAGATAAAAACGGCGAGGTTATGGAAGTGCCTGAACTAACAGACGACCACGCAATCGATGCTTTGCGATACGCACTTGAGGAGAAAATGAACCAAAGCGAAACGGTAATCGGTTATCCAAATACTACTATAGGATGGCAATAATGGACTACGTAAGCAATTTTTCTACGCAATACAAGAAATTCGGAACGTTTGATAATTTCAGACCGACTCTAATAAAAGATATTATCGAGGCGAATAAGGTAAAAGATAAAGAAGCTCAAGCTAAGTGGAACAGATACTTGCAATCGATTGGTTCTCTTGAAATTGACAAGAAGATTCGTTCTATTCATACTAAAATCAACAATAAATTAAAACACGATTTCAGAGGCGAAATCGTATCAACGCAAACCAATTATTTCATTGGTCGACCGATTAGCTATAACATCCGAGACGATGAGATACCTGAACGCCAAAGACTTCTGTTTACCGAATTTGTAGACAGAAACAAACTCGCAAGTCAAGACCAATATTTAGCTAAGCGCTTATCGGCACTCGGAAAAGCAGGGCGGTTATATTACCAGCTTGACAAAAAGCTGTGGATGGTCAATCTAATGCCCTACGAGTTCAAGATCGTCAAAGATGAGATAACGAACGAAACACTTTTCGCAATACGATACTACGACGTCGAAACGTCAGATAAGAAAATACGCAAACAAGTCGAGTTCTACGATAATCAATTCGTCTATTACTACACGCAATCCGATGACGGAGAGAATTACTACGAAGATAGCTACAATTTCAACCTACCCGAAACCAATGAGGACGGGTCAAAGGTCACTCAATACTTGCACGGATTTACAAAAGTGCCAATCGTTGAATTCAGAAACAATGAAGAGGGTTCGGGCGATTTCGACCGTGTAGAAACTCTAATCGATGCATATGATAGAATTGCTTCGTCTGATTTAGACGATTTAGAGGATATTCGTGACAGCTTATTATTTCTAAAACGTATGAAACTAGACCCGAGTCAAATGCAACAGCTGCGTGACGCCAAGCTTATTCAGACGATGGACGAACTTGCAGATGCTCGATATATTAGTAAGGCAATTGGAGATACTCGTCTGGCCGACACTATTAACAGGCTCAAAGATAATATCTACAGGATAAGCAGAACCGTTGACTTTTCCGATGAAAAGTTTTCAGGTGCAGCGCAAAGTGGCGAAAGCCGCAAATATAAGCTGCTTGCAATGGATAACAATAGATTAGACAAAATAGCCTCTTTTGAATATGGGTTAGACGCACAATTAGAAGTGTTAGTCACTGGTTGGCGAATGCTGCACGGGATCGAATTCAATCCGCATGGGATTAGTTACGATTTTCAAGCGAATATCCCAAATGACGAAACATACTGGGCAGAACTTGCACAAAAGCTGAACGGTATTATCAGCAAACGGTCGATTATCGATATACTACCTTCGTCAATAGTAGAAAATACCGACGAAGAATTGAAACGCATAGAAGAAGAACAGGACGATTATTTATCGTCTCTTTACAGGACAATAGACAATGATTCTCAAGAACCGCAAGCAACGAATTGACTTTTTTACCGAGCAGTTCGGCTACGTACAAAAAGACCTCGATCGACTCGAAGTCAAAGCGGCTCGTGAACTTGCGAAGCTATACAAGCAGACATTTAATGAGGTTAAGCTACGAATCAGTGAGCTATACGAAAAGCACGCCGTTCAAGGAAAACTATCACGTGACGAATTGATGAAATATAACAGGCTATTAGAGATGCAAAGGTCAATTGCAGAGCGGTTAAAATCATTAGGAATCGAAAACAATGAAAAGAATGTCAATTTTATACTTGACGCAGCCCGTATGAGCTATTTACGAGTCCGTTACGGTGCTACCGAAGCACTCGGCTTAAAGGTAGCTACTTACGGTGTCAACGAACGTGTAATCGAGGCGAGCCTGTTTAACCCGTTAGACAAGATAGGACACCAATCGAGGACGCTTCTAAATTTAGGCGACTCGGCTATCGCTGTTAAGGATGCTGTAAACAAGGGCATTATCGAAGGGTTTGCGTATGAAGATACAGCAAAGCTTATCACTCAAGCTGGAGAAGAGGCGTTCAAGCGAGCAGTACGTATTGTTAGAACCGAGCAACACCGAGCTGCTAACGTTGCTCTTGAAGCCGCAATGACCGAAGCAAAAGAAGCAGGCGAGTCGTTAGGTATACGAATAGCAAAACGCTGGCTTACAGCACACGATTCAGACGTCAGAGACTCGCATGATTACATGGACGGGCAACTTGCTGATGAGCTTGGTTATTTCTATTCGGATACAGGAGCAATGACACAGTATCCCGGCGGTTTTGGCTTACCTGAAGAGGATATCAATTGCCGATGTACTATGACGCAAGAGATAGTATCCGACGATAACAACGAGCTTAATCAAGCTATAACCGTAGAACCTTTTGAAAAGTGGCAAAAAGCCAACGGCGAGGCGATATTGTATGGGCGTTAAGGTGCAGACTTACGGTAGCGATATTAAGCGCAAGGCTATTGATAAGCTGTATGCTGGAATGGTAATCGCTCGAGGTCACCTTGAAAAGCATATCAAAGACATAACGCCAATAATAACGGGTAATTTGAGAAACTCGACTTACGGCGATACTATTGAAAAAACCGAAGGAGCTGTAAAGACAAAAGTATGGCAAGCGGCTCATTACGCAATATTCGTTGAAGCTCGCAAGTTTCATTTCACAACTGGGATGAGATTTGCCGAGCAAGGGATAAAGGAAATATTTCAAAAAGTCAGATTATGACTTATTGGATAAATAAAAGACAATAAGGAGAATAAGACAATGGAACGATGGCTACTACACCAACTATCGCAAGAAGGGGCGAAAGGCGGGGAAGGCGCAGGAACTGGCGACCAAGCTGGTCAAACTGATAACACAAAGGGCGTGGACTTAACTAAATTAACAGAAAGCGATATTAAAAAACTCATTGAGACTAATCAAACTCTGAAAAGCGAAATGCAAAAGGAAGCCGATCGAGTTTTCTCTAAAGGACTCGAAACGTGGAAGCAAAACAACCTCGAAAAAATTATCAATGAGGAGATTGAAAAAAGAGCAAAGGAGAATAACCCGCAAGAAACCGAAGAGCAGAAAAATATTCGGGCAATGAGGGAAGAAATAAATTCGCTCAAACTAAAATACACTATCGCTGAAAATCAAGCTAAAGCGCTTAAGATAGCGACAGAAAAGAAAATTCCAGACAGCTTTTTAGACGTGCTGGACTACTCGAACACGGAGAAGATGGATAAGCAACTTGACTCCATCGAAGCGACGTGGACGAAAGCACTCGAGGCGAGGATTGAAGAAGAAGTCGCAAAAAGAACGGGTAGACCGAGCCCGACTAAAACGTCAGATTCAATGAAAAATCCATATGAGACGAATCCTTGGGAGACAAAGACCCGTTCGGTGACAATGCAAGCTAAAATTGAGATGGAAAATCCAGAGCTTGCAGCGTTCCTGAAAAAACAAGCAGGGACTACATAAACAATAAAAAGGAGAATATATTATGCCTATTACATTAGACGATTTGAAAACCGTAGAGGCGCCTTCGTTCGCAAAGGCTGTCAACGAGTATTATTTTAGAAAGAACGTATTAGTTAACAGCGGGGCGGCAATTCGTCGCACTCCTGAAGACTTAGGAATCAATCCTGACCACGGTGCACGGCTTGTAGATATTCCACTTTTGAAAATTGACAGCGAATCGCACGTTGATCTTGTAGACACTAACACCACGACAAGCGCTGTCGGTATCGAAGCTGGCAGACAGGTAGCTCGTAACCTGTTCAGAGGACGTGCATGGGGCAAGTCTGCTATTGCTCAATATATGCTCGGAAAAGACCCCCTTGAAGGATTAGCAGAGCTTATCGGTAACTTCTGGGCAACAAACGAGCACAAAGCAATCTTGCACATTTTAGCAGGCCTTTTCGGTGATGACGGCGGGGCTACATCTGAAATTACAGCACGATACAAAGATTCAACGAGCGCTGGTATAGTAACCGAGTCAATTGTAAAGGAAGGGTTGTATCAAATGGGGGATCAGTTCGACAGAATCAAGCTTATGATGGTTCACCCTGATGTATATAAGCTTCTTGACCTTGATCAAGCGGTTGTCGAAGTTCAAGATGAAAACCTAAACCTATACCCAATTTTAAGAGGCACTGGAATTAGAATCCACGTCGACTCATCTATGCCACGCCATAATTTGAGCGTGCCTAACGATATCGGCGCTAACAATTCGACGATTTATTATCTCGGCGAAGGTGCTTTTACTATCTCGACAATGTTCGACTATTTGAAAGCTGAGGAAGCCGCAAGCGCTGGCGAGGTAAGAGTTCACAACAGACGAATTTACTTCGCACATCCGAACGGACTAAGTTGGCAATCTGCAGCACCTACTAACGTTGCTGGTCAAGACCTAACACCAACGAACGCACAGCTTGCGACAAAGACAAATTGGAAAAAATGCGCATCTATTGAAAACATCCTAATTGTCCGACAAGACGTAGCAGTGGCGCAGTAAGGAGGTTTACAATGGCATTCAAAGCAAGATCAAAAGCCGAAGCCGATGCAATTGTTATGCATCAGAGGTCGGCTGCAACAAAAACCGACGTTGCAAATGTTAAGTCTGATACAGGTAATATCTTAACCGATACGGGTTTAATAAAAAGTGACGTTGCAAATGTTATGTCTGATATCAGATTTTTGCATAATCTCATCGCAGGTAATGTCTTAACCGATACGGGTTTAATAAAAAGTGACCTAGGAAATATAAAAAACACGCTCGATATGATACTTGGCGTTACAGTATGTTTCTATGTAATTAAAGATGTTGATGGCACACCTATTAATGGCGCACAAGTAACGTTTCATTTGAGCGGTTCAGCTGACATCCTTGCCTCAACTGACGCATCTGGAGCGGCGTTCGTCAGAGGGATCCCACCAAGTGCAACGTCATATGCTTATACGGTAAAAGCTGCAGGTTATACAGATATGACAAATAAACCTATTACTGTTAATGGTGACTGTCTCAAAATCGTCGAAATGGTTGGGACTTAAGAATAATGAGGGGACTTGTTCCCCTCCCCCTTGGGGGCAAAAATGAAAATAAGTGACGTAAAAACAATACTAAACATAACCGACTCGCAGCAAGACAATATCATCGGTGTGCTTTTGCCTTTGGTTATCGACGCCTTGGAAAAAGAAGTCAATTTCGTATTCCCAGAAAAAACGTCAAACGGCACTACCGAAAAGGACGTCCCAAAAGGACTACAGCCTGTAGTAGCTTATGACATAGCGATGCGACTCGGTAATATCGACGTCAAGTCATTACGATTAGGCGACTATTCGGTTACTTACGACGGGACGCCAACAGATGCACGGGCTCGGATAGTCGATAATTTCAGGAAGTCTGACGTATGGTAGAACTACTTATGACAAAAACGGTATCGATATACCGAGGATTTTACGAAAATTCTGACGGGCTTGGCGGTTTTAGTCGGTATCCGAAATGGCTCAAAAAGGTAAAAGCAAAGATTGACCAGCGTGACAGGCGTGAGACATTTCAAAACCAAGCGCTTGATGTCGAATGCACACACGTTATCTACACGAAAGAAAAACTGAAGGTTGACGACGTGATTGAGTTCGATGACGTCAAGTTCAACGTTTTGGCAGTCGAGGAATTCGACGATGTTTTAGTCGGCAAAAACAGCCATTTTAAGGCATTGTGTAAGGAGCAATTGAAATGATTAACCTTATCAAAACAGCAGTATATACGAAGCTAAATACTCTTTTTAGTGGCAAGGTGTTCTATTCATTTGCTCCAATTGCCGACGGCAAATACTACATCTACGACGTAATAACGGCTGACGACTCTTCGACTCACTGCTCGACTAACCTGGCTGTATTGGTGCAAGTGTTAGTCGTCTATCCTGAACGCACTACCTCGGTTGAGCCTGATAACGATTTGGCAACGATTATCGATAATTTGAAGCTCGCAGACTTAAGCGCTTCAGGTTCTTACGGTTCGGTTCAATCAAAGTCGATGGTAGTGGATATGGTATCGCCTTCGAAATTCGACCCGCAAACAAAGCAATTTGTCGGCTTTGTGAGATTTAGAGGCGACTTTACAATTAACAAAAATTAAAAGGAGTATATAAAAATGGCAAAATACGTGGGAAATAAAGGAAAAGTAAAGATAGACTCAGTTGACTATTGTGCTAAATCGTGGGAGCTTACGGAAGAAGTCGGTATTATCGACGTAACTTGTCAATCAACTACAGCAGCTACAGCACGAAGCTATATGTCTGACGGATTGCGCAATGCAACAGGCACAATTACTATAGATATGGACGATTCAAAAGACCCGATACGCCCGACGATTGGCAATGCAGTATCGTTCGAGCTTGAAAACACGCATAAAAAGTATTCAGGCAATTGCCTAATTACGTCAGTATCAACAGCTGTCGCAGTCGGTGAAATCGTAACGGTAACGGTTAACATACAAGTATCAGGAGACGTAACAATCGGCGCTCCTTCAGCTTAAGGAGTAATTATGAAAATAAGAGGCAACAGCGGAACCGTAAAAGTAGGCAACTTGGTCTTGCCGACTCGAAGTTGGGCTGTAGAGCGGTCAATTGAGGTAATCGATGTAACTACACAAGGCGCTGATATTACCGCACGGCAATTCGTGTCGAATAAGCTTAGCGATTCACGGGTAAATTGCGAAATAATCGTTGATAGTGATATTGATATAAGTGGAATAGAAACAGGCGATAGCGTAACATTAACATTGACTAATGACTATCAAACGATTGGCGTAAGTGCAATAGTGTCGGCAATCGGACGTAGTGCTGAAGTAGGCGAGCTTATCGGTGTGACTATGGACTTTACAACGACAGGGGAAATGAGCGAAGTATTCAAACCACTTGACGTTGCATTAACAGGAGCAGAAGAGTCAGGTAGTGACTACGAATTGACGTTCGAATTTGAGCCACCTTATGAATATGATGGAAATAGTGTAATTTACGTCTATTATCGAACGGTAAATAAAACAACAGGCGTAAAAGGCTATTGGGTAGCAGGCAATAATTTCTCTATGCCTGTAGAATATCCGACTATTGAAGTAGATATGACAATATCAGCATCTACAATGGATACTAATAATTTAGATGTATTCATAATGCACATAAAAGGTAGTTATAATTGCAAATCTGATATAATAACCGTAACAAAAGAGGATATCAATGCGCTTCTCGGATAAACGTCAAATTCAAGTCGCAGGTAAAGTATACACGTTACGTCAGCGAAGCTTGCACGATGTGCTTGCTTCAACGAAGGCTCATATAAAATACGGTCGTGATAATGAAATCGGGGCGGCGTATGTATTAGCCGCCTCAGTTGCTGACGGTTTGAAACACGACAATTACCGAACTCGGTTGCCTTTTTTTCGCAAATGGTGGAAAATTGACACGAGCTGGGTGTTGAAACGCTTTTCACTGACTCAACTTCAGTATATCCATTCAGAATTGCAAAAGCTCGAAACTTATGAAGTAAAAAAAAAGGACACGGACGAAGTAGCTGGGTTGTAGTGTATGCGATGCTTATGCACTTTTACGGACTCAAAAAAAGCGAAATCGATGCAATGTCTCTTTGGTATATCGACAGGTTTATTGATAACATAGGAAATATTGAGAACTGGAAAAACGGTGGGACTTTGAAAACAATATCGATTGAAGAACAACTAATTGAGGAGCAGGGGCTTAATAAAGGAGTGTTCTAATGGCGGAAAAGATTGGCTCGATTTATGCCGAACTCGAAGCGAAAACGGATAAATTTAATTCTGAGATAGACAAGGCTGTCAAAAAGACAGAGCAATCGGCTGGTAAGATTGGCAAGTCACTTGACTCGATTGTGAAAGGCTTTGCTGCGATGGGTGCTGCTGTTGTGATCCTCAAAAAAGTCGTCGACGTTATGAAGCAACTCGCAGCTTCGGCAAGAGAGCAAGAAATGGCGTTCCGAAAAATCGAGGGACAGGTTACGGCAACGGGTATGGCGGCGAAACGAACTGCTGGACAGATAATCGAGCTTGCTAATACGTTACAATCAATCTCGAACTTTTCAGATGCCGAAATACTCGAAGGAGTAATGAGTCAGCTTCTTAAATTTCAGAAGATTACAGGCGATACATTTGACCGAGCGGCGGCGTCAATTGTCGATATGGCGGCGGTTACAGGCTCGCTCGAAGGTGCGGCGCAAGCAGTCGGTATGGCACTCGAAAGCCCGATTGAAGGTATTACAAGACTACGTCGGCAAGGCATTATATTTTCCGAAGAGCAAAAGGCGCAGATACAAAACTTTGTAGAGACTAACCGATTAGCTGAAGCGCAAGGTGTAATTTTAGAGAAATTGCAAGGAACTTTTGGCGGAATGGCTGAAAAGATGGCCGAGCCAGTAATCCAGCTCAAAAACGCTTGGGGTGACTTACAAGACGAGCTTGGCTACGGGATAATGAACGCCACGAACGACTTTGCGACTAAACTAACCCCAAAAATCAACAAAGCGACGGACTTTTTTGCGGCGATGAACTATCAAGTAAGGCTAACTACTGAAGATTTGAAAAACATGTCGATCGCTCAACTTGAAGCAGAAATCGAAAACGTCAACAAGCACCTTAAAAATCTCGAGCAAGCAGATCCGATTATTCAAGAATTAGCAGCTACTTGGAATGTGCTTCTTGGTGTGCTAATCGAAATCGGTAAGGCACTCTGGACTATCACAAAGACAATAGGTAGAGGCATTGGTGGACTTATTGCTCTGTTTTCGGGGAAAGATATAAAGAGTCTAACAAAAGTATTGTCTGGTACTGAGTGTGCTGTTAGTAAGTTGAAATTTGCTCAAGCAGAACTTAATTTAGAGCTTATTCGTGCGCAACACGAAGGTAGAGAAGCGGTAGAGACGATTAAGTCAATCGAAGAAGCCGTTGAACCTGTCGAGCAGGTTCGAGACGTCCTGAAAGAGCTTACCGACGAAGTGGCAAGAGTGACCAAAGAAGAACTCGAATATTTGACTATCAATGAGCATATAGTCGGTAACGTTGAAAAGGCTTGGGATAATTTGCTTGCACACCTAAAAGATGTCTATTCGGAGGATAGCCGTGAATTTAAGCTTGCACAACAGCAAAAACTGGATGATTTAGAAAAATTCAAAGAGCTTGAAGGATTAGAAAAATTCAAAGAGCTTGAAGGAAAGGTCGTTATCGGTGAGATTGAGCCAGTTGTTTCTTATGACGAGCTTATGAGACACTATGAAGAGATTATCGCACTTGAAAATGAATATAAACTCGCAGGTATCGAATCAGCCGAGGCAATCAAAAGCGCTTATGATGCAATGCTACAGGCAACTGCTATTCGTTTCGGCGATACTTCAAGAGAGTATCAATTGCTATTATATAAGATAACTCAAGCTACACGCCAGCAATCGTTAGTTATGCAAAACTTGCTTGCTGGAATTGGCGCCAGCTTCACAAACAACCTATCTAACGCAATTTTAGATACTATTACCAGTGTTCGGTCGCTCGAAGATGCATTTAGACAGTTTGGTCGTACCGTAGTAGAAGAGATTAGTCGTATAATAATCAAGCTCGCAGTATTAGCTTCGTTAAAGGCGGTAGTTGGTGCAGTAGCACCAGCGCTTGTCCCGATGATGTTTGCGAGCGGGTTCAATCAAGGCGGTCAAGTAAAACCGCAAAAGCTTGCTTCGGGCGGTATTGTTAGCGTTGGTAGCATAGCAGATCGTGACAGCGTTACGACCAGTCTAACACGTGGCGAATTTGTCGTCAACAGGCAAGCGGCGGTTGCTAATTTGCCGCTGCTCGAATCAATTAACGCAGGCGGGGCTAATGTAATGACACGAAAGCTCGACCGAATTGCTGAAATATTGGCAAAGAAAGAGTTTTCGCCTAATGTTAATGTCGTCAATAAGATTAGCCCTATCGACGTTAACCGTGCTAACAATATAGGCAAATCATTAAGAGGTGGATTCTAAATGTATACCGTTAAGATTTACGATTTTTACGGCGATTTACAGCATGAAATTCCGCAGGAAGATATTATCGACGTCGAATTTGGCGAAAGAGAAATCGAGTCAGAAGTCGCTCTATATCGAACGCCACAACGGGTAGTAATAAAAGCGGTAGAATCCAGCTGGCTGGTTAATAATATCGTAAAAATGCCACTGGCGAACGTAGCAGATAGAAATCTGTCTAAATTCGTAGTCAAGATTTGGTATGACGATGATAAGATTGGCGAATACTTAATACTTAACGAAAATATGTCTAACATAGTAGATTCACTCATGGTGACATTGGTATGCTATGACTACAGCATTTTACTTGAAGTTTACAGCGATATGGATATTGACGTCGATAGCAGTAGTTATTATAAGATAGTGTCTGGTGGTGGAACTGTGGGAGTATTAAGCCTTTTGCTAAGTAATATTTATGATAAAATCGACTTATTTGTTACGGCTAACGAGCAAACGCCAATAAACTTAATAGGCTCGGTTGACGATAAGATAGCTACGTATGACTTTAGCGACAAGCTTATACGAATACCGTCGTTGCAAGAAGGCGAGATTATCGCAAAAGATAAGGGACGCACTGACTACAACTTTTTTGGTAGAACAGTTAGGCTCGGATTTTCAACTAATCCACGAGACGATGAATCGAGCGAACTATTATTTGCTTTAAATGTTTTAGAAACTGAAGAAATATACGATGATAATGCCGTTTTTAAAGTTACTTCAAAAGGCTCATATTGGACTACCAGACCACTATATCGCACGACGTTTACAACTGTATGGTATCAGTTTATAAATATTACAGGACTTCGTAAAATATATGAAGAGACGGTAGCAACAGATTGGTATCACACAAAAGTCGATTGGACGAAAGATGGTGGGTCATTTAGACGTCTAACTTATGATGAATGGTATACACGTCATCACTTGAAGGGCTATGATGAATACGGTAACACATCAGAATCGTGGAAAAGACTTGTAAATTTAATGTAT
>Ga0116190_1001506_pt1 | contig 19992 bp, 11 predicted proteins | sample AD_JPNTR4_MetaG_FD_89808 | JGI IMG/M metagenome (GOLD analysis project Ga0116190, IMG submission 89808) | Active sludge microbial communities of municipal wastewater-treating anaerobic digesters from Japan - AD_JPNTR4_MetaG | ecosystem: Engineered > Bioreactor > Anaerobic > Digestate | place...
AAAGGAACTATTATTCATCCTAATAATAAGGGAATTTCAATTATAGCTCAAGATGATACTACAGTAAGAGTAAAAGTAGGAGCAGGCGAAATTTGGGATGACTTTGTAGCATGGGCTGTAACACATGAATTATATGGTATTGAAAATTTATCGCTTATACCGGGTAGTGTAGGTGCAGCAGCAGTTCAAAATATTGGAGCTTATGGTGTTGAAGTAGGAAGTGTTATTTTTGAAGTTCATACTATTGATATGTTTACATTACAAACACATAAATTTTCTCACAAACAATGTGCGTTTGAATATAGAAACAGCATATTTAAGCAAGCACATATGAAACATCATATTATCACAGATGTGTGTTTTGAATTAAACAAAAAGGGCAGTTGTTCTGTTTCTTATGGAAGTTTACAACAGACTGTTTTGTCTTTAGGCGAAATATCACTTCATAATGTACGCAAAGCAGTAATAGAGGTACGTAATCAAAAATTACCAAATCCTAATGAAATTGGTAATGCAGGCAGTTTTTTTACAAATCCAATTGTAAGCAAAGATGTTTTCAATAAAATTCAACAGAAGTATCCTGATATTGTATGGTATGCTGCACCCGATAATATGGTAAAAATTGCTGCCGGTTGGTTGATTGACAAGCTTGGATTGAAAGGATTTAGTTTGGGATTGGCACAAGTTCATTCAAAGCAAGCATTAGTACTTATAAATAAAGGAGGTGCTTCAGGTCGTGATATTCAAAAACTTGCAGAATATATTCAAGATAAAGTCTTTAATGAAACAGGTATAGAGCTTAAACCCGAAGTTATTTATATCTAAGTTTAAATATACAAATGTTTGGAATTATTGTTGATATAAATCAATGATTTTTATTCTAATATTTTGAATAAAGATTTGCCTTTTTTGAATAATTTTTCTAAATGTTAATTTTTTTTTTTAGTAAAAGAATAGGTATTTTTGTTGCATTATTATGCTAAAAGAAAAGGAAAATATTATTAATAATTTTATTGCACTTATAGAAGTTGGTATTACCTATATCACTTTTATATTAGCATATTTTATTCGTCACGGTAATCTTACATTTAATCAAGATTATCTCATATTGCTTCTTTTTATTGGTCCTATTTGGTTTTTTTTATTACGATTCTATAATATTTCGCATATCTATAGGGGCAATCCGTATTCGTATATATTCTTTGCCTATGTTATTTTAGTTTCTATTGGAATGGGGATATTATTCCTTATTATATTCTTATTACAATTAGAACAAATAAGTAGGGGTGCATTATTATTATTCTCTATAATTAATTTTTTTACGCTCTATATTTTAAAAATAGATATATATTTTATTTTTAAAAAGTTTCGACGTCAGGGTAAAAATTATGTAAATGTAATAGTAATAGGAATAGGAAATGAAGAATTAGAACCTGTAATCAAAAAAATTGAACGAAATACATTCTGGGGCTATAGAATTGCCGGCATTGTAACCGATAGTAAAGAAATAGCGCAAGAGTATTCTTCAAAATATATAATATATGATTCTTCGTGTGATATTCCATCCCTTATAGAAGATAATCCTATTGATGAAGTTATTTATACAGAGTCAGGTTTTGAACGAGAGCGATTAACTCGTTTAATTTATTCCTGTTTAGAAATAGGTGTTATGTTTCGAATGTCATCACAATTATTGAATATTGCTCGAACCAAATCAAGTATTCAATATTTAGATGAAATGCCGTTTTTTACTTTTCAAAATACCCCCAATAGTTATATCAATCTAAAAATTAAAGCAATATTTGACTTTGTGTTTTCTTTATTTATAATTATTTCTTTGAGTTGGTTGTTTATAATTATTGCAATTTTAGTGAGAATTGACTCTAAAGGACCAATTATATTTAAACAAACTCGTGTAGGACTAAGAGGCAGGGAGTTTCAATTATATAAATTCAGAAGTATGATTCCCGATGCTGAAGATTTATTGGAAAAATTGAAAAATAAAGATGAACAGTCCGGACCGGTATTTAAGATAAAAGATGATCCTCGTATTACAAAAATAGGAAAATTCTTACGAAAAACCAGTCTTGATGAATTACCTCAATTTTTTAATGTGCTCAAAGGAGATATGTCTGTTGTTGGTCCCCGTCCACCAATACCCGATGAAGTTGCTCAATATGAACGTTGGCAATTGCGAAGATTATCAATGAAACCCGGTATTACTTGTATTTGGCAAGTTTCCGGTAGAAACAACATTCCGTTTGAACGATGGATGAAACTTGATTTACAATATATAGATACATGGTCGCTACGACTTGATTTTATGTTAATTCTTAAAACTATAAAAACTATAATAAAACGTGATGGGTTATAAGTGTGTATATTTTTTATGTTTAATTATTGTTGCTAACCTTGCGTTTTCTCAGCAAAATTCTGTTTTCAATAATCATTCGTTTCAACCTTTTGACAGATACGTATATAATGCCGATAACCGATTTCACACATCAATTAAACCATATAACATGATTGATGTTGCCAAAATTGTATCATTTGATACATTATTTATGTGTAATACCGGTAATAAATATGCAGATTATATTCTCAACAAAGATATATTTTCATTTTCAAAAGGTAATTTTAATTTTTCTATTAATCCTGCCTGTAATTTTGAATATTCACAAGATTTAGATGATACAGTGAATGGGTGGACAAATACACGCGGCCTTATAATAGAATCAGATATTACAAACAAAGTTCATGTGTTTACAGCTTTTTATGAAACCCAATCAAGGTTTAGAGATTATCGTAACGACAGGATAGAGGAATTAGGACAACGAACAATACCGGGACAAAGTCGTGCTAAGCCATTTGGCGATGATAATCAGGCTGATGATTATGCTTTTGCCGATGCATATATATCTTTTAATCCCGATTCAATTTTTGGATTTCAATTTGGGCACGGTAAGCATTTTATTGGCGATGGATATAGGTCATTGTTGCTCTCGGATAATGCTATGAATTATCCGTATTTTAAAATAACAACAAATATTTGGAACATACAATATGTCAATATGTGGTCGCAACAATATTATGTTGATTTCCCTCATGCTCCAAATTCACGGTATCCTAAAAAATGGAATGTTATGCATTATTTAGATTGGTCTGTAACTAAATGGTTCAATATTGGCATTTTTGAAACTATAATATGGCAGAATGAAGATTCTTCGGGAGTATATCGTGGTTTTGAATTTAATTACTTAAACCCGGTTATTTTTTTGCGTCCCGTTGAATTTTCTGTTGGGTCGCCCGATAATGTGTTAATGGGATTAACAGGAAAAGTAACACTCTGGAAAAATCATGTATTCTATGGGCAATTAGCAATTGATGAATTCAAGATTTCTGAAATGAAAGCCCGAAACGGATGGTGGGGTAATAAATATGCATTACAAGCAGGGTATAAAACGTTTGATATTGCTGGTGTTAAACATTTGGATTTTCAAACAGAAGTAAATTATGTGCGCCCGTTTATGTATTCACATTTTACATATTCACAACAGTATGGTCATGCATTACAATCAATGGCGCATCCACGCGGTTCTAATTTTTATGAATCGGTGAGTTTTATCAAATATAATTATAAACGATTGTTTATAGAAGCTAAATATTTGTATTTGGTACATGGGCAAGATACGGTGGGTTCTAATTTTGGGAATAATATATTTAAGTTGTACACAACTCGTAGCCAAGAATATAATAATAAAACAGGTAAATCAGCCATAGAAAATATAGTACAATATAAAGATATTACAGTTTCGTATTTAGTTCACCCGCCAAGTAATACTACTATATCTGCCGGAATTAGTAATCGTTCTGCAATTAGTGAATTGAATTCAAAACAACAAATGATGTATTTTATAGCATTACGATCGTCATTGCAAAATTTTTATTATGATTTTTAAGTACATAATCAAAAAAAAGTAATTTTGCCTTATTAATATTATATGTATGAATTATAGAGAGCGATTGCAGCATAAAAAAAGAATAGTGATAAAAATAGGAACATCATCACTAACATTCCCAAACGGCAGATTAAATTTAACACGTATAGAACATTTAGTTACCGTATTGGCTACTCTTAAAAAACAAGGTAAAGAGGTTGTGCTTGTATCTTCGGGTTCTATTGCTGTAGGAGTTGGTAAATTAGGTCAGAAAAAACGACCTGATACAATTCCGGGTAAACAAGCTGCTGCGGCTATTGGACAGGCCGTTTTAGCTAAAATTTATCGTAAGTTTTTTGATACGTATAATATGCATGTAGGGCAAGTATTGTTAACCTATGATGTTATAACAGATAAACAAAAACACATTAATGCTGAAAATACATTTGCTAAATTACTTGAATTAGGTGCCATTCCAATTGTAAATGAAAATGATACTGTGGCAACCGATGAAATTGAAATAGGCGACAATGATAGGCTTTCTGCAATGGTTGCATCTATTTGTAAAGCCGATTTATTAATAATGCTTTCTGATATTGATGGTTTTTTTGATTCAGATCCGCGCAAAAACCCACAAGCAAAGCGAATCCCAATAATTACCACAGTTGATGAAAAAATTTCGGCTAGTGCAGGTTCTGCAGGTTCAAGCTTTGGAACAGGTGGTATGTCCACCAAAATTACAGCTGTTCAAATTTGTCATGCCGATAATATAGATACGGTAATTGCAAATGCCGATGAACCAGAAATTTTATATAATATTTTGCAAGGACATGATTTAGGAACTCTTTTTGTAGCTCCTAACAATGTGTGAAGAGTTTTGTGATAGTCATTACTGTATCTTTAAGCAACAAGTCAGATTTAGAAAAATGATATATTGTATTAATCTATAATAATATTTTAAACAGTTATAATCCGACATATTAATTCAATTCTGTGAATTTTCAATTATCAGACAAAAAAATATATCAAAAATTAGGATATAGCATTGACCAAGAAGGTATTCTTACCCGTTTTTTACGCGAAGGCGACGCGTGGAAATCACACTTAGAACATACCAAACAATGGATTCGCGATGCGTATGCTCACAAAGGCTATTCTTCTATAGCAATATTTGGCAGCGGATGGTTACTCGATGTACCAATAGACGATATTATTCGCGATTTCAAAGAGGTATACCTGTTCGATATCATACATCCTTTACAAATTACCCATAAATTCAGAAAATACCCGCATGTACACTTTATAGAAGCCGATGTAACCGGAGGGGTAGCAAAAAAAATATACGAACGGATTACGGCAAAATCTCATGTTCGTAAACAGCCCTTACCACAATTAACGCAAACACAATTTTCGTATGATATACCTTTTGACCTTGTAGTATCGCTCAATATAGTAAACCAGCTTGATATACTATTGCTCGAAGCTTTGGAAAAACACGAAACGGTGAGCGAGGAAGAAAAACAGGATTTTAGATATTGTATACAAAACAATCATATGCATTTGCTGGAGCAATTCAACTACTGCTTAATAAGCGATTGGGAGAAATTAGTTACTCATACTAAAACCGGGCACACACACTCCGAACCATTGGTATTTGTAGAACCACCTGCACACACACACCATAGCGAATGGCTGTGGAACTTTGACTCACACGGCTTGTACGAAGAAAATAGCAAAATTGAATTTCTAGTGCGGGCGTTTCGAATATAACGTATATTTATGCCTATTACTGTATTTTAATACTTTCACTTCACCACTCGCACTACTTGCGTGCCCTTAGCACCTATAACTTCGAGCATATATACACCCTTGGGTATATTTTTAGTATCTATAGTTGCATTCGAACCACTCAATACAGGTGTACCTATACTTGTGTACAGAGTATATCGCATTCCTTCGGTCATACCATGAATTGTAATGGTATTGGTAAATGGGTTGGGAAATACACAATATAGCATTGAATCAATACTTGGAATTTGTATAAGCCAATCATCATAAAAACATTCTTTGGCATTAAATGATTTATATTCGAAAATTCCATCTATATATTTACATGTTAAATAATCATTATATTTAAAACCTATATCATCAAAAAAATGAAAACTTCTATAAAACCCTTTTCCATATATATATGTATTATAATTACCTCGATTATTCCTTATTACCATTTTAGCATCATCTTTTTCGATAACACAATATCTGCTTTTAGCGAGCGAATCCGTAAAATATACATCTACACTATCATTCAATTGTAATGTAAAATCGAATAATAGATGCTCATGAGGTTCATCTTTTGCCATAAACCAGACTTTTCCTTGTTCTGAATCTTCGCGTATAAACCCAATTAGGTTATAGGCATATAAATTTTCTTTATAATCATTTTCGTACATTCTAACATACGCAATACTGTTAATTACCGTATCGCCATATGCTTTATAAATATGTGTTGTTACTCTTTCAATATCTGAAAATTCAACATCATAATACATAACATAATTCCATTGTGTTGAATCTTTTCCTAATATTGGCTGATATGTTTGAGCATATGCTTGAACATGGACACATGCAATTACAAGCAAAATAAATATATACTTCATTTATTGACAATTAAAATTATTTGTATCTAAAATTAAACTTGAGCCGGGATATACTTCAAAACCAGAATTCAAATATACTTCTTTAGCTGTAAATATTACTTGTGGTGATTGAATTTTTACACTTCCTTGTGTAGTAATTATAGCACCAAATTCTAATGATTTAGTTGTATATGATATATTTGAAACTATAGTATTTCCCGAAAATTGAATTCGTTTTCCATTCCCCACAATTGAACCGGTACCGGGAATTGACCAATATGTGGCAGCGCTACCTATTTCTTCTAAAATTGAACTTACAGCATCGTGTAACTCTATATAACTATACATTTTTGACTCTAATGTTGTACCACATTCCAACACAAGTTGCCCCGAACCTTTAATTATTATCTTTGCCCCATTTTCTAGTATCAAAGAACTCCCATTTCTCAATATTAATTTAGCTCCATCTTCTATCGTTATTGTGGAATTTGACTTGCATGTAAACACTGTTTTATCAGCAAATACATAAGTTCCATTTATTGTTTGGGGTTTTGATGATTTTGTTGGAGATAACCCCTGATCTAAAGTTACAGTATTCCCTGATTGTATAATAACCTGTTCATGTAGAATTATATTTCCTGTCCAACGAACATTATTTTGCACAGTATAATTCTTCCAACTAACTTTTATTTTATAATCTTTCCCATTACCATCGGTATTGTAATAAGCATCTAAAATTTCAATCTTTAACCCATTCAAATATATATATCGATTATCATACTCTTCAGGTAATTCATAAATAAAATCTACTTGTGATTTAGCTTTATGTGTAATTAAAGGTATTGGCGATGGATTCGTAGAAATTGAAATAATATCATTTTTTAAAAACACATCACGATTTGATCCATTTATTGTAATCGGATATTATGGATTACAATTAAACATATTGGAATAATCATACATTTTCTCATCGAAAATCATACTTCCGGGAATAATGTATTCTCCTCCCAAAATTGTATTATCATAAATTGTATTATACGCATGTACATGTGAGAAATTGTACCCGGTAAATGGATTTGCGAGATTTGAATTTGTTACAATTGTTCTTTTTGTGGTATAATCAGTATTTGCAATATCTATTTCGGGAGTATATGTAAAATCAAAATTGCCAAATGGTACCATTGGTGTTATTAAATGATTCCGCACCGGCTCATTATAATTTAAATCATTTTTCCCAATCTGATAATTTATACGAATACCGGCAGGGCGAACTCCATTTTCGTTTAAAGCCTCCGTAGTATTTGGCAACACTTGATGATTTTCTATCCACAGCCATTGATCTACCGGATACAAACCATCTGATTGAGATCCAATATATGGTAATTTTATTCTTATAGCATCACCATATTTTGTAAAATCCCTTAAAATAAAAGTTTGCGTTCCTATAGAACTATCAATATCTGATTGTATCAAGTTTTGCTGTTCATTTAAAGCATAAATTTCTAATTTTTTGCTAATTGCAGAATCCGAAAACCAACCTAATCGCCATCTATCCCAACCATTTATAGAATTAAAATTTCTATTTGAACCGGAAAGTAGACTATACCCGCCCATAGGAGATAAAGTCCATCTTTCACCTGAATTTCCACCTCCGGAATGGTAAGAATTTCCACCTAATAATGAATGTGCTAATTCATGCCTTACAACATCTAACCCCCTACTTGATGATGTATATATAGAAACACCATCCATATCCAAAATCTCAGAAATTATCGGAGTTTGTTTTGTATATCCTGAACCATCATATCTTGTAGATGGAATATGAATCATCACAAGAACATCAATAAATTTATTAGGTGTTTTTACTTTTGGTATTCCATTTTCAAAATAACTCCAATTATCAAAATGTCTGTTTATAGAAAAACCACTTTTTGTAGTACTATCATTTGCTAAAGCTAAATCTAATGCAGGAAATACTGACAAATGATCATTGTAATTATTATTAATTGCAGATGAATTAACAACTATAACTTTATTAACATAATCACCCAAAACTACAAGTTTTCCAAATGAAGCTTCATAAAAATATTTTGTGATTCCAACTAATTGATTTCTATCGGTTGGCATTGTTGCATTAAAATAGGTGTTCGCATTTGCAGGAATAGTTTTCGTGGAATCAGGAGCATTATAATATGAAACAAATACAACTAAACATCTAATTGTATCTTTAGTAGGCCAATATATACCATTTCGAGAAGATTGCTGAGAATACATTTTTATACAAAAAAGAGTAATTATAACTATAGCAAGTATTTTTTTCATTAATTATATATTATTCTGTTACAATCATTTGTTTACTCCCTACCAACACTCCATCGGTTACCAAACTATATATGTACATACCGGCTTGTAATTGCTGTGCTTGTATTGTTATTTCTGTTTGTTCGCGTTCAAATACCGGTAATTTTAGTATTTGTGTACCTTTTAGGTCATATACATATACCGTAGCCTGCTGCACATCTTGTGGAATATACATGCCTATTACTGTATTTTGTGTAAACGGATTCGGTTTATTTTGTTGTAATTCTGCTTGTGCTTTTGTTTGGTCTTGTATTTCCGATTGCACACGTGTTTCTGATTTTAGTTTCGGCTTTTCTTGGATAGAACAACACGTTTTCATACTTCGTTCTATGTCATCTATGCGTGATTGTTGCATTTTTAACAGTGCTGTTTCTTTTTGCAATTCAGCTATTGTTCGCACCATTTCTTTGTTTGCTTCCCATAAAATAGGTATAAATCCATCATAATTTATTGCAAGCATTCCTTCTTCGTTTTCAATTACCAATTCAGGATATATATTCCGTACTTCTTGTGCTATAAAACCAAAACTTGTTCGTGTATCAACAGCATCTGTCATTTTCATAGATAAAGAATCATCAAAAACAGGAGAATATTGCTTAATTTTATATGTATATGTATATGAATGTATAGAATCAAATGCTATTGTATTAAAATTTATTTTTTTAATATTCTCTTTGTATCGTTTATCTGATCCGGTAAAATTATTATACGAAGCATATATTGCTCCATTTACTTTCAATGCTATTACAGGATTCGTACTTGTTGATGGTGCCGTTTTTATCCCCACATTTCCTTCGGGTGATATTGCAATACCTTGTAAATTTGCTCCTCCTCTTGTTATATATCCTATATTATTACATAAATACATTCGCAAACTATTATATGTTCCCGGATTTAATGTTATCCCCGAATTTACCGCATTTGCTTCGTCACTATAATTTACTGTTTTAATTTCTAATTTGCCATATACCGGATTTCCTGTTCCTATTCCTATATTTGATGTGGCATCACTTACAAAAAATCTATAATTCGCTACTCTATATTTATACAAATTAAATCCCGGTTGCACAGGTATGCCATTATCACTTGTAGATGTTGTATGCTCCAATGCCCATGTATCGGCAAATACTATACTTTTATTATCAGGCATTTTTAAAAAATTATTTGCATCTACTTTAATCTGTCCAAAACTGTATATTGAACAAACTATACATAAAAATAAAAATTGTAGTCGTTTCATTGTAATTACATTATTTAAGGGTTATTGTTTACATTAATTACCTGCAAAAGAAAAAAAAAACGAACTATACAAATTTTTACGAATAAATTTTGCGGCAAATACGTACATATTGCAACTAATATGTATTAAAAAAGAAACAACTTTCATTACAACCTCATTCAAATGTTACCAAAATGTTAAGAAAACACAATAAATATACATTTCTCTTTGTTTTGTTGTTTTTTTTGTATAATTCTGCATTTTAAACTATTCGAGGAATTGTTATGAACTTTGATTATGTAAATCGCGACATAAGTTGGCTGTACTTTAATTATCGTGTGTTGGAAGAAGCTAAAAACAAAGAGCTTCCACTGTACGAACGGCTCAAATTTTTAGCAATTTACTCCAACAACCTCGATGAGTTTTATCGCGTTCGGGTAAGTTACTATCGCCGATTGCTTCGCGATTTTTCCGAAGATCATCCGAAGATAAAAAAAGTACAACCGCATGCAGTTATAGAACAAATAAATACGTTAGTGAGTGGGTTTCAAAACGAATTAATGGATTTGTTTCACAATGAAATTACTCAGGAATTAGAAAAAAATCAAATTCGACTCATTCAACCCGAAACTTCGCTTACCGAAGCACAGATTCAGTATATTCATCAAGTATTTAATGCGGATATTTTACCGTATTTACAACCGGTAATTTTAATTAAAGGAAGAATTAAACCCTTTTTACGTACCGGACAGATATACATTGTGCTTCGCATGTTTCCTAAAAAATTAGGAAAACTAAGTATTTCAAAAAAATTGCGTCGCCCTGTGTATGGCTTACTTAAATTGCCTACCGACCACGATATAGCTCGCTTTATAGAATTACCCAAAGACGAACAAGACAATCATTGTATCATGTTTTTGGAAGATATAATGATGCGGTTTTTCAATGCTATTTATCCCGGATATGATATCAGTTCATGGTATAGTGTAAAAATGACTCGCGATGCCGATTTAGACTTCGAAGAACATGATTACGAGGAACTTATCGATATTATTTCTACAATTTCGTCGACACGACAATTGGGGCGGCCTAACCGTTTTCAATACGATTATACGATGCCACAATCGGTATTGCAGTATGTAGCAAAAACGTTTGAATTGAAAACCGAAGATTTAGTAAAAGCAGGGAAATATCATAATTTCAGAGATTTATTCCGGTTCCCGAACCCCAAATCACCCGAATTGGAATACCCTCGTTTTACACCCTTGCTTCACCCCAAATTACAAGAAGTACGGTCTATTATTCGTCATATTGAATCAAATGAATTTATTCTTCATTTTCCATATCAGTCGTTCAATTATTTTTTACACTATTTACAAGAAGCTGCCCACGACGAATCGGTGGTTGAAATAAAATCGACACAGTATCGTGTTGCCTACAATTCTGCGGTAGTAAAGTCGTTGATTCAAGCAGCTCAAAATGGCAAAAAGGTTACGGTATTTGTTGAACTCAAAGCTCGATTTGACGAAGAAAACAACCTGCGATTTGCAAAGGAAATGAAACGTGCGGGTATCAATATTATTTATAGTATTCCGGGGCTAAAAGTACATGCAAAAGTGGCATTGGTTACACGCATCACATCAAAAGGTAAAAAGCAATTAAGTTGTTTTATAGGCACCGGAAATTTCAATGAAAATACTGCAACCGTATATTGCGATCATGGGTATTTTACCGGCCGCCCCGAAATTACAAGCGAAATTGAAGCATTGTTTCAGATACTTGAGAAAAAGATTACCGCTTATCCGTTCTCTCATATTTTGGTACCAAACTTCAATATGATAGAAACATATACCGCACGTATTGAATATGAAATTGCACAAGCCAACAAAGGCAAAAAAGCACATATTATTATTAAAATGAATGCTTTAGAAGATCCTTATATGATAGACCAACTGTATAAGGCAAGTATAGCAGGCGTGCGTATAGATTTAATAATTCGCGGTGCGTGTTGCTTGAAACCAAACCAACCATACAGCAAAAATATTCGTGTAATGCGTATAGTCGACAGATTTTTGGAACACGACAGAGTATTTTATTTTCACAATGGTGGCAAAAAAACGGTATATTTAGGGTCGGCAGATTGGATGCGTCGCAATCTATATCGTCGAATAGAATGTGTGTATCCGGTGTATGATGAACTTATTAAAGAAGAAATTATAGATATATTGCAGATACAATTAAAAGATACAGTAAAAGCAACGTATTTAGACGAGAATACGCACAATATACGTATTCCCGATTCACCACACGCCGTACGTTCACAAGAGGCTATTTATGAGTATTTGAAGAAAAAATACAAAATGAAACCTACTGCAGAGTAAGGCTCATTTGTTTTTCTTCCATCATTTTACGCATATTTATTATTGCATATCGCATTCTTCCCAAGGCTGTATTTATGCTAACTTCGGTATGTTCTGCAATTTCTTTGAAACTCATATCCAAATACAAACGCATAATTACTATGTTTTTTTGCTCTTCGGGCAATTGCTGGATAAGTTTTTTTACATCTTTACTTATTTGTTCGCGAGCCCAGGTAATATCAACAGTTTCTTGCGAATATTTCATATTATTGAACAAATCATACTCGCCTTGTTCGTTCGATACTTCTTTGTAATTTTTTTCTCGGCGAAAATGGTCTATCACCAAATTGTGAGCAATTCGCATAACCCACGCAATAAATTTACCGTCGTCGTGGTAATTGCCTTGACGAAGCGAACGAATAACTTTTACAAAAGTGTCTTGAAATAAATCTTCGGCAAGCGTAGCATCTTTTACCAAATGTTTAATATATCCGTAGATTTTTCGTCTGTGACGTTCAAGCAATGTATCCATTGCTTTGTGATTGCCTTGCATGAATTCGTGTACCAATTCTTGGTCAGAAACATATCTTTTCATTATAACCTCCTTAATTTTAATTGTTATTGAAAAGTATATGTTCTATCTATAGGCAATAATTTTTTTAGTGTTTTACAAATTTTATGCTAAAATAGTTTGAAAATTTTATAAAATCAAATTTTTGAAGAAATATTTTTTTTATTTGCTTTGGTACAACTTTATAAACTTATTGACTCTATTATGTGTAAACAATCAGTATTGTTCGATAAAAATCTACAAAATTTAAGTCTACAGAATTACGGGTATACCAAAAGCCATTCAATTAAGGAATCGTTAAAAATAATGAAGTTAATGCGTAGATTTAGCAGCTTGCCCAACACTATGTTTTATAATTGTTTACAATGCTTTTATGGGCATTCGCCACGGCGAACAGCATTAACGAATATATTTTTAGATTACGTATTGCATGGCGGCACTTTTATGCACGTTTTAATATAATTTTATTTGTGTGCATGAGCTCGTCGTTCCTCCTCGGTTGGTTACTTTTTTTGCTGTTGAAAAAGTAACAAGAAAATACACAAAAAATGAAGCATAATCTTTTTCATACTTTGTTTAATCACTTTAATAATAGCATTTCCGATAATTATCAAATTTTAATTCGGACAACAGTGATATACAATCACTTTTTTTCTCATTTTTGTAAAAAATAACAGTAATGGGCGAACAACGAATAACGCAATCAAAACATATTGAAATTCAGGGAGCTTCGGTACATAATCTAAAACATGTATCACTCAAAATTCAACGCAATAGTTTTGTGGTAATTACAGGCTTATCGGGTTCCGGAAAATCGTCACTTGCGTTTGATACAATATATGCAGAGGGGCAACGCCGCTATGTTGAAAGTCTTTCGGCATATGCTCGCCAATTTTTAGGAAAAATTCATAAACCCGAAGTTGATTACATTACAGGAATTCCACCCGCTATAGCTATAGAACAAAAGGTAAATACCGCAAATCCTCGTTCTACAGTAGGAACCAGTACCGAAATTTATGATTACATTAAATTATTGTATGCTCGTATAGGCAAAACATATTCTCCTGTTTCCGGTGTTGAAGTTAAGCGTCATTCTGTACAAGATGTGGTAGATTTTATAGTATCAAAACCTAACCATAAAATATATATTACTTCACCGGTAGAATGCGAAAAATCTGAATTACAAAAAAAACTTGAATTGTTTTTACAACAAGGGTTTAGTCGAATACTGTGTAAACAATCAATAGTTCGTATTGAGGAATTTGTACAGAAAAAAAGTAATTGTACTCCGCAAGATATCTGTTTACTCATAGACCGTATAGTGAGCGATGATTCACAATTGTCGCGCATGGCAGATTCTATTCAAACTGCTTTTTTCGAAGGCAATGGTACTTGCATTGTATGGGTCGAAGAAGATAATGCCATGCAATCATATTCATTTTCTAACACATTTGAAGCCGACGGAATTATATTTGAACCACCAATGGTTCACACTTTCAGTTTCAATAGCCCCTTGGGAGCTTGCCCAACGTGTGAGGGGTTTGGTAAAGTTATGGGAATTGACCCTAATTTGGTTATACCCAACAAAAGCTTATCAATATGGGACGATGCCGTAGTATGTTGGAAAGGCGACAAAATGAGTGAATGGAAAGACGAATTGGTTATGAATGCCGAAAAATTCAATTTTCCCATACATAAACCATATAGTGAGTTAAGCAAAGAGCAGCAAAAATTGGTGTGGACAGGCAATCAATACTTTGGAGGCATTAATGCTTTTTTCAAAATGGTAGAAGAAAATTTGTACAAAATTCAATACCGAGTAATGCTTTCGCGATATAGAGGTAAAACTATTTGTCCTACATGCAACGGCAGTCGATTAAAACCCGAAGCTTCATATATTCGCATTCAAAATACACCAATTACCGAATTAGTAGATTTGTCGATTCGTGATTTACGCACATTTTTTGACAAACTTACGCTCAATGAACACGAACAAACAATAGCAAAACGAATACTTATTGAAATTCGTACCCGATTAGAATTCCTTGAAAATGTTGGTTTAGGCTATCTTACCCTAAACCGATTATCGAATACTTTATCGGGTGGCGAATCACAACGAATAAATTTAGCAACATCGCTTGGCAGTAGTTTAGTCGGTTCGCTCTATATTTTAGACGAACCCAGTATAGGTTTGCATCCACGCGATACTCATTTATTGATTCAGGTACTACATAAATTACAACAAATAGGAAATACCGTGCTTGTGGTAGAACACGACGAAGAAATAATGCGTGCTGCACATCACATTATCGATATTGGTCCGGGAGCCGGAAGCAATGGTGGCGAAGTTGTATTTGAAGGAAGTATTGACGAATTAATTAATTCTACCAATTCGCTTACTGCCGATTATTTGACCGGTAGAAAACAAATAGTTGTTCCACAAAAACGCAATGCATGGAAACATGCAATTACTGTACAAGGAGCCCGCGAAAATAATTTAAAAAATATAACCGTACAGTTTCCTATAGGAGTATTTACTGCCGTAACAGGCGTAAGTGGTTCGGGAAAATCATCGTTAGTAAACAAAATACTATACCCCGCCGTGCAGCGAGCTATAGGAGAACATGGCATACAAATGGGCGAATTCGATGGAATTACCGGTGTGCAAGGTCACATATTTTCGGTAGAATTTGTTGACCAAAATCCGATAGGTCGCTCTACTCGTTCTAACCCGGTTACCTATTCCAAGGCATTTGATGAGATCAGAAAATTGTTTGCCGACCAAAAAGCTTCGCAACTTATGGGTTTCAAGCCTTCACATTTTTCATTCAATACCGAAGGTGGAAGATGCGATGAATGCCAAGGTGAAGGTATCATAAAAGTAGAAATGCAATTTATGGCCGATTTGGAATTGGTATGCGAAGAATGCAATGGCAAACGATTCAAAGACGAAGTTTTAGAAGTACAATATCGTAAAAAATCAATTTATGATATTTTAGAAATGACCGTAGACGAAGCTATTCTGTTTTTTGGAGAAGAAAAAAATAATACAACACAAAAAATAGTAGAAAAATTACTTCCACTCCAAAGTGTTGGTTTAGGATATGTAAAACTTGGTCAATCATCAAGCACTCTGAGCGGTGGCGAATCTCAACGTATAAAATTAGCATCGTTTATAGGCAAAGAATCCAAAGAGCAGCCATGTTTATTTATATTCGATGAACCCACTACCGGCTTGCATTTTCATGATATTCAAAAACTATTAACCTCGTTTGAAAAATTAATTCAAAAGGGGCATACTATCGTAGTTATAGAACATAATCTTGATGTAATAAAATGTGCCGATTGGATTATTGACATTGGTCCCGAAGGTGGTGAACATGGAGGAAACATTGTATTTGAGGGAACCCCCGAGCAAATTATTACATGTAAGGAATCGTACACTGGAACATTCTTAAAAGAAAAGTTGAAATAAATGCAGATTACCGATATATCTGAAACGGTAATAAGAAAATATTAATACCATAAAAAACATTGATGTGAGTGTACAATACATTATCTGTTTCTGTGAAAATCTGAGTAATCTGTGGTGAAAAGATGACTAATTATCTATTATTTTAAAAACATGTAAGTTTCTTGTATTCAGAATTTTGCAAATTTTATACTTTTATTGACGCAAAAATTTTGCATTAAAAAACAAAAAACCTCTCAAAAATTTTGTATTTCATGAAAAAAACTTGTAATTTTCAACATAATTTGGCGATAAAGGGATTGTTTCTTAATTTTTTGAGAGTGTAGTGAAATTCATGATTCAATCTTTAATCGGCAACTATATGAATAGATTGAATAAGAACAATTTAAACCTTTGCTTATGGTTACAGTATATACGCTCCGTTGTTTTCAGTTTGCAAAAAAATGTATTGTAATTCCTTTGTTATTTATTAGTTATAGTATATTTGCTCAAGCACCGGTTGCAAACTTTTCAGCATCGGCAACATCGGGTTGTGGTGTTACAGTTATAATTTTTGAAGACTTATCAACTAATAATCCTACAAGTCTTACATGGAATTTTGGTATAGGGGGTAATCAAACTCCCGAATTACGAGCCGACAGAAAATATTCGTTTATATATTCTACACCGGGAACATATACTGTACGACTTACTGCAACAAATGCATCGGGTAGTAACACAATGGAAAAAACAGCATATATTCGAATTTATGCAAATCCTACAGCTAATTTTACTATATCGCAAACAGCACAATGCCAAGGTGATTTACTTCAATTTAATGATGCATCAACTTCTGATGTCGCAATAACTAGTTGGGCGTGGAATTTTGGTGATGGAAATGTTGCAACTATTCAAAATCCTACCCATACCTATGCCAATACAGGAACTTATAGTGTTTTTTTATCAATTACAAATGCAAACGGGTGTACAGCATTTTACAATAACGCAGCAGCTGTAAGTATTTCTACAAAACCTACTGCAGCATTCACTGCAAGTGCAACCGAAGGTTGTACGGCACCATTTACTACAACATTCAATAGTGGAGCATCTACCGGACCTATTACAAGTTATTTATGGAATTTTGGTGACGGACAAACTTCTACCGAAGCAAATCCATCGCATACATATACAAGCGCCGGCAATTATAGTGTAAGTTTACGGGTTCGAACAGCATCAAATTGTGAACATATTCTTACGCAAACCGATCTTATAAAAGTAGGCACATTTACAGCCGGTATTCAAATAGCAGATAATACCGTATGTAGAGGAACTGCAGCTCAATTTACCGATATGTCATCAGCAGGTGTTGTTTCTCGTACATGGAATTTTGGAGATGGTTCTCCTACAAGTAATCTTGCAAATCCTACCCATACATATACGACACCGGGGACATATACTGTTAGTATAACTTCCCAAAACGGAGCAGGTTGTTCCGATACAAAAACACAAGATATTACAATATATGATTTGCCTACACCTACGTTTACCGAAAGTGCTACAACTTCATGTACAGTGCCATTTACAGTAAATTTTACAAATACTACTGTAAATACAACTTCGGCAGCATGGAATTTTGGTGATGGAGGAACATCAACACAAATAAATCCTACATATACGTATAATGCACTGGGAACCTACAATGTTACTTTGCAAGTAACTGATAATAACGGATGTGTGAATAGTTCAATATTCCCTAATCATATTCGAATACGAATACCGCAGGTTGATTTTGCTTCGAACACATTAGGCGGTTGTGCTCCTCTACCGGTGACATTTACTGATTTAAGTACGTCTAATAATCCTATAACGAATTGGGATTGGCAAATTCAACGAGAAGATGGTACAATTACTCTTACCTCTACTGTTAAAAATCCTGTAATAACATTAACTGATACAGGTTCATATAATGTTCGGCTAACAGTAACCGACAATGCAGGGTGTACAAATACGCTAACTCGCAATGATTTTGTTGGAGCAGGAATGACACCAACATCCGATTTTCAAACAATTCTAACAACCGTGTGTTTTAATACACCAATGGATTTTGAAGATTTAGCCGAGTCATGGTGTAACAACTGGATTTGGGATTTTGGTGATGGCACTACGCAAACCGGTAAAAATCCAACATATGTATATGCTGATACGGGAACATATACAGTATCTTTGAGGGCAGAACATTATCATTGTCCAAATATTGCCGTAAAAACAGATTATGTAACTATTTTACCACCTATTGCACGTTATACCATTAATCCTACGGTGCTTTGTGCTTTTCCTGATACAATTCAATTTACTGATGCATCGGTACTTGCCGATGAATATTATTGGGATTTTGGCGATGGAATGAAACTTTCTATAATAGGGAACACATGGACATGGAGTAATGGTGTTGATCCAGACAAAATTGAAACAATTGTTGGGAATAAAAGTCCAAAATATGAATACACAGCAGCAGGAAATTATACAAGTAAATTACGAGTGGTAAATACAACTTATTCGTGCGAAGATTCTATTGAAGTGGCATTTGTTGCATCTGATGTAGTACCACAATTTACTCAAAACAAAAATCAAAGTTGCCAACACACCGGTGTTAGTTTTACCGATATTTCTACAACAGATATTGGGTCAATAAGTGCATGGGAGTGGGATTATGGTGATGGAACACCTTATGGTACTACAGCAACACCTACACATATTTATACTACATCAGGAAATTTTGATGTTCGTCTTGTTGCTTTTGATTCCAACGGTTGTAGCGATACCATAACCAAAGTTGCTAATGTTGTTATTTATCAGGTACCATCGGTGCAATTTACTGCCAATAAAATTACCGGATGTGCTCCGTTATCGGTTGATTTTACCGATAATTCTACTGCAAGTTTACCTGATTCTGTAGTTAGATGGAATTGGAATTTTGGAGATGGAAACACCTTAGTAATTCAAGAAAATGTTGATAATACATATACATGGACGTATAATGGTAATGTAATACAAACAAATGCCGTAAGTAAAAATCCAACTCATGTTTTTACTACACGTGGTACATATACAACAGTATTGACTATTACTGATTCACGAGGTTGTGATAGTACAAAAACTATTACAATAACACCAACTAAGCCTTATCCAAGTTTTACAGTTGCTCCTACCACCTGTCACAACAATGCGGTAGTTTTTACCAATACATCTACTGGACAAACAATTAATGAATGGAATTTTGGTGATACAACGGCATTGAGCAATGCATTAAGCCCATCACATAATTATGTGGTAAACAACGATCAAATCTTTACTGTTAGTCTACGAGTGATAGATGCAAATACTTGTGATAGCACACTATCAACTACAATCACAATAAAACATCCTGTAGCAAGTTTTTCTACAACCGATGTGGTA
>Ga0116190_1001508_pt1 | contig 19983 bp, 14 predicted proteins | sample AD_JPNTR4_MetaG_FD_89808 | JGI IMG/M metagenome (GOLD analysis project Ga0116190, IMG submission 89808) | Active sludge microbial communities of municipal wastewater-treating anaerobic digesters from Japan - AD_JPNTR4_MetaG | ecosystem: Engineered > Bioreactor > Anaerobic > Digestate | place...
CGGACTTGACCTGGACCTTTATCGGAAGGTTGAGCGCTATCCCTTGGCGGTCCGTCAAATGATTGAAATTGCCAAGGCGCTCGCTTTCGATGCCCGTGTTGTCGTCATGGACGAGCCGACCAGCGCCCTCAATGCCCCTGAAATCGAGAAATTGTTCGAAGTGATTTCAGGGCTCAAAAACCGTGGCTGCGCCATCGTTTACATTACGCACCGCATGGAGGAGATCTACCGGATCGCAGATCGAATTACGGTCTTGCGGGACGGACGAGCTGTCGGGACTGAGAAGACTTCAGCATTACCACCCGACAAACTAGTGCGATGGATGATCGGGCGCGACATGTCGGCTCAGTTTCCGAAGCGTGTACCGAAGATCGGGTCGACAAGGCTCAAAGTCAGGGATTTTTCGGTCCCCGATCCCTCAGGAGCCAGACTTTACGCCGTTCAAAATGTCTCGTTTGAGGTGTCTTCGGGAGAAATCGTCGGGGTAGCAGGACTGGAAGGATCCGGGAAGAGCGAGCTCCTGAACGGACTGTTCGGGGTTTACGGACCGGCTGCCCGAGGATCGCTGACGCTTGACGGCCATCCCCTGGTGGTGCGCTCTCCCGCTGATTCAATCGCGCGAGGAGTGGCCCTTCTTACCAATGATCGGAAGGAAACCGGGCTGATTCCCTCGCTCAACCTGGCTCACAACATTACGGTGGCTTCACTCGGCGCCTTTTCACACAGGGGATGGATCGAGCGCGGGCAGGAAGAGGCAGCGAGCCGAGCCCAATTTGTGCGACTCGGGGTCAAAGCTTCCTCGATCCGACAGGATGTCAGTACCCTTTCCGGCGGCAATCAACAGAAAGTTCTGTTCGCTCGGTGGCTACAGACAAATCCAAAATTGCTTCTCCTGGACGAGCCCACTCGCGGCGTCGACGTGGGCGCCAAACACGATATATATCAACTCATCTATCAGTGCACGGAACAAGGAGTGGCAGTTTTATTGGTCACCTCGGAACTTCCCGAACTGCTGGCTTTGTCTGACCGCATCCTGGTTCTTCACCGGGGACGCCTTGTGAGCGAGCTGACCCGCGACGAGGTAACCGCCGAAAAGGTCATGAGCGCAGCCATGGGGGGAATTGGGAGAAATGATGATCGAAGCCGGCACCGTGATGGCGCGTCGACCACAGTCTAGGGTTCCAGAATGGATGTCAGCCCCTGTTTTCAGAGCGGGTCTGGCGCTCTTTCTAGTTCTCCTTCTCGGTTTTATCTTCAATGCCGACGGCGCCTTCCTGAAATGGGATACACATCGAGACATGTTGCGCCATGTATCGGTCTTCGGCCTTCTCGCCTGCGGCATGACGCTGGTCATCATTACCGGGGGAATTGATCTGGCGGTCGGTAGCGTCCTCGGGCTCACGGCGGTCTTCTTTTCGATCCTGTCTATCCACTGGGGTTGGTCCCCCTGGAGCGCCGTGCCGCTGTCATTACTGCTCGGGCTTTCGGCCGGCTCGCTTTCCGGCGGCCTCGTGGCAAGATTTCAGATCCAGCCCTTTATAGCGACCCTTTCGATGATGGTCTTCGCCCGGGGAGTAGCGAAGTGGATCTCCGGCGGACAAAAAATCTCATCGGCTGTTTTCAGGCCAGACGGGACTTATGACTACCGGCCGAGCCCCCCTATCTTCGATTTCCTGAATTCAAAGCTGCTAGGAGACAACATCGCTGTCGTAACCCTCGTTTTCCTGGCGTCGGTTCTCGTCTGCTGGACGCTCCTTGCCAGGATGCGATGGGGACGCTACCTTTACGCGGTTGGAGGAAATGAAGAAGCGGCCAGGTTGTCGGGCGTTCCCACCCGCCTGACAAAACTCCTGGCTTACGGATTGAGCGGCTTTTTTGCTGCCGTAGCGGGGATTTGCCAGGCTGCCCAGGAACTGCAAGGAGACCCGGAGGCCGGTGCCACTTACGAGCTGAGCGCAATAGCCATGGTGGTAATCGGAGGCACCAGCCTGGCAGGGGGTCGAGGAGGCATCGGCCTGACGCTTATCGGCGTCATGACAATTGGTTATCTCGAAAAGATCCTGAGCATCAACGCGGTAAGCGAAGCAACACGCCTGATGTTGACCGGGTTGATTATTGTTGCCGCGGTTCTTTTCCAGAAAAGCAGGAAGCTCTAGGCGGCGACTGTACCTAATGGAGTGGCATAAGCGCTCAAATGAGGCTTGGCCTTTTGTCCCGAAGGGGACTAAGCAAGATAGCCCAGGGTACCGTTTTTCAGGTACCTGGGTCAGTCTTAGTTTCAATCGGTTCCCTGAAGGGGAACAGCATAGGCACAACGTCGAATTTGCTCTTCCCTTTCAGGGAAGGAACGCAATACCGGACCGGAGACTTAGTCCCTTCGGGACAGAAGGCGATTTTGAGCGCTTATGCTCAAGGAGTGAAGATGAAGACAACAACTCTTTCAATCTTGGCCCTTTTTCTCGGCCTTCTCAGCGGCTGTTCCTCTGAACCGGGAAGCTCTCCACGCGAGCGCGCGGAAGGCGCGGCAAAGTGGACGATCGGTATGAGCCAATGCAATCTCGGCGAGCCGTGGCGGGTCCAGATGGTCGAGGATATTCGAGAAGCGGCGAAGGCTTATCCGGAGATTAATGTGGTTTTCAAAGACGCGCAAAACGACACACTGAAGCAGCGTTCGCAGATCGAAGAGTTCACCAGCGCGGGAGTCGATCTGCTGATCGTCTCGCCCAAAGAAGCAGCGCCTTTGACTCCACCCGTGGCCGAGGCGTTCAGAAAAGGAATTCCGGTCATCGTGCTCGATCGCAGAATCTTGGGTGATCAATATACCTGCTTTATTGGGGCGGATAACCGAAAGATCGGACGCGCCGCCGGTCGTTGGATTGTCGAGCGCCTGAATGGCAAGGGCAAGGTTGTGGAGTTGAAGGGGCTGATGACATCGACACCGGGACAGGACCGCCATGCCGGCTTTCGTGAGGCAATTGAGGGGACCGATATCGAGATCATTTTCGAGGCTGACATGAAGTGGCTCGAGCCGGATGCCCGGCGAGAGATGGAATCGGCTCTGGCCCGCTTCCCAAAAATCGACCTGGTTTACGCGCACAATGACCCCGGCGCCCATGGCGCTTATCTGGCAGCCAGAGCCGCCGGGCGGGAGAAAGATATCGTCTTTGTCGGAATCGATGCTCTGCCGAACGAAGGTCAGGTATACGCTCGACAGGGTATCCTCGGAGCGACGTTCGAGTATCCGACCGGCGGCAGGGAGGCCGTTGAAACGGCCCTGAAGATCCTGAGGGGCGAGGAAGTACCCAAAGAAATTGTTCTTCCCTCGCGCCTCTTTACCGCCGAAAACATCGACGACGGTGGGGTGGTTGTCGACTGATCAAACGGTTGTTAATGCATTTCAGCTTCGACCTTTCCAAGGCCTCCCCGGTAGTAGTGAAAATGGACGTTGGGATGATCCGCCAAAAGTGACATCGGAACAGCCGAATCGGGAATGCGCTTGGAGATCATGAATGCGGTCAGTCGCATGCCGAAGGGATTGTCATGAGCGCCTGCCTGCCAGATCGATACCTTTTCCGCCTTCCAGGTTTCCACGGGGCCAACTGTGGCGGCGCGCGTGGGTACCTGCAAAACGTTCCCTCCGCCTGAAGTCCTGGCATTCTGGATGATCGTCATTGGGTGTAAATCCACAATTCGGGCACTGAGGGTTCGGTATTCCTCCGGGGACGGAGGCTCGTTCGCGTACACTCCTGTGCGTCGTACGGGATCATTGAAAGCCCAGTGCTTAACCTCTCCCTGGCCCCCCTGCATCACGACACAGCGGACTTCATCAAAGGTTCGCGAGTAAGCAGCCAGATCCCCCGTCGGAAAGTGCAGATTCTCTTCCGGCATGCGCAATTCCGGGCGAATCCGGTTAAAACACAATTCCATATCCGCCTTGGCAAAAGACAACGGATGGGTTGGCGGAACCGGCTCCCCGTTTTCGATCCATTCGTCCATACCCCAAAAATGAGCGTTTTTCAGAGAAAGATCGACGGCGTTGACGATACGAGCGACTAGTGGAAGCTGTTCAGTAGGACCAATCGGACCGCAAATGCCGGCCGGCTGACTTGGTGTGGCCTGTTTCCAGGCTTCGACATATTCCAGAGCTTCGGCGACGTAGAACTCTTCGAGAGTGTCGTAGAAGTGAACTTGAAAGCCGGGACGCGACAACTGCCCTAACGCTTTTTCGTCAATCTTGGGTATTTCTCGCAGAATCTGTGGATCCAGGGTTGTGTAGTCCCACCATTCAGGGGCTACTTTGCTGATCGGTCGAGCCATAAGTTCCTCCTCAAAAAACCATAATTACCTAACATGAGACGCGCCCTACCACCCCGGTAAGATTCTCACCTTCGCGTCTCTGAAAAGTGTCAATCTCGGTTGTATGCCCGGGGTCACCCACAATTCCGTCGGCTGCTTGTCGGGGATGAAAACAGCCTCCACTTGCGCCTTCCGAATCACCGGGATACTTTCTGCCGGGCCGAGTATGAATAGGCCGGTGGAGAGCGCATCCGTGGTGGTTGCATCCGGAGCGAGAACCGTCACTCCTGCTAGCCCGCTTGCGGGAAACCCCGTCCGAGGATCGATAATATGTCCATACCGACGGCCCTCGATCTCCACGAAGCGTTCATACTGACCAGACGTGGCAACCGCCCAACCGTCCGGTATTTCGATTTTCCCAAGGTTTGATTCAGTTTCAAACGGATCCCGGATCCCAATCGACCAGGGCATGCCAGGCTTAGCTTCTCCCGACACCCGAATGTTTCCTCCCAGATCGAACATGAAGCTCGTGATCCCGAGGGCACGGCATTCTTCCCACGCCCGATCGACCGCATACCCTTTTCCGATCGCTCCGAAATCCACTCTCATCCCTCTCTTGGTAAGAAAAGCTGACCGACCTTTGATCTCTACGCGGCGATAATCCACCAAGGCCAGGCACTCCTTGATGGTCTGCTCCGAGGGAATGGAAAGACGGTTGGCGCGCGCCGAGCGCCATAATCGGACAACCGGGCCAACCGTGACATCAAAGGCTCCCCCGGTCAGATCGCTGTAATGCTGTGATAGTTCCAGCAAACGTCTGGTGTGTTCCGGCACCTCGATCGGCTGAATCCCGGCAAAGGCGTTTAAATGGGAGACAACGCTGTCTGGAAGATAATCGCTCAATTCCTGGTTGAGCGATTGCATCAATTCCTTGACGCGAGCTGAGGCCGCGGTAAGTTGATCGCTTTCCCGTCCGCCGAGCGTCAGCGCGGCCTTGGTACCCATCGTTTCGAAGGCGACACTGACAGGATCCGGGTGGAAAAACACACAACTCCCCAGACAAAACAGGACAAAAGCAGTGCAAAGAACAAGCCGTGGCACGAAAAGAGGGTATCTGCGAAAGGCAAGTTAGTCAAAGGATTGTTAACCTCGACAAATGATGTGAGAATCTCGAAGAAGCTTATCGATCAAAAAGGAGACACTGCCGTGAACGATCTCAGAATAGGAATTGTTGGTCTTGGCTGGGCAGCCGGTGCGCACATCAATACCTTCAAATCGGTTCAGGGAGCCAAGGTGACGCGAGTCTGTCATTCGCGCCCGTTGGATCCGGCCTTACTTGAGAACAAGTATGGTATTCCGCTCAAGGTCTATTCCTCGTTCGAAGAGATGTTGTCTGATCCAGACATCGATATTGTTGATATTTGTACGCCACATTCCTGCCATGCTTCGCAAGCCGTTGCTGCCGCCCGGGCAGGAAAGCACCTCCTCATCGAAAAGCCCATTTCCCTTAATTTCGAAGATGCCCGCTCGATCAGGGAAGCTATTCGAGAGAGCGGTGTTAATTGCTGCGTCTGCTTTGAATGCCGGTTCAGCAAGCACTTCACCCTGGTCAAGTCTTGTATCACCGAAGGTCTTCTGGGCGATATTCATTATGCCGAAGTGGATTACTACCACGGCATTGGTCCCTGGTACGGTCAGTTTCATTGGAATGTGAAGAAACAGATGGGTGGGAGCAGCCTTTTGACTGCTGGCTGCCATGCCCTGGACGGCCTTCTCTTCTTCATGGACTCTGAGGTGGATGAGGTCTTTGCTTATGGTACCCGGTCGAAAGCCGAGGCGTTCCTTCCCTACGAGTATGATCCGACCTCCGTCACAATGCTGAGATTCAAGGACGGCAGGATAGGAAAAGTGGCCTCGGTGATCGATTGCCTGCAGCCATACTACTTCCACATTCACCTGGTAGGGAGCAAAGGCAGTCTCCTCGACAATCGCCTTTACAGTGAAAAGCTGAGAGGGATGGATAAGAGCAGGTGGAGCACTCTTGAAACCGCGTTAATTGATTCGGGTGACGTCAAGGACCATCCTTACCAGCCTCAGTTCCAATCGTTCATTAATGCGATCCGTAGCGGCACCCGGATGCCGCTTACCGACTTCGACACGGCAATGGAGACTCACAGGGTCGTTTTTGCAGCGGAGCGATCGCTGGAAACAGGGCGGCCAGTCTCGCTGTCGGAGTTTGCGCTGGGATAGTTGCTGACGGTGCTGCTGGAGCTCGCCTGTAGGAGAACCGCGAAACTGCCGGCGACTAGCATCCAATCGATGCTGACAGCGAGCCGAAGAGCGCCGAAAAGTCCGTAAACGACACCGATCGAACCGACAATCATCGACCAGGAACGTGATTCCAGACCGCGCAGGACCAAAGTCAAGCCGATGATGATCGAAACGGTCGGGCAAGGAATGAGTCCGGCGGGGGCGGCGTAAAGATAAGGGAGAAGCGATGTCGTCTCCAGGAAATGCGGGTAGATCCAACCAAATGCGAGGATAACGACGCCGGCAATGACCCACGGCGCCCCGCGGGGCCGAACCGGTCGAGGAGTCATTTTCACAGAAATTAAGGCGAGGCTTACCGTTGCAAGGGCGAAAACAGCGCCATTAACGGGGTTCCCAGTCATCCAGGCCAGTAAGCTGACAGACGCAAACGGGAGCGCCAGTAGAATTCCCATGACTCGCCTGCAAGGGCGGAATCCGAGAGTGAGCCACAGCGCCAGGGCGCCGAGGTAAACGTGCCAAAAAAGAGCCAGAGATCGCCAGTTGTTCGCGATTTGTCGAAGGTCTTCGACGATCTGTTCTGGTGTCGGCATGAATCTGTTCTCCTTTCAGGCGTCAGGCCAGGTGGGCCGGTGGATGTCCCAACGACAGGGTCCTGTAAAGCCTTTCCTTTGTCGAGGTTTGACACGCGCCTGATTGTACACCTGAAAAGCGGCTCCTCCCGGCGGGCGGCTCTATAAAATCACTCGCCTCCCATTACTCGCCCCATCGGTTGGCCCGTGTATCCGGTCATTTCCAGGTAACCTTTCCCAGTGATGGGCTGGCCTTGCCAGGTGCCACGGATTCTGGTCGATCCTTCCCAATATGTGACATCGGTTGTCGTCGTTCTCAGTTCCTGGTTATCGAGCGCCGCCTCGACGATTAGGGAAATCCCTTTCTTTGGAATCGAAACGCGCCAGGACACGGGATACCGAGCCCCGCTCTCGGATTCCCAAATTCGAAGGGGCTCGAGCGTAAACTCTCCATTTCTGATTGGAACTGCTTTCCCGCCCTCCAAGACCAGGGTGCCGCTCGAGTTGGTATCGATTCCCCCGTCGGCACGTCGCAGTTGGAAAACCATCAGGTCCACCTTGTTGTCGAGCTGGATAGAGAACCAATCCCATCCGAGCTGATGATCTTCAAGGAAGGTCGTACCGAACTCGTGGTCCATCCAACTCTGACCCTCAACTTGAAAGATCTGATCTTGCAGGTAAATGCGCCCCCGGGTCGGCATTCGGGTCAACGAATAGTAGTGTGATGCATTATCAGCCGTTTTTCCTTTGCGACTGATCCCATCTTCCCCATGAATTACCGGCGCCGCCGCCTCCAGGAGTTCCAATTCGATACCCAACTCTCGGCTGCCTGCCCGCAGCCTGTGGGTATTCGGCGGATCAAGCCGGGCTTCCCACTCTTCATTCCACACCCGGTAGGTATCGGTGGCTGCTCCGGCCCACCCGATGCCCGCCCGGTTCATTTTTTCGGCAAAGTGGAACTGCCCATGAGTCAAATCACTGACGGCCAGATGAGCCGCAAACAGATCACGAACCGCCCACCGCGATGGGTTCGCTGGAACAAACTCCAGCCCTATGCGAAAAAACGTGAGCTGATACCCGAACAGCTGTCCCTCTTCTGTTCCGACGTTTCCCGTGTAGTACCACCATTCCAGGGCATAATCAGGATGGCTCGCGTGATCTTGAGGGAAGCGATATTGATAACCCGGTTTGGCGTGTTTCCACTCATTTCGATCGTCCGAGTCGATGGAAGCGCCTAAAACCGCGGCTGCCGACAGAAGTAAGGGAATCAACAGGCTCATTCCGCCTGCTCCATTAGAGCCGATTTGGTTGCCAGATAGGCAGGGTAGATTCCGGACAGGACGGTGGCGATCAGTATCAGGCAGGTCGTCTGCGCCAGAAAAGACCAGGGAATGCGGAATTGAATCGTCCAGCCGAAGCTCTGGACGTTAATCACGTAGATCAGTATCAGGGAGAGCAGGAACCCTACCACAATGCCAGTCGCCTGACTGATCGTCCCCATAAGGCCCGACTCAATCATTACCATTTTTCGCACTTGTTTGCGCTCTGCCCCCACCAGCCTCAGGATCGTTAAATCGTGTTTCCTTTCAATAATCAGGGTCAGCAGACTGGTTACGACCCCAAGTATAGCCACCGAGATCGCGATGATTTCGAGGGCCCGTGTGATGACAAAAGTATTGTCGAAAACCCTCAGGACTTCGGTCTTGAGCGACGAGTTTGTGTAGAGAAAGTAACGATAGCGGTTTCCCAAGCGGTTGAGGATGTCCGATCGAACCTCTTCTGGATCGGCGCCCGGCTTCAAATACAGGCTGAGGTTGGTGGGTCTCTTTGTTCCGTAGTGGCGGGACAAAGCGGAATAGTCCATAACCAGAACCCCGCGATCGCTTGAGTAATCGTAGAAGATGGCCGCTATCTTAAACAACTGCGTGCCGTGGGCTGTAGGTAAGGTGACGGTGTCGCCGAGGCGCTTGCCATGGCGAAGAGAAAAGCTCTCCGATGCGATGACAGCTCCTGGTTCCCGCGCGAGTCTCATTGCCCTGCCGCGATCGGCCGGCTCCTTGAAAAAGATTGCCCCTCGCTCCAGTTGCGTTGTCAAATCGCCTCCCGCAACGATCACCAAAGCGTCTCCGTAAATCACATCGAAGTTCCTGTACCGTGAGACGGCCACAATTGCGGGGTGCGACGTGATGATCTTTTCTGCTTCCTCAGAGATCTCCGCCTCGGTCGGGATATTTGATCGGGTGGCAGGTCGCACGTAGAGATCTGCCTGCAGCGTTTGCTCGACCCAATAAATGACTGTCTGTCGGAAGCTTCCGACCATGATGCCGATCGCAACCATCATGGCAAGGCTGATCGATAGAGCCGCGACCGGTATCGAAGTGCGTCGAATCGAGGCCAAGAGGTTGGCTGAAGCCAGTCTTCCCTCTATGCCGAACAGGACGTTCAGGAGCCGCCTTCCAGACTTCAGCGTCAAAAGCAGGGCGGGCCGGACCGCGAAGGCTGCCGCAAAGACGGCCGCCAAGGCCGAAGCATATCCGGCTATGGGAAGTCCTCCGAGCGGCGGGAGTTTGGCGAGCCGCCACGCCGCCAGGCCGAGCGCCAGGGAGATGAGGGCATAGCGTAAAGGCTTCAGGTTACCGAAAACAAAGCGGTCCGCGCTTCGAACAGCCGCGACTGGGGTGATCCGGGCGGCCTCGGCAGCTGGAAGAGTAGCGGAAATCAGTGAAAGCGGGATCCCGATGCCGAAAGCGAGGGCAATTTCCCAAGGTCCCAGTGGCGGTGGCTCGGCCTGTGATGTGACATAGAGCGAGTTGACGGTCGTGGACGTTGCCGCGATGGCGCCGAGAGCCAGGCTCCTGGTCAGGACTAGGCCGAGCGCGCACCCGATGACCGACAAGAAGGCAGCCTCGCCGATAAAGAGCGCCAAGAGTCTCGGACGGCTGAGCCCGAGCGCCCTTAGCATTCCGATTTCCTCGCGACGGGAAATGACAGACGTGGAGATGTTGTTATAGATAAGAAAAAGGCCCACGATCAGCGCTATGTAAGACAGGGCCATGAGGTTGAAGTGAAAAGCCTCGAGCATCTTCTCCACTTGCCTGCCCCGTGCCCCGGGCGGCTGGATTTGCAGTTCGGGCGGAAGCCGTTTCGTAATCTTCTGTGCTGCCTCCTCGGGTTTGATATCCGCGTCTAACTTTATATCCACCCGATCGATTCGACCCAATCGATCGACGAGAAGCTGAGCCGCGGCAATATCCATGAGCGCGAAATTACCATCGAGAGTCCTCGCGGGCCCGATGTCGCGAAGTAGCCCCGCAACGCGAAGAATCGTGACTTTGTCCCCGGCGATCACCTCCACTTCCGATCCCACGCCGAGGCCGTTTCGGCGGGCGAATTTCTGGGTTAGCACGATACTTTCGGAATCCAGTAACAGCGACAGGATTTCGCGAGCCGCGCGCGTCTCGTCTTCTCCAAGATCGAGTACCCGATACTCTCGAAGGAAATGATCGCGAAGGATATCCATTCCCAGGAGCCGGACCGATTCGAGGACGCCTTGACGGTTCTTGATCAAAATGTCGGCTTCGATAACCGGGCTGGTCGATCCATATTCCCGCAACCATCCCAGGGAAGCCAGGACCGTCTCGTCGATAAAGGCGCCCTTGGGGACGATTTCAAGAGACGTCTTCCCTGCCATCGTTTCAACAGCCTGCGCAAAGCTCTGAACAGAGGCAGAGTTGGCCATCTGAATGGCAAGGACGACTGCGATGCCAAGAGCCACTCCCACTATAGTCGCCGCAGTCGCCAGCGGCTGTTGGCGCAGCCGACGGAGTATGAAAGTACGAAACAGGGTCAACAGATTTTCTCCTGTGATCGTCGGGGCATCGCCTTCACTTGGTCCAAGACTACCTGCTCCTTGGTTAGCACAAGCGGCCATCGCGCATGCGGAGGATGCGATTGGCGGCAGCGGCAGTCTCGACCGAGTGTGTCGCCAGAAGAATCGTCAGGCCGGATTCTCTGTTTAATCTCTGGAACAGCTCCAGAATGCGCGAGCCATTCTCGGAGTCAAGACTTCCGGTCGGCTCGTCCGCAATAACAAGGGCCGGCTTGTGAATGATGGCCCTGGCCAACGCGACGCGCTGCATCTCGCCTCCCGATAGTTGAGCGGGGTAACGTCGAAGATGACGGCCGAGATCCAGGCTGTGCGCCAGACCTTCCGCCGCGCGTCGAGCTTCCCGATCAGGAGATCCATCGAGTAGCAGCGGGAGGGCGATGTTCTCAACGACATTCAAAGTGGGGAGTAAATTAAAGAACTGGAAGACAAATCCCACCCGTCGTCGCCGCAAAAGGGTCATTTCCTGGTCACTGAGATCGCCGAGACGTCTGTCTTCGAGCCATATTTCTCCAGCGGTGGCCCGATCCATGGCCCCGCACAAGTGGAGCAAGGTCGACTTTCCGCATCCTGACGGTCCCATCAGCGCCAGGAACTCGCCTTTCTCAATCTCCAGACTCAGGCCCCTTATCGCTTCGACTGGAGTCGCGCTCTCCCGATAAATCTTGCGCACATCTTTGAGTACCAGAATCGGCATGCGATCTTTCCCGATTTCCATTAGAGCACAACCGCCTCCAAGTATTGTGTCAATCATCTGCGCAGCGACCCGGTCCTTTGCTTTAGTAGTCGCCCCGACCATCGGCGTAATCCGTGTAATCCGTCCTATCCGCGGGAGTGGATGGCCCGCGGATTGCCCGGATTGCGCGGATTACGCGGATGAGCGGTTTTCATTGACGCTTGCATCGGTCTTCGTTACCCTTGCGGCCAAAGGGATTTAACGTCTTTATTTTTTGGTTCTTGAGGAAGGGCGCTTCTATGAAAGAAACCATTCAATTCACTCTAAACGGCAAGCCGACCAGCATTGAGGTTGAGGGTGACAGGATGCTGCTCTGGGTCCTGCGCAACGATCTCGGACTGACCGGGACCAAGTACGGTTGCGGCGAAAACCTGTGTGGCGCCTGCACCGTGGTGGTTGACAAGGAGGCCGTCCGCTCCTGCACCTTGCCCGTTCGCGAGGTGCGCGGAAAGAGCGTCACGACGATTGAAGGCCTCGCCAAAGACGGGAAGCTGCATCCTTTGCAGCAATCGTTTATGGATCATGACGCCCTGCAATGCGGTTTTTGCACCCCTGGAATGATCATGACCGCCTATGCCTTGCTGCTGAAAAACCCCAGGCTCACTCGAGACGAGATCGTGGCTGGCATGGATGATAACCTTTGCCGATGCGCGGCTCACAAACGAATCATTCAGGCAATCGAAAGCGCATCTCTGCAAATGCGATGAGGGTACGACTATGGAAGATCAAATTCATTCCGGTATTGCAACCCGGGAAGACTTTTCCCTTCGTCGCCGCGACTTCCTGAAAGTCTTCACGGGCGGAGTCGTTGTCTTCTTCACTCTGGATCCCTGGCTTGAAGGGCAAGGCCGCCGGGGATATCCCTCCGACCCGAATGCGTACCTCAAGATCGGCGAAGACGGCCGAATCACGGTTTACACCGGGAAGATCGAAATGGGACAGGGTGTGATCACTTCGTTAGCCCAGATGGCAGCCGACGAACTGGGCGTCGCGGTTGAATCGATCGACATGGTCATGGGAGACACGGATCTCTGCCCCTGGGACATGGGAACTTTCGGCTCAATGAGTACTCGTTTCTTCGGCCCTGCGCTTAGGGCGGCCGCAGCCGAAGCGAAGGCGGTCCTGCTCGACCTGGCGTCTCGGCGCCTCAATGCGCCGGTCGCAAACCTCACCGTCGATAAAGGCGTCATCCGGGTCCGTACCGATGCCGGCCGAAGCGTGACCTTTGCCCAATTGGCGGGCGGAGAGAAGATCGCTCGCCTGGTCGATCGAAAGGCTGTTATCAAATCGATCGCCGAGTTTCAGGTTATGGGGAAACCGTATAAGCGCATCGATGCCCGGGCGAAAGTGACGGGTGAGGCGCGTTTCGCCGGCGACATACATTTTCCGGACATGCTGTACGCGCGCATTCTTCGTCCCCCGGCTCACGGGGCCACGCTTCGCAAACTTGACACGTCGGCTGCAGAAAAATTGCCGGGCGTAAAGGTGATAAAGGAAGAAGGGCTGACGGCCGTCCTTCATCCCGATCCTGAAATGGCCGAAAAAGCCCTTCTGGCGATCAAGGCCGAATTCGACACCCCTGCGCCGCAAGTGGATACGGAGAGTATTTTCGATTACCTGGTCAAAAATGCGCCCGAGCCTCGTGAGGAAGATCGAAGAGGAGACCTTGCCACCGGGGAGAAATCGGCGTCCATCCTGTTTGAACACACGTACATGAACGGGTACGGCGCCCATGCGCCGATCGAGACGCATACGGCAGTCGCCAAGATCGAAAACGGAAAAGTCACGGTATGGGCAGCTACACAGACTCCCTTCCCGGCGCAACAGGAAATTGCGGCCGCGCTGAATCTGCGAATCGAACAAGTCCGGGTCATCACGCCGTTTGTGGGGGGCGGTTTCGGGGGAAAGAGCAGCGGCAGCAGACATGCCGTCGAGGCTGCTCGACTGGCCAGGACTGCGGGTAAACCCGTCCAGGTGATGTGGACCCGCGCCGAGGAATTCTTTTTCGACACCTTCAGGCCTGCGGCCGTAGTGAAGATCAAATCAGGCATCGATCAGGCAGGGAAGCTGCACCTGTGGGACTACAATGTGTATTTCGCCGGCTCACGCAGCGCCGAGCAGTTCTACGACGTGCCTCACAACACCATTCGGAGTTACGGTAGTTGGTCGGGAGCAACCACCGGTGCGCACCCCTTCGGTGTGGGCCCCTGGCGAGCGCCGGGAGCGAACATCAACGTCTTTGCCCGCGAGTCGCAGATTGACATCATGGTGGCTAAGGCGAAAGTGGATCCGCTCGAATTCCGACTGAACAATACCAGCGACAAGCGAATGCGCCAGGTTCTCCAGGCCGCGGGCGAACGGTTCGGATGGAAACCGGGCGCAGGACCGAGTGGCCGGGGATACGGGATTGCCTGCGGGATCGACGCCGGGACGTATGTCGCAACCATTGCGGAAGTTCAGGTCGACCGGGCCAGCGGACAGGTTAAGGTTAAGCGCATTGTCTGCGCCCAGGATATGGGAGTGGTGATCAACCCCGAAGGCGCCATCATTCAGATGGAAGGTTGCATCACCATGGGGCTCGGCTATGCGCTCTCCGAGGAACTTCGGTTCCGGGGCGGCGAGATCCTGGATCGGAACTTCGATACGTACGAAATCCCGCGGTTCTCGTGGTTGCCCCAGATAGAGACTGTTCTGGTCAAGAATGACGACCTGCCTCCCCAGGGAGGCGGCGAACCGGCGATTATCGGTATAGGCGCCGTCATCGCCAATGCGATCTTCGACGCAACAGGCGCCCGGGTGTTTCGTATGCCCCTCACCCCCGCCCGAGTGCGTGCCGCGATCGAGAAGCAGAGCTAACGATCAGTCGACCGATGGTGCCGCCGGTAGCCAAAACCGGCAGATCTCCGACGCAGGTGGGTTTCGAAGGAGACGTAGGGTGGGTTCCGAAGGAGACGTATGGTGGGTTTCGAAGGAGGGCGCGACAGCGCCCGGATGAAACCCACCGCCCCTTGGGTAACTCCGCCGATTTTTTCACACATTCTCAGGCTTCGCTCTTGACTGGGATCTCCTGAACTTTTACCGGCTTGCCTCGCCCCCCGATTTTCAGGTTCAACATCTCAACGAAAACCGAGAAGGCCATTGCGAAGTAGATGTAGCCTTTCGGAATGTGCTGATCCAGCCCTTCTGCAATGAGCGATACACCGATGAGCAAGAGAAAGCTCAACGCCAGCATTTTGACTGTCGGATGCTGTTCGACAAATCCGCTCACCGGCCCTGAGAACACCATCATGAACAGGACCGCCACGATTACGGCTGACACCATGATGGGTAACTGGTTGGTCATGCCGACGGCAGTGATAACAGAATCCAGAGAAAAGATAATGTCCATCAGGACGATCTGGATGATTACTCCCCTGAAGGAGCCGGCGACCTTGGCGGTGGAGCTGTCGTGCTTGGCGCCTTCCAGGCGGATATGGATCTCGTGCGTGCTCTTGGCCAACAGAAATAGTCCGCCGACGATCAGTATCAGGTCGCGTCCCGATATTTCCTGACCCAAAACTGTGAACCAGGGGGCAGTAAGCCTGATGATCCACGCAATCGAGAATAGAAGCGCGATTCGCATGAACATTGCCAGGCCGAGGCCGACAAATCGCGCCCGCGGTCGCTGCTGGTCGGGCAGCCGCCCGGTGAGAATCGAGATAAACACGATATTGTCGATACCCAGGACCAGCTCTAGAACCGTCAGAGTGATAAAAGCTATCCACGACGCTGGATCAAGCAGCCATTCCATGACATCCATTCTCCTGTTAGCGCGAGGGCAAATCCAGCTTGGTAGCGCCTGAGCCCGTTGACCTTAGTAGCCGCCTGCCATATTATCCGCGTAATCCGCGCTATCCGTGGGAATGATGCCCACGGATAGCACGGATTACACGGATTACGCGGATAAGCACGCCCGGCCCGACGCCAGTCCGCCGTCCCGCGCCTACATATGTCCTTGATTTCACCCCAATGCTTTTCCATACTTAAGCGCTTCTTGATTGGAGGTGATTTGCGACATGGGTCTATTCTTTCCTCCCGGCTACCGGCCGCTTCTGAATCCGAGGGAAACCGAGAAGGCGATCCGGCTAATCAAGACTTTCTTTCAAACGAATCTGGCATTTGAGCTGAACCTCATCCGTGTCACAGCACCCCTGTTCGTTAAAGCGGGAACGGGCATAAACGACGATCTCAGCGGTGTCGAGAAACCCGTCTCCTTTACTATTCCAGCCATGCAGGGAGCTCGGGCCGAAATCGTGCAGTCGCTTGCGAAGTGGAAGCGTCTGGAGCTTGCCCGCTTGGAGTTCAAGCCGGGCGAGGGACTCTATACCGACATGAATGCGATCCGCCCGGAGGAGATGCCCGACAACACGCACTCTTTGTACGTCGATCAGTGGGATTGGGAACTCGTCATCATCAAGCAAGACCGAAATCTGGAGTTCCTTAAGTCGATTGTGCGGCGCATTTACGACGTGATTCGACGCACTGAAAGGTATGTGGCCTATACCTACCCCGAGATCCAACCCCTGCTTCCCGACGAGATTCAGTTCGTTCACTCCGAGGAACTGGAGGAGCTTTATCCGGATCTGACGCCCCGAGAAAGAGAAGAGGTCTACTGTAGAAAGTACGGTGCGGTCTTCGTGATTGGAATCGGTGGGAAGCTCAAGAACGGGTTCCCCCATGATGGGCGCGCCCCCGATTACGATGACTGGTCGACGCCGACCCGCAATGGCTTTCACGGACTCAACGGGGACATCCTGGTTTTTTATCCCCTGCTTGACTCAGCCCTGGAGCTTTCCTCCATGGGGATCAGGGTAGATCCAGAGGCCTTGACGCGACAGTTGGAGCTGAGGAGCCAACAGGAGCGAAAGGAACTTCTGTTCCATCGCCTTCTGCTGGCGGGGGAACTTCCCCTGTCTATTGGCGGCGGCATCGGACAGTCACGGCTTTGTATGTTCTACCTCAGGAAAGCCCACATCGGTGAGATCCAGGCAAGCCTCTGGCCGGATGAAATGATCGCCTGCTGCCGAGAGAGAGGAATTTTCCTGCTGTAACCAAGCTCTTGCGCGGGGCGCGACATGAAAAACAACAAGGGCGGCTCCCGAAAGCCGCCCTTTTGTTTTCTATCTCCGCGTACGCTTGACGATTAATCGTCCCTAATTGCACTCAGTCTACGCCTCGTTGTTATCGGTCGCTAGTCGGTCTAGTCTGTTTAATGTGACGGTGCTCGTCCTACACACCTTCGGTTCATTTGCCACCGAAGACGAGGAATTTCTCCCTGCCTGGACACCTGCTCCTCTTTTAAAGCCACCGGGCAAGCCGCAGGCGAGTGGCAAGCTAGTTGCTGTACTCCCGGCGGAGGATGCTATGACCACGCAAATGTCGAAGCTTGGAGTTTTTGTCGTGATCGGGACGCTGCTGGCCCTTCCGACGCAGGCGAGCGCTCAGACAGAAGTGTCGCCCGGTTTCAATCTTTTCAGTCCCGAGCAGGATGTCGAAATCGGCCGTCAGTCGGCCGCCGAAGTGGAACGACAGTTACCGATGCTGGATGACAGAAATGTCCAGAACTATGTTTCTAAGATCGGAGAGCGTTTGGCGGCAGAAGCGCCCGGACCCGATTTTCCCTATCAGTTCAAAGTCGCCAACCTCTCCGACGTAAACGCATTCGCGCTGCCGGGCGGGTTCATGTACATCAATCGGGGCCTGATCGAAACGGCTCGCGACGAGGCCGAATTGGCCGGGGTAATGGCACACGAGATGGCGCACGTCGCCCTGCGGCACGGAACCAACCAGGCTTCGAAAGCCTATCTTGCGCAGGCCGGGCTGGGAGTCCTGGGCGGCGTACTCGGTCAAGGCACAACCAGCCAGATCATCGGAGCGATCGGGGGATTTGGCCTTAACACCCTGTTTCTAAAGTTCAGCCGGGACGATGAGGAACAGGCCGATGTAGTCGGAGCACAAATCATGGCGCGTGCAGGGTATGACCCGATGGCCATGGCGAGCATGTTTGAAACACTGCGCCAGCAGGCCGGTCGTGACCCCGGGAAGTTTGAGCAGTTCTTCAGCAGTCATCCCGCTCCGAAGGATCGGGCGGCTCGCATCCAGAAAGAAGCAAAACTGATCGGATCGGTCAATCGGCGAGGCTCGGTCGGTAATTTCGACCAGGTTCAGGCCCGCCTGGAAGCGATGCCCCCGGCACAATCGATGCAACAACTGGCTCAAACTGGTCCTCAGCCTTCGGGAAGGCGAGATGGAGAGCCTGTCAGCGTCAACATAGAGCGCCCGTCCAGTCAAATGGAGACCTTCGAACACCGGGATGGCTTCTTTCAGGTCGAACACCCGGATAACTGGAAGGTCTATCAGGCAAGGAGCGGATTTGGGGTCACCCTGGCGCCGGAGGGCGGAATTGTGGACATGGGAAACGGCCAGGCAAGCATCGTCTATGGAGTGGTCATTAACCATTATGTGCCGTTTCAAGGCAGGAACTCGACTGATCGAGTGTCCCTGCAAGACGCAACCAACGATCTGATCGAACAAATAACGCGAACGAACCCGAATCTGGCAGTAGCGCGCGATTCAAAGCAAGACAGTTCGGTTCGCGGAAGGCGCACACTGGCGGCAACATTATCCGGGGAATCGCCGGTGACCGGGCAGGAAGAGCGTGTCACCCTGCAGACTCAGGAGCTTCCGGATGGCCACATTGTGTATGCCCTGTTCATCGCTCCCGGACGCTATTACAACGACATGAGCCAAGTCATGAGCGCCATGATGGACAGTCTGGAAGTGAGCCAAACCGCCCAGCACGCGGAGTAGGACTCGCCAAACAGCACGCAGCAGTTTGTTGCTAGATGACCGATTTAAGGCCCGCCTGAAGATCCCTATTTACGGCGGGACCACGAACGGGCATGCAGCCGGGATCGCAAGTTCGTAGTACCGGCTTTAGCCGGGCAGTTGCCCAGCGGTCAATTGCTGATATTTGACCGCTTTAAGGCCCGGCTAAAGCCGGTACTACGAACAGGGTTTCACGAAATTCCAACCCTTTATTTATAAATCACTTACGGACATGCTGGAATGCTATTTCCTAAAGCGATTACAGGAGCACATAAGGCGCTGTTCGGCCAATTTTACCCCCTTTTTTGAGGCCACTTAGGCGATTGCATATTTTCGTCACACTTCGAGCGCGTCCAGACCTGTCGTCCTCCTCCCTGACCACAATCAGGCGGTGGCAGTCGCATCAGAGGTCCGTCAGGACCGACACGTTTGTAGAAACGACCGGAGGCTGAAGACCCAGGTCCGTAGGACCGGCACGTGAACTCCCCGCACCGCCTCCTCACCTGTCGCGTCTGCCAGCAAACGCCGCTTTTGCAGCTCGGAGTCAACTGCCAGTCACGTGTCGGCCCTGACGGACCTCGAGTCAGAAGAAAAAGGACGCTGACCAAGCATTAGGGCCAGGACCGATCTCTTTTTGAAAGAACCTGGTTTGTGAAGCCCTATACTACAAACAGGGGTCTCACAAACTGCCCGGCTAAAGCCGGTACTACGAACTTTCGATCGCTGCCGCCCGTCGCTTTTCTGTTTGATTTTCGCCCATGTCCCAGCGCCGCACTCTAAAGCTGGAGTGTCCGGCCACGATCTGCAGCTACACGAACAAGTTCCTTCACGGGGACCCACCAACTTGCTTTTCCGCTCGACGCATCTTATGAACCTTTTCGTTCAGATGAAAGGAGGAAGAGACATGTCGCGACGAACCATTCCTGTCGTACTCGGAGTCCTGGTTTCGGGCGTTTTCTTTTCCACTCTTTCTGCTCGAACCTGGGAACTCAATCCTTACGTCGGAGTGTTTGCTCCCACGGAAGTAAACTCGTTTGATCTCAAAAACCCAGCAACGTTTGGCATACGGGGCGGTGTGTTTCTGACCCCGGACCTTCAGCTCGAGGGAGGTATGGGTTATGCGAATCACTTCGAGTCTACCCATACTGACCCGAAGTCCCGAGGGTTTCTCTGGGAAGCCAATGGTCTGTACCACTTCCATGCCGGTCGCCTGCGCCCCTTCGCCCTTTTTGGCGTTGGAGCTTTGAACGCGCAGGTGGATAAGGCGACTGTTCCCCAAGCACCCGACCCGAACAGCGTTCCTTTCTTCAGAGACGGCGAGACCTTCTTCAACGTCAGCTGGGGCGGAGGCATCAAAG
>Ga0116190_1001516_pt1 | contig 19939 bp, 20 predicted proteins | sample AD_JPNTR4_MetaG_FD_89808 | JGI IMG/M metagenome (GOLD analysis project Ga0116190, IMG submission 89808) | Active sludge microbial communities of municipal wastewater-treating anaerobic digesters from Japan - AD_JPNTR4_MetaG | ecosystem: Engineered > Bioreactor > Anaerobic > Digestate | place...
GAAACCTGATAATTTAATCGTTCTAATGTTTTTCTCGTAAGAGAATATGATGTAAGAATTCCCATTTGATTTTCAATATTTTGCGTTTTGCTTCCAAACGAACCAAATTCTTTCATAATGGTACTCATGGCACCCATAGCGTCTTCTTTTTCGGTTAAATACACTGTATTTTGTGATTCAAATTTTGGCGCAGAATATCTGTTTACCAAAAAAGCGATACTAACAGTTATAATTATGGTAGCAACAAACCAACGCCAGTTATCAAGAAATAATTGAATATATTTTTTAATATTTATATTTTCTTCTTCTTGATTTTGAAGTACACTATTCATATAAAAGGAATAAATTATTTATTAAAAACAGAATACAATGTTAATGCATTTACTATGGTACCAATACCGCTCAATACAAGTGATATTGTTGGAGTATTAACTCTCAACGATTTCAATTTCAATGGTTCAACTATAACTATATCATTGGGCAACAAATAAAAATCTTTATTTGACAATATTTTTGTATCAGTCATATCAACTCTATAAGTAACATTTGTAGTGCCTATTGTACGTATTATAAGTATTTTCTTTTTATCTGCAAATTGATTTACATCACCGGCCATTGCAATAGCTTCTAATATGTTAACATCATTTCTGTATATTACAAATTGCCCGGGTCTGTTAACCTCGCCCAACACAGAAATTTTGTTATTCAATGGTTTTAATACTACAGTTGCATTTTTAAAATACTCATTTACTTTAGTTTGTATTAAACGTTCTGCTTCAAATGCTTGCATTCCTGCAATTTTAACAGTATCTATTATAGGCAATCGAATATATCCGTTGTTATCTATAGTAAAACCACGCAAATTAATAGATGTTTCATTGATATATGCATTTTGATTATTTGAATTATCTACATTAAACAATTCATTCAGTTCTTTGTTTATACTCAAAATCTTAACATATACTACATCACCCGATTGCAGTTTATATTCAAGTGTTTGTTTTGTTGATGATATTTTATCGGAAGTTCCTTGTGGTATATTTTCTAAATACACTAAATTTTTATTTGAAGTACAACTTGCAGCAAAAATCACAAGTATACTAAACACAAGAAATTTCAAGCAATTCTTCATAGTACATTTTTTTTGCAATTATAACAAAAAATAATTACAAACTATACAAAAAACTTACTGTATGTGAAAATCCGAGAAATGAATGAACCGAAGTTGCATATTGAAATATACAACGTGAAATTCTATATCCAATTCCTAAACTTAATGGCCTGTATTGATTTGCAACTGAAGCAGAAAACACAAGCGATGTATGAACTGTATAATCAATACCAACAGTTGTTATCAAAAAATCATTGTAAGATTTTTTTGTTGCAATAGTAACTACAACGTTAGGTATTCCCGAATATGAAGCAGCACACTCAAACTCTTCAAAGTATTTAGTTTGTTTGAGTCTATAGTAAATAGGTTGCACTATGGTAAATCCTAAAAGCAATTCACTATATGGTTTATAGGTTGCAGATATTTGTGGTATAATAGAATTACAATTACTATTAAATTCCTCTGATTGTGAACAAGAATATATACCCGAAACAGAAACTGATGCTTTAGTAAAAATTTGTTTAGCATAATGAAAACTAATAAGATATGATTGTATATAATTATTAGAAAACATAGTAACTGTTGAACCAACTGCACCAAATGAATAAAGTCCTCCCACACATAAGGTAGAGTTTATCAAATCGGTAAGTCCGTACATTTGTTTACACGCAACACCAATAGAAAGTGGCGAAGTATATACCAATGCTGCAGGATTTGAATACAATACCCAAGCATTTTGAGTATTTAAAGCATTACTTATATTGCTCCATGAATTATTAGTTTGAGGCACATAAAAAACATCAGACTGACCATAAACTAACTGTTTACTAAGCAAAACACTTAGCACAACTATACTAATTACATACTTCATTCTATAAAAATTACTGACAAGTATTGCGGTTATATACAATACACAATCATGGTTTGCATACCAAAAATAAGAAAATTTTGGAACAATACCGGATATAAGAATAAAAAAATAATGGGATTATTTATTGCGATTAGTAGAATTCAATTACAGAATTACAATTTTTTCAATAATATCACCTTGTCTAATCGCATCAATTACTTCAAGCCCTTCGTACACTTTTCCGAAACACGTATGATTTCTATCGAGATGAGCTGTATTCTCACGATTATGGCAAATAAAAAATTGTGAACCTCCGGTATTTCTGCCGGCATGCGCCATAGACAATACTCCACGATCATGATATTGATTATTTCCGGTAAGTTCACATGGAATTGTATATCCCGGACCGCCTACACCTGTTCCTTTAGGACACCCACCTTGAATTACAAAGTTAGGAATAACTCTATGAAAAGTAAGACCATCATAGAATCCTTCTTTAGAAAGTTTTATAAAATTTGCAACTGTTCCCGGAGCATCGGCATCATAGAATTCAACCTTCATTACTCCTTTTTCTGTGTGAATTTCAGCTTTTGACATATTATTAAAAGCCTTTTTTAGGAGTTATCATATCTTCTATTAACACACCTACACACCCCATAGAAGTGGGTTTTGCTCTAAATCCTGAATTATTTACTACTTTAGAATTTGAATCATCAGGAACAGATACAACTATTTTAACAGTTCTACTCATTAACACAGTAAATTCAAACTCTTTTACATAGTTGTAATCTTTATTATCATATAATACTTCGTTGGTATCATAATCAATTATTTTAAATTGAATATTTGAACCAAGTATTTCATCATTACAAATAGTAATTCTATAATCTTTTCCTTGATATATTAACAAACGAAATTCAGAAGTTTGTCCTTTTAACAATAAAGCACTGCGAGAATCAGGAGAAATATTATAATTTGTAGTTTCTTGAGTACGTTTACATTTCTTTTTATGATAATCAATACAGTCTTGCGCCGATACTGTCATAACTCCCGTCAATGCAACAATAAGCAATATGCTTGTTGTAAAAAACTTCTTCATATTTTGTTATTTTATTTTTTAAATTATTTGCACAAAAATAATAATATTTTTTAATTCCAATAGTCTATTTTTTTTTTTTAACCTAATTTATGTAACAATTATTTCACGAATAAACTGTTTTTCTACTATTTCATTCAATTTTGCACGAATTATTGATCTATGTAAAAAAATTTCGTGTTTTACTGCAGCCGATTTCATTGTTACTATTAATACCCCATTTGAAATTTTTATTTGCTGCGTTGCTTTTGCAAATATTGGTCCTACAACTAAATTCCAAGAATCCTTTATTCGCTCTTCCATAATTTTTTCTTCCATGCCGTTTTTTCTAAAAAAATCATCAATTACCTGCGACAAGGTCTGAAAATTACTTCGTTTCATTGTTTTCTATTTTTTAATTGAACGCATTGCTCTAATTCTTTGTAACAATGGCGGATGCGAATAATAAAAGAATACATACAACGGATGAGGAGTAAGATTACTTAAATTTCGTTTTGATAATTTACGTAATGATTGTTCTAAATATTCACCACTATATTGTTGTGAAGCAAATGCATCAGCCTCAAATTCATGTTTACGCGACAATATATTCATTCCAATACTTATTATAAAAGACAATGGTGAATACAAAATACTAAAAACAAATAATGCTATATGAAATTTTCCCTGCTCATAAGGTATTCCCAATGCCTCTGTTAACCAAGGACTGTTTACAAATAATCCGAATATATATAACAATAATCCCATTTGTAACAACGATGCAACTATCATTGTTCGTGTATGTTTTTTCTTATAATGTCCGATTTCATGTGCCAATACAGCAACTATTTCTTCTGTTGTCATTTCTTGTATAAGTGTATCATACAATACAATTCGTTTTTTTGCTCCTAATCCACTAAAATAAGCATTAGCTTTAGTTGAACGTTTTGAACCGTCTATAACAAAAATATTATCAAGTTTAAATCCTACTTTTGAACTAAATTCAAAGATTGCTTGTTTTAATTCACCTTCTTCTAATGGTGTTTGCTTGTTAAACAAGGGAACTATAAGTGTAGAATAAAACATAGTGATAGCAATCATGATAAGAGCAACAAATATCCATGCGTATACCCAAAAATAATTACCAAAATAACTAATTAGAAATAATAGTGCTGCCAATATTCCGCCCCCTAGTAATATGGAAAGCAACCATGATTTTAATTTATCAAAAACAAATATTTTTGGTGTAGTTTTATTAAATCCAAATTTTTCTTCTATTACAAATGTAGAATAGATTTCGAATGGTATTCCCAATATATCTGACGCAAACATAACAATACCAAAAAACAACAATCCACCCAAAATATGATTTAATGGCTCTTGGGGAGTACCAAATGAAGAATAGATATATGTATCAATTACAGCAAATCCGTCAAACAATAACATTCCAAGAATTAGTATAAAACTAAATGATGCTGTAATGAATCCAAATTGTGTTTTTGTTTGTTCATATTGTTGCTGTTTGGCATATTCTTCGGCATTATATATATCTTGCAATTCTATTGGTAATTCTTGAACTCTATGTTTTGCATTTAATAAATCTAAAATCCGTTCAAGAGCATAATCAAATACTAAAACTGCTATTATTATTCCAAAAATTGTTGATGCCATACTATTTATTTTTTTGCAAATATATGCTTTTATGTATAGAATATATGTGAATATTTATTCTTGTATTTACAATAAAATAATCACATGTTAATTATGTGTAATTAATTCATATGTATCGCGTGCAATAACTATTTCTTCGTTGGTTTGAATCACCATTACAGTAATAGCCGAAGATGGTTGAGAAATAATATATTCATGTGATTGACTGTTGGTATTTGCTTGTTCATCAAAATACACTCCCATAAATTCTAATCCGCTACACACCTGTTTTCGCAAATCGGGATTATTTTCACCTATACCACCGGTAAACACTACACAATCAACTCCTTGCATAGCAGCTGCATAAGCCCCGATATATTTTTTAATTCTATATGCAAGCATATCAAGAGCTAACTGAGCTCGTTCATTTCCTTGTTGTGCGGCCTGTTTCATATCACGCATATCAGAAATACCGGCAATTCCTTTGAAACCACTTTTTTTGTTCAAGATAGTATCAAATTCATCTACAGATAGATTATCTGTTCTCATAATATATAATGCGGCTCCTAAATCCAAATCACCACATCGTGTACCCATTATAAGACCTTCTAATGGTGTTAACCCCATACTTGTATCAACAGATTTACCGTTTAATACAGCCGAAATTGAAGAACCATTGCCTAAATGACAAACAATTGTTTTGCATGCATCATATGATTTCCCGGCAAGTTTTGAAGCTTGTTGACTCACATAGCGATGACTAGAACCATGAAATCCGTATCGACGTACTTTGAGTCTTTCATAATATTCATATGGTAACCCATACATAAAAGCATGTGCAGGCATAGATTGATGAAAGGCTGTATCAAAAGTTCCACATTGAATAGCATGCGGCAACATTTTTTGTGCAGCATAAATTCCTTTTAAATTTGCTGGATTATGTAATGGTGCAAGCTCACAACATTTTTCAAGTTGAGCTATAACCTCAGCAGTAAGTTTAGTACTTTTGCTAAACACTTCGGCTCCATGCACAACTCTATGCCCAACAGCAACAATTTCATGTTTGTTGGTAATTATATTATGTTGAGGATTACATAAATCATCAATAATATATTGTACTCCTTGATCGTGATTTGGTATATGAAGTTCTGTAGTATGCTTTTCTCCATTTGCCAACTCTAATTTTACTTTACTTTTTTCTTCTCCTATTCTATCAATCATACCTTGCGCTATAACCTCCTCTTGGTTCATTTGCAACAATTGGTATTTAATTGAAGAACTTCCACAATTTAAAACAAGGATTTTCATGTATTCAACTGTTTATTTTTTTCTATTTTGTGCTTGAATTACGGTAATTGCCACCACATTTATAATATCTTCAACCGAACAACCACGCGACAAGTCATTAATTGGGGCTGCCAATCCTTGTAAAATAGGGCCATATGCATCGGCATGAGCAAAACGATGCACAAGTTTATATGCAATATTTCCTGATTCTAATGTTGGGAAAATAAGCACATTTGCATTTCCTTTAATTTTACTGTTTGGCGATTTTTTTAAACATACTTCGGGTATAATTGCGGCATCAAGTTGCATTTCTCCGTCAATTATTAAATTTGGATAATTAGTTTGGGCAATATGTGTTGCATGAGCTACTTTATCTATCATTTTATGTTTTGCACTGCCATGTGTACTAAAACTAAGCATAGCAATACGCGGAGTCATTCCAAGCAAATTTTGAGCTGTTTTTGCTGTTGTAACAGCTATTTCTGCTAATTCATCTTCGGTAGGATCAGGGTTTACAGCACAATCGGCAAACAACATTACTCCATCATCACCAAATTCTTTATCTTTCAGTATCATAATAAACACTCCCGATACAAGTGAAACTCCGGGCAATGTTTTAATTAATTGAAATCCGGGACGTAGTACATTTTGAGTTGCATTTTCAGCACCGGCAACTTCACCATCGGCATCACCTGCTTTTATAATAGTAGCAGCCAAATACAATGGATTTTTAATAAGTTCTCGTGCTGTTTCTATTTCTATACCTTTGTTTTTTCGAATCTCAACCACCATTTGAGCATATTCTTCCATTTTAGGGTGATTCAGCGGGTCTATAATTTCTGCTTGAGGCAAATACGTCAATCCTTCTTTACGTGCAAAATCCTCAATAAAATCGCGTTTACCAATAATTATTAGTTTTGCAATACCTTCTTTTATTATATAATCTGCTGCTCTCAGAGTTCGCGGCTCTGTGCCTTCGGGCAACACAATTCGTTGTGGATTGCTTTTGGCTTGCTCTCTAAAGTATTTTACAAAATCCATAGTGTTTTTTATATTTAAATTTAATTCTATAAAAGTACGAATAAAAAATATATTTCAAAAAAAAAGCACTTCTATTTTGAAGTGCTTTTTTTGACTTATATTCCTAATGATTTTTTTAAACCGGAAATTTTTGATTGTAATATTTCTTCTGCTTTTGCCATTGATTCCACTCCTGAAATTTCAGTTTTTACACCAAAATAAAATTTAATAAGCGGTTCTGTTCCCGATGGACGTACAGTTACTTTTGAACCATCTTGTGCAAAAAATTGCAACACATTTGATTTTGGTAATTGTATTGGTTTTTGAGAGTTTGCTACACAATCTGTTTCAACTTGTTTTTCATAATCTTTTATGCATATTACCGGTGAACCGTTTAATTCTGCAGGAGGATTGGTTCTATAATTTTGCATCATAGCCGCAATTGCTTCTTTTCCTTCTTTTCCTTCTTTTTCTATAGAAGTTAAATCTTCTTTATACAATCCGTATGTAACATACGTATCTACCAACACATCATATAAACTTTTTCCTTCATTTTTAGCAACAGCAGCAGCTTCTGCAATCATAGCACATGCTATAACAGCATCTTTGTCGCGAACAAAATCACCTGCCAAATAACCAAAGCTCTCTTCGCCACCACCTATAAATTGTTTTTTACCTTCAAGTTCAAGAATTTTTTCGCCTATATATTTAAATCCGGTAAGAACATCAAACATTTCAACTCCATATGCTTTACAAATTTCTGTAATCAATTCGGTAGTTACAATTGTTTTTACTACAAATTCTTTCCCCTGTAATTTTCCTTTAGCTTTCCACCCTTGAATTAAATATTGTACAAGTAATGCTCCCGTTTGATTTCCGTTGAGAATTACATACTCTCCTTGAGCGTTTTTCACAACTATACCAACTCGGTCGCCATCAGGATCAGTAGCCATTATAATATCGGCTTGCAAAGCTTTACCTTTTTCTATTGCCAATTTCATAGCCGATTCTTTTTCAGGATTTGGAGAACCGGTTATTTCATGTATTTTATTGAGCCACTCGGTTTCTGTATAATCTTGCTCCCTAACAGCAGATGTGCCAGGTTTTCGTAACGATGGAAATTCTCCTGAAATTTCTGCTTGTTCTTCAACTATATGAACATTAGTAAACCCAAATTCTTTAAGAACACGAGGAACAAGAGTTATTCCTGTTCCATGTATTGAGGTATATACTATTTTCAGATCTTTTTGCTTTTGAATAATTTCGGGTTGTAAAGATAACCCTTTAATAGCTTCTACATATGGCTTATCAACTTCTTCATCCCATAATATTATATTATGTTCATTGCCACTCCATTTTACATCATCAATACTTGCTATTTTATTTACCTCATCTATTACATTGGTATCATGAGGTGCTACCAATTGGCAGCCATCGTTCCAATATGCTTTGTAACCATTATATTTTGCAGGATTATGCGAAGCAGTAATATTAACTCCTGCATGACAACCTAAATGACGAATAGCAAAAGACAATTCGGGTGTAGGACGCAATTCTTTTGATAAATATACGGTAAAACCGTTTGCTGCAAATATTTTAGCTGTAGTTTCTGCAAACATTCTACTTCTAATCCTACAATCATGTATTACAGCAACTTTTATGTGTTGATTAGGAAATGCTTTTTTTATATAATTCGCAAACCCTTGAGTTGCCATACCAACAGTATATATATTCATTTTATTGGTACCCACTCCTATCACACCACGCAATCCTCCTGTACCAAACTCTAAATTTTGATAAAATGCATTTTCTAATTCTTTATAATTATTATCGAGTAAATATTGAACTTCTTTTTTTGTTTTCTCGTCATAATTACCTGTAAGCCATTGTTTAGCTTTGTCAATTATTTTTTGATCCATTGTTTTGTATAAAAAAAGTATATTATATTAAATTATTATTGCAACAAAATTACATGTTTTATCGAATTACCGAAAACGAAATTCCTTTTATTTTTCTATAAATTTCAAGTGCATATACATCGGTCATACCGGCCACATAATCTACAACAGAAGATATTCGAGAATACGTATCGGCATTGGCATATACAAGCTGCGTCGGTAACAATCGCAACAATTGTTGAGTGTATAATGAATTATTTTTTAAGGCTGCCGTAATAAATTCATGTAACAATTCACTCAATATTCTATGTCCCGCAACTTGTATTTCTACAACTTCGCGACTGTTATAAATTTTATTTGATGCTATATATTGAATTTCGCGCAAGGCTTGTTTTGATGTCCCCTTAAGTTGTTTGGTTAGTGATGAATAAAAATTACAATTCATTATATCGTCATATTTATCCCAAAATACTTGAGCACAATCTTCTATAAGTTTATTAATGGTTCGCGAGCGAAGAATTACTATTTGTTCATTTTCATCGGTAACATCATGCAACAATACATGCAATTCGTCTAAAGCTTTTGCGTCTGCAATAGGATCAAAAAAAGCAAACAACAAATCTTTGGTTTGTTGCGAAGTTAAAATTCCAAGTCTATGAGCATCTTCTAAATCAACTATTTGATAACAAATATCATCGGCTGCTTCCATTAAAAACACTAGAGGGTGACGCCCAAACACAGTACCCGAATCAGAAATTGATTTAAGCCCTAACTCTTGAGCAACATGCTTTAGTGTTGCCAATTCTGTTTGAAATACACCGTATTTTTCATAGGGACTTTGATTGAGAGCTATATCTGTAGATGTACACGGATATTTCAACAAAGTGCCTAAGGTAGCATACGTAAGAGCAAACCCTCCTTTTCGTCGCCCCGAAAATTGATGCGTTAGCAAACGAAACGCATTTGCATTACCTTCAAAATTTATAAAATCTTGAAATTGTGAAACCGTAAGTAATTCTCGAATATTGTTTGTATCTATTTCTGTAAAATATCGTGATATTGCCTTTTCACCTGAATGACCAAAAGGAGGATTGCCTAAATCATGAGCCAAACATGCCGCAGAAACTATAGAGCCTATGCCGTCTAATAATGATTGGGGTACATCTACTTGTTTTTCTAACAAACCATTAGCTATAATATTGCCAAGTGAACGGCCAACCGATGCTACTTCAAGACTATGGGTAAGACGGTTATGAACAAATACACTACCGGGCAATGGAAACACTTGTGTTTTGTTTTGTAAACGACGAAACGGAGATGAAAAAATTATTCTATCATAATCGCGTTGAAACTGAGAACGTGCGGCATCTTGTGATGTATTCAAAGCTTCATCAATTCCTAATCGCTTGTGCGATAACAAACTATTCCAATTGAGCATTATACTAAATTTATGTATGCAAGTATATAAAAAAAATGAGAAATCACAATGCGTAAATAAGATTGATATACGTTACAATGTAAATTACACTAAAAAATTGAATGGAGTAATGTAAAACATATTAATTCAATAATTTTTTATATTTTTATGCAGAAATTATTTTACATATAACTTCTATGTAAGAATAATATATTCAAATAATTACTTTAGAAATGTTCACAAACAATTTTTTTAAAAACACAAAGATTTACATATTATTTCCCTTACTTATATTTAGCACGTATAGTTTTGCTCAAATAAGAACGGGAGGAAATATTGGATTAAATGTATATAATAATATACTTATTATTGATCTTTCACCTGAAATAGGTTATACTTTTATTGATAATGCTCTAGCAGGTTTTTCTCCTTTTATATTATATGCTAAACAATTACAAACCGACGAAAAACAAATTTTATATGGTGCTCGCACATTTGGTGAATACAAATTAGAAATTGGTGCATTTGCACATGTAGAATATGAAATTAGCAGATTATGGACAACTGAAGGTTTTATGAAAACAATGTATGCTTTACCGGTAGGAGGAGGATTTGAAAGTCCAATTGGAATTAATACTACTGCATATTTTATGCTTTTATATGACGTTTTATACAAACCCGGTATATCATACAGACAAAATCCCATAATAAGGGCAGGTTTACGGTATTCATTTTAAAATACATAGAGTATGTTATTTTCTGATATTATTGGACAAAACACAATAAAACAAGAACTGTTAGACACAGTTAAAAACAATAGAATAAGCCATGCTCTGTTATTTTATGGACCCGAAGGTTCGGGAAAACTTTCATTGGCAATAGCCTATGCTCAATATATAAACTGCGAAAACAAACAAGAATTTGACTCATGCGGAGTTTGTCCAAGTTGTTTAAAGTATAATAAATTACAACATCCCGATTTACATTTTGTATTTCCGGTTGCCACAAATTCTAAAATTAAAAAAGACCCGGTAAGCGATAATTTTATTACAGAATGGCGTGAAATATTTTTACAACAGCCATACATGAGTCTCGATATGTGGTTAGCTCATATAGGTGTAGAAAACAAACAAGGAAGTATTCAAAAAGAAGAAAGTAAAGAAATTATGCGTAAGCTTAACCTCAAGACTTACGAAGCCGAATACAAAGTAATGATAATTTGGATGGCAGAAAAAATGAATGAAACATGCGCCAACAAATTACTTAAAATATTAGAAGAACCGCCTGCAAAAACTTTATTTATACTCATTTCTGAACATACCGAAGATTTAATGGCAACCATTTTATCTCGTACTCAAATTATTCGCATTCCCAAAATTGATGATACAAGCATGCGTCAAAAACTTGCTACCGATTTTAATTTACAAGGTGAAGATTTAGATACGTTGGTTCACAATGCAAACGGAAATTACTATAAAGCATTTGAATTAATCAGTTTTGAAAATTCAAATTCCGATTTTTTCAACTATTTTACACAAATTATGCGAATGGCATATGCCAAAAATGTACCCGAATTATACAATATTGTAGAATCTATTGCTGAAACCGGAAGAGAAAAACAAAAAGGATTTTTAGAATATTCATTAAAAATGCTTCGCGAAAATTTTATTCTTAATCATAAAAAATCAGAAATAGTATATCTGTATAAAAAGGAAAAAGAATTTTCAGAAAAATTTCACGTATTTATTAATGAACGTAATATTGCTCAGCTTACCAAAGAATTTAACGATGCTCATTTCCATATTGAACGAAACGGGAATGCAAAAATCATATTCTTTGATTTGTTTATTAAAATAATGTTGCTGCTTCGTTCATAAAGTTTTTTTATTTTTGCACATATTTATACAAATTCAACAATGGAAGATAATTCAATTCAACATATACCTCACAATAAACCGGTTGCAGTAACACCGGAAGAAATTGAAAAAAAAATAAAATCATCATCAAAACGCAGTGGCAGTTCTAAACTATACTGTTACAATTGGTTACAAGACATTAAACATATACCTGCAACACACAATTTGGTTGAAATACGATTTAAAAACACTCGTAAAGACTTTTATGAAAATAACTTAAAACTGTCTTTAGAAGTTGGCGATATAGTGGCCGTAGAAGCTTCTCCCGGACATGATATAGGAATAGTTTCGCTTACGGGGGAATTAGTACTTGAACAACTACGCAAAGTATATGGCACAAAAGTCCCCGAAACGTTTCCTAAAATTTACAGAAAAGCAAAGCCAAATGATATAGAAAAATGGGAAGAAGCCAAAGCTTTGGAACATAAAACAATGATTAAATCGAGACAAATTGCCAAAGATTTAAAACTTCAAATGAAAATAGGCGATGTAGAATACCAAGGAGATAAAACCAAAGCCATATTCTATTATATTGCCGATGAACGTGTTGACTTTAGAGAACTCATAAAAATTCTTGCCGAACAGTTTCGTATACGAGTTGAAATGAGACAAATAGGAGCACGACAAGAAGCAGGTAGAATTGGTGGTATTGGTCCTTGCGGTCGCGATTTATGTTGTTCTTCTTTTGTATCTAATTTTGTATCGGTTTCTACTACTTCGGCTCGTTATCAAGAAATTTCTTTAAATCCTCAAAAACTTGCCGGACAATGTGGAAAATTAAAATGCTGTCTTAACTATGAACTTGCAAGTTATATGGATGCCCGCAAAGATTTTCCTGATACTACCATAGCACTTGAATTTTCAGATGTAAAAGCTACTCATGCAAAAACCGATGTATATAAACGAATAATGTGGTATTTTTTCAAAAAAGATGAAATACCTCATTTCTTAGAATTAACGGTTGATCAAATTCATGAAATTATAGCTCTTAACAAAAAAGGCATAAAACCGGAACGTCCTGAACAAATTGCCTCTCAATCAAAAGCAAAAGTTGATGTTTCTTTTGATTATACCAATGTAGTTGGTCAAGAAAGCCTAACTCGATTTGACAAACAAAATAATCAAAAAAATCGTCCAAACCAAAACAAACAAAAAAATCAAGGTAACAATCAACAACAAAAACAAACACAACACAATCAATCTGAACAAGTACAAAATAAACAAGGAAATACTCAAAACAAACAACAGAACAATAACAAACAACAATTTAATAAACACAAGCAAAAACCAAATCAACAGAATAATAATGGTCAAAAACCTCAGGAATCAAATTAAAACAGTACCAAAATTTGTTGTTGTTGGTATTATTATAACTATATTAGGATGTTACGCTTGCAATTCAAAACAAGTGTACAATGAAAAAACCTCTATTGATAATGCCACATGGAGCAAAGACTCTCCTATTACATTTTCATATACAGTTCCTGATACTATAACTCAATATACATTACAAGTTACTGTTGAAAATACGAACGATTATATGTATTCAAATCTCTTTTTATTTTCAACAATTACCTTTCCTGATTCTCTTACCATTCGCGACACACTGGAATGTATGCTTGCAAATTATAAAGGAGAATGGACGGGAAAAGGTTGGTGGGGATATTCAAATGAATTTAATTTCAAACATAATATTCGCTTCCCCAAACCGGGTACATACACGTTCAGTTTTGAACAAGCTATGCGATGCACAAACAAATCATGTGAATTAACCGGTATAAAATCAATTGGGTTTCGAATAATCAGATTATAATCACATGGGTAAAAAAGATAAATTACGCCGTTTTGCCGAAAACGAAACATTTGATCATGTAATTCAACCACAATTCAATGAAGTTTTTAATACTAATTACAAATACAAACACAAATGGAGTGAATTGTATTGGAAAAATCCTAATCCAATAATTCTTGAACTAGGATGCGGCAAAGGAGAATACACAATACAACTTGCTCAAAAATACCCAAACTGTAACTGTATTGGCATAGATATAAAAGGTGCAAGACTTTGGCGTGGTGCAAAAACTGCATTAGAAGATTCTTTACAAAACGTAGCATTTATACGTTCGCGTATTGAATTTCTTGAATCATTTTTTGGAACTGATGAAATATCAGAGATTTGGATTACATTTCCCGATCCGCAAAAAGAAAAACGACGCACAAAAAAACGGTTAACCTCTCCCCGTTTTTTGAATATGTACAAAAATATTCTGCAACCACATGGCAAAATTCATTTAAAAACCGACAGTAAAGAATTATATGAATACACTAAAAGTCTATTAGAATTCAATAAACAACCCATACTCATTGCTACCGACAATTTATATGAATCTACTGTTACAAACGAAATCTTAGAAATAAAAACGTTTTACGAACAAGGCTATTTAGCTCAAGGTAAACCAATAACATATCTACAATTCGAAATTAACTCACCTATTGTAGAAATAGAAGACTAACAATAGGTACATTATAATATGATTTTGTATTTTCAATTAACTTACCGATATTTGCCGCAAGTAAAACTATAAAACAATAGTATATGTTCGAAAATTTATCGGAACGCTTAGAACAGTCATTCAGATTACTCAAAGGGTATGGAAAAATAACCGAAATAAACGTAGCCGAAACCCTCAAAGAAGTACGTCGGGCTTTGCTTGATGCCGACGTAAATTATAAAATTGCAAAACAATTTACCGAAGACGTAAAAGTAAAAGCACTTGGTCAAAATGTTTTAACGGCTGTAAAACCGGGCGAAATGATGACAAAAATTGTTCATGATGAGCTTGCTTTACTTATGGGTGGAACCAAAACAGAACTTAACACCAAAGGTTCACCTGCAATTATTCTTATGGCCGGATTACAAGGTTCGGGTAAAACTACCATGTCGGGTAAATTGGCTCATATGCTTAAAAATAAACAAGGCAAAAAACCACTTCTTGTAGCATGTGACGTTTATAGACCCGCTGCAATTAATCAATTACAAGTATTAGGAGAACAAATTCAAGTTCCTGTATTTGCTGACATTACAAGCAAAGACCCTGTTTCAATTGCAAAATCAGCTATAAAACATGCTCGCGAATATAATTTTGATTGTGTTATAGTAGATACTGCCGGTCGTTTAGCAATAGATGAAACCATGATGACCGAAATTACAAACATTAAAAATGCTATTAACCCACACGAAATATTGTTTGTTGTTGACTCTATGACAGGTCAAGATGCAGTAAATACTGCAAAAGAATTTAATGACAGACTTGACTTTAGTGGTGTTGTGCTTACAAAATTAGATGGTGATACACGTGGTGGTGCGGCGCTTTCTATACGCTCTGTTGTAAACAAACCTATAAAATTTGTAGGTACAGGCGAAAAATTAGAAGCAATAGATGTATTTCACCCCGAACGTATGGCCGACCGAATTTTGGGTATGGGCGATATAGTATCATTAGTGGAAAGAGCTCAAGAACAATATGATGCAGAAGAAGCACGAAAACTGCAAAAGAAAATATCAAAAAACCAATTCAATTTTGAAGACTTTTTGAGCCAAATTCAACAAATCAAAAAAATGGGTAACCTCAAAGATTTGGCAAGCATGATTCCGGGAATGGGTAAAATGCTCAAAAATATTGATATAGATGATAATGCATTTAAAGGAATAGAAGCAATTATACATTCTATGACTCCTGAAGAACGTGCTAACCCAATAATTCTTAACGGTAGCCGACGGAAACGTATAGCCGACGGAAGCGGTACAAGTATTCAAGAAGTAAACAAACTAATAAAACAGTTTGATGAAACTCGAAAAATGATGAAAATGATGCAAGGGGCAAAAGGTAATAAGATGATGCAAAATTTAATGCCCGGTTTAAAAATGTAATACTATGGAATTAATAGATGGCAAAAAAGTAAGTGATGCAATTAAGCAACAAATTGCTGACGAAGTTACAATAATTCAATCGCAAGGTGGAAAGATTCCTCATTTGGCTGCTATTTTAGTTGGAACCGACGGTGGCAGTATAACCTATGTAAACCACAAAGTAAAAGCTTGTGAACAAGTAGGATTTGCCTCTACACTCAAAACATTTGACGAAGATATTTCTGAAGATGCATTACTCGACACAATTGCCGAATTCAATTCAAATAAAGATATTGACGGATTTATTGTACAACTGCCACTTCCCAAACATATTGATGAACAAAAAGTAATAGAAGCTATTTCACCCGACAAAGATGTAGACGGATTTCACCCAATAAATGTCGGAAAAATGATGATTGGGTTACCTTCTTTTAAATCGGCTACACCTGCAGGTATTTTAGAATTATTAAAATATTATCATATAGAAACAGCAGGAAAACACTGTGTAATTATAGGAAGAAGTAATATAGTAGGAAAACCGCTCAGTGTTATGTTGGCACAAAAAGGTTATCCCGGCGACTGTACCGTTACAGTTTGTCATAGTCGCACAAAACATTTAGCAGAAGAATGTAAACGTGCCGATATATTAATAGCAGCCCTTGGTTCACCTGAATTTGTTACAGCCGATATGGTAAAACCCGGTGCCGTTGTAATAGACGTGGGAACAACTCGCGTAGCTTCTAACGAAACAAAATCGGGTTGGAAATTAAAAGGCGATGTAAAATTTGATGAAGTAGCACCTCTTTGTAGTTATATAACACCAGTACCCGGTGGTGTAGGACCTATGACTATTTGCTCTTTACTTATGAATACTCTGCAAGCAGCTCGAGGCAAAAAGAAATAAATTTTACACACTAAAAATCTCAGATGCAGCATTCACTTGTTCGGGACTTCCCAGAACAAATGCAATATCATTACACGCAAATATAAATTGTAAATTAGGGTGTTCTATTACTGTTTTACCTCGTTTAATTGCAAGTAAAGTTACACCTGTTCGCTTACGCAATTCAGAATCTTGCAATGTTTTTCCTACTAATTCCGAATGTTCTTCTATTTTTATGGCACTTATTTCAATATGCGATAACTCTTCGAGTATTGATGCCTGATGTTGTAAATCTTTGTCGCTATACACACCTAAATAATCACTACGAATACTTGAAATTATTCTATTGGTTTCTTTCAAAGGAATAAGTCGTTTACTTAATACTCTATGAAACAAATCTATGGCCAATTCAAAACTTTGAGGAATTACTTGGTCGGCACCTAATTTATAAAAATGTTCTACCATTTCAACATGTTGTGCTCGCACTATAATATGAGCTGTTTTACTTAATTTACGTACACTTTCTATAATTCCCATAGTTGGTACTGCGCTCCCAACTGATATTATTACAATATCAGCAGATTCTACATGAGCTTTATGTAAAATAGGTAAATTAATAGCATCGCCATATATAGCAACATCACCATTTTTAAGTTTATCGCGAACAATAGTAGGATCAAATATAACCGACACATGAGGCATTTGAATATGTTTAGCCATGATAGAAAGTTTCAATGCTGTAGAATCCTTACCAATTATTACCAAATGATTGGTCATATGAGGAATTTCAATTTCTTGAAGCGGAAACAAACCATCTATAAGTACTTTGGGTAAAGGTAATTTTAACAATATATTGGCAACCGACATTGATATATTCATTATAAATGGTGTTACAGTAATAGTAATAACAGAAACTGCCAAAAACAATTGATAATAGAAACTATCAATGATAGATGTTTTGAAACCAATTTTTGCTAAAATAAAGGAAAACTCACCAACTTGACACAATGCAAAACCAATCATGACAATTCCTCTAAATGTGTGTCCCAAAATAAACCCGGTAGCAGCACCAACTATAGTTTTAATACTTAAAACTAATAATACACTAATTATAACAATCAAATAATTATCAAACACAAATGACATATCCAGCATCATACCAATAGATATGAAGAAAAAACTGGTAAAAATGTCTTTGAATGTTATAAGATTACCAAATGCATTATGACTATATTCAGATTCAGAAATCATTAAACCGGCCAAAAACGCACCAAAAGCAAGTGACATACCCAACTGAAATGTAACCAATGAAACCGCCATACAAATCATAAAAATTGCAAGCATAAACAATTCTTGATTTTTGAGCAGTGCCACTACATGTAACAGTTTAGGAATAAGCCATCTGTTTCCTATATACACAAAAGCTATTATTATAACCATTTTTATGGTTAACACCGATAATTCATAGGTTATATTGGTTGATTCGCTTCCTAAAAAATTAGTAAAAAGCAATAAAGGGACAAGCATTAAATCTTGAAAAATAAGAATACCAAGCGTAGTTCGTCCATAGTTTGAAGTAAGTTCCGAACGTTCTTGCAGTAGCTTGAGTACTAAAGCAGAACTACTTAATGCCGCCAAAAAACCTATAAATAATCCTGTTTGCCACGATAAATCATATAATTTTGTAACAAACATAAAAATAACCGCGGTAACAAATACTTGAAACAAACCTCCCAGAAATACTACTTTTCTAATTTTAAGTAAATGCTTAAGTGAAAACTCCATTCCAATGGTAAACAATAAGAGTACCACCCCTATTTCTGCAATCATTTCAATTTCATGTTGAGCCTCTATCACTCCAAGTAAATGTGGTCCAAGCAAAATACCGGTAAGTAAATAACCAACAATAGTAGGTACTTTAATTCGTACAAAAGCTACATTAACTATTGTGGAAATTACAAGAAGTATAACAATGTCTTTAAGTAATGAAATATCCATACATATGCATTAATCAAGCAAAAGTACAAAAATGCCTTAAAACAAACACATAAAATATTTTGAAATACACAGATATTTTTTTTGTAAAACATTTGTAAATTTAGAAAATACCATTACTTTTGCACTGCTTTTTTAAGCAACGGGACGTAGCGTAGTCCGCATAAGCGTCCCGATATGGAATCGGAAAGGTCGCAAAGGCAACCTTTTTTTAGAGTAAAAAAAGAAAATATTATATTAATACATTCGGGGCGTAGCGTAGTCCGGTTATCGCGCCTGGTTTGGGACCAGGAGGTCGCAGGTTCGAATCCTGCCGCCCCGACAGAGATAGGAAAAGTACTAGTATTGAAGTCTATCGAAATCTAATAAAAAACCTTACAGATTAACGTTTGTAAGGTTTTTTTTTGTCCGCAAAAAATAAATCAAATATTGATAATTATTAATTTTCGTTGATTCATTCATGACCTATTCGTGACCTAAAATTAATTTCCTACTTTTGGTCACGAATTGATATTTAAGTATCTGAATTGCAAAAAGTTATCTGTAAATATATTTAAATACAAATCAATAACAAATGAACCTTTTTTAATGGTCAAAATGACCTTTTAAGGTATCGAAATGTATTAATTTATATTAAATTATTTAGTTATGGCAACAACAAACTCATTCAGTGTGATTTTCTTTTTAAGAAAAAAAGTAACAAAATCGGGCAAATTGCCTGTGTATTGTAGAATTACTGTTCAAGGTAAATCGGTAGAACTATCAACAAAAATTGAAATTGATGAATTAAAATGGGACAGAGAAAGAGGATTAGGCATTAGTAAAACAGATGAAGGTAGAAAAACAAATTTATTACTGGAATCTATTAAAGGAAAAATACTCACAGATTACAATCATTTTTTATTTAATAATGAATTTGTAAATCCC
>Ga0116190_1001530_pt1 | contig 19831 bp, 13 predicted proteins | sample AD_JPNTR4_MetaG_FD_89808 | JGI IMG/M metagenome (GOLD analysis project Ga0116190, IMG submission 89808) | Active sludge microbial communities of municipal wastewater-treating anaerobic digesters from Japan - AD_JPNTR4_MetaG | ecosystem: Engineered > Bioreactor > Anaerobic > Digestate | place...
AAAAATGCCTTTAACAGTATTGTTGCCCGGCCAGAGTGAATCAACTCCGGTGAAAAGTATCTGGACGTTTTCAATATCTTCATGATTGTCACAGCCTGAAGATGTTATTCTAAACCTCCTGACATTCAGATTTTTATCACTATCAGGTACTGAGATCTTTATCTGAAGAACAGGATTATTTTCCCTGTTCTTCAGCACAGGCACCTGAAATTGCCTGACTGTTATTGTTACTTCATCTCTGTAATTTTTGCATGAGAAAGATGCTAATGAAATAAAATACAACAAAATAACTTTAAGAATGTACAGCAGGTTTTTCATGGTAATATGCTATCATAGAAAGGATAAATTTATTTAATTTAGCATCAGGATTAAGAGGCTTCAAATAAAAAATTATTTAGCTATGAGAAGAGATAACCGTCGCAATTTCATCAGAAAGGGTCTGCTGGGCGCTTCTGCTGCAACATTTTTACCTGTCTCTTTAAAAGACCGCATTAGTAACTATGCTACCCCTGTGACTGAATTACCCTCGCGTGTTCTTGGAAGAACTGGTATTAAAACACCCCTGATAAGCTTTGGAACAGCAGGGATTAACGATACAGGCTTAATAAAAGCCGCATATAATTCTGGAATTAAGATTTTCTTTTCAGCAACATATTATGGCGAAGGAAACAATGAAAGAATTCTTGGACAGGGGTTAAAAGGATTGCCAAGAGATTCTTTTATTGTAGGAACAGCGGTGCCTGAAGATAGACTTGACCGCCGCTCAGGGGCGTTCACGTCACCTTTCGACATCGATGCCTACATCAAAAAAGCAGATGCCTGCCTGGAACGTTTCGGGATGGACCATGTAGACTTTCTCCTTTTTCCGTATGCTTCGAGAAAAGAGACAATCATGGACGAAAGTCTTTTAAAAGCACTCGAACAGTTGAAAAAACTGGGGAAGACACGATTCGTCGGGATTGCATCACACGGTGGAACAGAAGAGGCACTTAAAGCAGCCGCCGACGCAGGAATTTATGATGTGGCGATGATCTCCTACAATTTTAAAATAGCAAATAAAACCTCCCTTGACGAAGCCATTAGTTATGCTGTAAAGAAAGGAATGGGAATCATTGCTATGAAGACGCTAAGCGGTGCGATGAACAGCAAAAATGGATCTGCTGTAAATACCAGTGCCGCTCTTAAATGGGTTCTGCAAAACGAAAATATAGCTACAATTGTCTCGGGCATGACCACTTTCGACCAGCTTGAAAAGAATCTGGCAATGCTCAAAGATGTAAGGATGACTGATCAGGAGAAAAAGGAACTCGGGATTGCTGCAACCGAAAAAGAATACGGATTATATTGCCAGCAGTGCAGGGAGTGTATACCACAATGCCCGTATAATCTGGATATACCAACCATCATGAGAAGTTACATGTATGCATACGGGTACAGAAATCTGGAACAGGCATGGTATACTCTGGCTGAGGCTGGATTAAAAGAAAATCCATGCAATCAATGTGAAGCATGTCAGGTCAGATGCGCTTCAGGTTTCAACATCAGGGGCAAAATAACTGACATTGCCCGGCTTGGTCATGTGCCTGCAGATTTTTTACATAAAGCTTAAAAAAGAAGACTTTAATCAACACACTTTTACCATTACAGCTTTACAGGCTTTAAATTACCATCAATTATTGTTGGTGTAGTTTTATTAAGTTTCAGTTTCATTTTCATAGTACCGTATCTTACAATAACATTCCTGTCATCTGAGGCCGTGAGTTTTGCTTCTTTCAACCTGTTGTTTTCCCATGAAATTTCAACCTCAATATTCCCGCGTGCTTTAAGTCCTGATATCATACCTTCCTTCCATGCAGCAGGCAACGCCGGGAGCAGTTCTATTTCTCCGGCATGCGACTGAAGAAGCATCTCGGCAATTCCTGCAGTCAGTCCGAAATTTCCGTCGATCTGAAAAGGCGGGTGGGTGTCGAAAAGATTATTAAGTGTCTTTTCGCGCTGCATCTCGATTATTTTGTTCCAGGCCGCATCTCCGTCCTTCAGTCTTGCCAGGAAGTTTACCATCCATGCCTTACTCCAGCCTGTTGATGAGCCCTGTCCTTTTGCGGCATAAGTCTGGCGGCGTTCGATAGTCTTCTTAGCTGCTTCGAAAAGTTCGGGCTGTGCCTGTGTAATCTGTGTTCCGGGATGGAGTCCGAACAGTTGCGAAACATGCCTGTGACCCGGCTCGTTCTCTTCATAATCTTCAATCCATTCCTGTATTATACCATACCTCCTGCTTACCCTGTTGGGTGGCAGGTCTTTCAAAACTGCCTGCATCTGTTCCAGCAGCTTTCTGTCTTCACCCAGTATCCTGCCTGCCTTCACACAGGCATTAAGTAACTCTCTTATAATCTGTATATCCATTGTCGCACCATAGGTAAGGTTGTATCTTTCACCGTTCGGCAACCGGTAGGTGTTTTCGGGTGAGTTTGACGGTGCAGTCACCAGATATCCGTTCTTATCCCTGATCAGGAATCCCATAACAAACTCTGCACTCTCTTTCATTGAGGGCCATGCTTCATTTTTCAGATAACCGATGTCCTGTGTAAACAGGTAATGCTCCCACTGGTGCAGCACGAGCCATGGGCCCGCCATCGGAAACGTGCCCCACCCTACCCCGTCGGATATGGAAGTCCTGCCAAAGGGATCTGTAAGATGGTTTACTGTCCATCCTTTCGAGTTGAATGTTTTCTGAGCCGTAATCCGACCCGGTTCCCTTAATCTGTTGATAAGATCTGAAAGCAACAAAGCTGTTTCAGAGAGGTTACACACTTCTGCAGGCCAGTAGTTCATCTGGATATTTATGTTGGTATGAAAATCGGAGTTCCATGCAGCCACATAATCCTGATTCCATATGCCCTGCAGGTTGGCAGGAAGAATACCCGGTTTGCGTGATGAACCCATTAGCAGATAACGGCCATACTGAAACTGCAGGACTGCAAGTGCCGGGTCTTCAGCCCCTTCTTTTACAAGTTTAAGGCGCTGGTCGGTGGGTAAATCTCTTTTGTTATCTTCGCCAAGTGAAAATTTCACCCTGTTAAACATGGCAGAATGTTCGGAAATATGGTCAGCTTTGACTGACTCATATTTTTTTGCTTTAACAGGAGAAAGAATCTCGCGGCATTTTCTTACGGGATCAATTGTCCGGTCAAAATTCAAAAGTGCAGGATTATAGTCGGTGGCTGCTGTAAGATAAAACACAGCTTCTGAGGCATTTTCAATATAAAAGCTGTTGTTTACAGTCTGCATGAAACCGTCTCTGACTTTCCCGGTAATAATTGCTGCAAACTTCATGTGAAGTCCGGGCGGGCAGACATCCCTGTCGGGCAGGTCAACGATCTGACCGGTCATTACAAGTTCATCTCCAGAGGCAGGTATTACTACTGCATCCTGAGCTCTCGACAGTGACAGTTTGAAAGTCAACTTTCCGGGTTGAGAGGATGTTATACGCAGAGCAATTATATTATCGGGTGCTGAGGCAAATACTTCACGGGTAAAAGTTATGCCTTCCCACGCCCATGTGGTTGTTGCAATACCGGTTTCAAGGTTCAGTTCGCGGCGATAATTTTCTCTTTTCGGGAGACTGCGGCTCTGACTGAACATCTCAATATAAATGTCGCCGAGGGGTTGGTACGAGCGTATCCGCATGGGATTGCTCCGAAGGTATTTTTCTGAAAGTTCCATTGCCTCTTTTATTTCTCCATTCAGGAGTTTCTGCTGAATGACGGGAAGATGTTCCCGGGCGTCTGCATCGGCATTTTCAACCCTCATTCCTGCCCAGATACTTTCTTCATTGAGCTGAATGCGTTCACGCATGAGGTCGCCGAACACCATGGCACCAAGCCGGCCATTCCCCACAGGCAGTGCTTCGTTCCAGTCGGTTGCAGGCTGACGGTACCATAACACCATCTGGGCATCTGTTGTCTGGCATCTTAACGATAATTGAATAAATGCAAGCAGAATTAAACAAAAAAATTTAAATGTCTTCATATTAACTATATTCTTAGTTCGTCATTCGTTATTCTTTATTCTTAATTCATTATTCAACCTCTCTTTCCCCTATCCCCCGTTCTTAATTCGCTATTCGTTATTCTTTATTCTTAATTCAATCTCTATTTATCCTTTCCCCCATTCTTAATTCGTTATTCATTATTCTTTATTCTTAATTCAACCCATCCCGGCAGGGAGACTGTTGCCTGGTAATTTGAATAATTATACAATGGGTTTCTTACCGGGCGATAGAGCCTGCCTGTTCTGGGATTATCGCTCTGAGTGTAAACCCAAATCTCATCAGGGTCCCATACAACAATTTCATCGCGGCAATCGCCGGTGATGTCGAGAACTGCATTGCACATTTCAGGGTGCCCGTCGGCGGGGAATTGCAGAACCTTTCTTCCCCATCCGTCAAATACCCCACCCTCTTTCAAGGAAGCATTATGTACAAAATATTCTTCCCCGTCGCCTTTCCAGTTGAGTGGAAGACACATGCTGCCAAACTGGTTGGGTTCGAAATCATGGTATATATTGCCATTGCTGTCGTAAAAATGTATTATGCCCTGGTTGCCCCAGAAATTAATTGTGACTGTCTCAAGACCTGGCAGATCAGTTCTGAAGTTAGCAATTGCAGGGTTCTGAACATGACCGATAAAATATCTCTTCAGTATATTTCCCTTCAGATCTAATCTAAGATAGCCGGCATTGCTCGCAGCGTACATTATTTCAGGTTCTGTCTCTGGATTTTGGTCGAAATCAACTATTGCAACACCGTCACAATGGTCTTCGATTTTATCATCAAGGCACCACAGCAGCTTGCCGTCATGATCGTAGAGTGAATACCCTATGGCAAGTTCTTCCCTGCCGTCGTTATCTATGTCGTAAGCAAAGGGATAATGCCCGGTTTTACAATTGCCTTCCCACAACACCTTCAGTTTGCTGTTCATCACCCAGAAATTTGTATATCTATCTTTTATAAGAATATTTGAAGGATAGCCTTTCCCTTCGGCATCAAAGAAGAAAAGGCAGTCGCCAAGTATCCGCGGGAACTTGTCACCTTTTATTTTAGAATAAGGTGTTGAAGCTTTGTAGAGTGTTTTTCCTGTGGCTCCGTCGGCAACTATAATTTCGAAATTCATACAATAGACCACTTCATTTTTTCCGTCGTTATCAAGGTCAATAATCTGAAATCCGACATCATTGGTAAGATGGTTTTTTTGGGGATCAGGGTTTCCTGCCTGCCATAGCATTTTGCCATCGAATGTCATTGCAGTAAGGCAGCTCAATTCGCTGTGGCTGTCGCGGGGCCATGCATGGTGCACCACCTGTCCGATAAGCACATCTTTTATTCCGTCTCCGTCGAGGTCGCCAAATCTCAGGTTGCGTCCCACACCAAACCCGTGAGTTTTAATCTTCTTCCACAGTACCATTTTAGGGTTTGCATCCTGCAACTTCAGTGACTGAAGTTCATATTCCGACTTTTTGTTTTGAAGCCTGAGATTTTCCTTATCAGATGTCAGCACCTCAATATATCTGTAAACGGCCTTTGTATCTGATATCAATCCGATTTTTCCTGTGGGATAGCTATTGTCAGAGGCTTCAAGTTTTATTTTTTTATTCAGCCAGGCTTTTATTTTGTTGTTTTCAACTCTCACTTCAAGGGTTACTTCACTGCCCGGAGTGAAACTAAAAGGTGCTTCAGCCAGAACAGTTTCTTTGAGTGAATTTACGTCATCAGCATGTCTGAACTTTATAATAATTGCTTTTGACTGTTTCAATCCGAAGAAATAAAAACAGCGGTCGTTTCTGTATCTGAAGGCTATTCCCGTGCAAAAGGTGTCACTTTCAGGTGAAAACCGCACTGTTATTTTATAGTTTTTCCATAATGAATCACCTGCAATTATCATTGGGTGGGTCCACCTTGCCGATTTGTTAAAGAAAGTCTGGTACATTGCATTGCCTGAGTCATCGTTTTTTATCTGCCATGCAGTACCCCAGCCCGAGCCTGAAGCAAAGCTTGACACAACCCAGTTGCCCTTCTGGCCTGCTTCGGGAAGATAATGATATTCTGTATGAGCGCCCACCGGTGCTGAAAAAAGCCCTGTATCGAGCCTGGAGAAATCATCCCTCAGAAGGACGTGGTTAAACCTATTATAACTACAGGAGCTGAGAGACAGGACAAAAAGAAAAGTTATCAGGTTTAATCCTGTTTTCATAATCCAGACATTTTATCTGTCGAGTTCAATGGCTGCAAGGATAAATGGTGCAACGCCTTTCGGATCGTTATCGACTCTTTTTTCGCTGATATAGTATTCATATGAGCCGTCTCTGTAGGGGTTTCCTCCGAGGCCGCAGGCTCCGCATATATTATGGACAGTGACCATTCCTTTTTCATCAACGGTAACAAACTCTTTCAGAAAGTCGTTGAAAGCATCTTCGGCAATTTTTCTGAATTTTCCATCAATATATCCAAGGCGGGCGCATTTTCCAAATACGTAAATATACATTGCGGAACCTGAAGCTTCGAGGTAATTACCTTCCCTGCCTCCCATATTCAGTACCTGATACCATAGGCCGGTTTTGGGGTCGCGCACTTTAAGGAGTGCCTCGCATGTGTTCTGCAGTATTTGCATCAGGTCGCCCCTGCCCGGATGGTTTGGCGGAAGAGCCTCGAGTATATCCATTACTGCCATAGTGTACCATCCCATTGCACGGCTCCACGGGTATTGCGATCGGCCTGTTTCCGGCTCGCACCATTTCTGTGTTCTGCTCTCATCCCACGCATGACGTAACAGACCCGTCTCACTTTCAAGAGTCTTTTCATATACCATCTTTGCCTGTGTAACGGCAACATCGAACCATTCAGGGGCATTAAACTCTCTTGCGTATTGTGCCATGTAAGTTGAACCCATGAATATTCCGTCGAGCCACATCTGCCATGGGTAGATCTTCTTATGCCAGTAGCCGCCCGACTTTGTTTTCGGGTGTGTTTTGAGCTGTTCTATAAAATTATCAAGTGCTATCTTATATTTTGGAAGCGGATTTCTTTTGTAAACAGTTAGAACATTTCTTCCGGGAAATATTCTGTCGAGGTTGTATTCATCAATGGTATAGTCTATTACCGAGCCGTCATCCCTTACAAAATAATTAACCCAATCCTCCATGTACTTTGAGTATTTCCGGTCAATATTTCCCAGCCGGTCAATAGCCATACCAAGGAAAGCCACGTCGTATGCCCATTTTGGTTTTCCAGGCACATAATGAATCAGGCTGTCGGCCTGCTTCATGACGCTATTTGCCATCCTGACTGACCATTTCAGGTCACCTTTTTGACCTGATGATTTCTGTCCGCATCCATTTAATAAAAGGATGGTAGCAAGTGCCGCTGAAATAATCGTTTGTCTGTTCATGTTAAATGATAATTTTAACTTTCTGTGGAAGGTTGTTAAAAAAGAGTTTCATGAAAATTTCCTGAAAAGTCTCAATACAATTAAATGAATTTCTGGAAATTACGATTAAATAATGATTAGTGGGATGTACTGGACTCGAACCAGTGACCTCTTGTATGTGAAACAAGCGCTCTAAACCTGCTGAGCTAACATCCCTCGATAACAAATATAAAACGAAATTTAATTAAATGTATCATGAACAATTTTTATGGTTACTTACCCGGTAAGCACAGAATAAAAGTATGAAAACAGCCAGATAGAATTCCTGAATTGCTACTTCCTGCCCCAATTATGACCGGGTTTCTCACCCATCTTCAGAACAAGCTTGCCCCCTCCAATTATATCGTTATGAGTAATACTGGTCTTGTTTAAATCTTTCCCATTAAGTTTTGCCGACTGAATATATATGCATTCATCACTATTATTCTCAGCCACTATTGTAAAAGTCTTTCCGTTATCCAGGTGTATTTTAATCTTCCGGAACAGGGGGCTACCTATTTGATATTCAGGTATACCCGGCGTTATAGGATAGAAACCCATCGCTGAGAATACATAAAATGCCGATAAACCCCCGCCGTCTTCATCGCCCGGAATACCCATCAGGTCGTTTCTGAACCATGTGTTCAGAAGCATTCTTATACGTTTCTGTGTTTTCCATGGTTTTCCAACAAGGTTGTAAAGATAAGGTATATGCATTGAGGGTTCATTGCCCATAACGAACTGACCTACATTTCCAGTTGCATCAGGTAAAACTGCATAATACTGCCACTTCGACCTGCCCAATGGCACTGTGAAGAGGAGATCAAGCTTCTCATCGAACTTCTCAGGTCCTCCCATCATATTTATTAAGTCGTCGAAAGCATGATAAGGTTGCCAGATGTACGTCCAGCCATTGTTTTCGTCGTAATAATCACGGGCACCAAGTCCACCGTCGAACCTGTAATCAAAAGGTTCTATCCAGTTGCCTTCACTGTCTTTCGGATGATAAAAACCTGTTGCCGTGTTGAAGAGATTTCTGTAGTTCAGACTTCTTTTTCTGAAAAATTCATAATCATCTTCCTTACCAAGTGCCTTCGCCATCTGCGCCATGCACCAGTCGTCGTACGACGATGCAAGCGTAACAGCTACCGATTGCCGCTTCTCAAATGAATGAACTTCAGGTACTGTTTCAGCTTCACCCTTCTTCAACCCCGGGAACCACCCCTTCTCATCGTAAAACTTATCCAGCACAGTGGCAGGTCCCTTAACCCATGGTAGCTTTGTTTCCTCCATTATAGTCTTTTTCAGTTGGTTATAAGCCTCTTCCAGACTGAATCCCCTGATACCCTTGTTCCACGCGTCGAGCACAACGGCCGCAAAATGATTTCCGTTCATGGCATGATTATCTCCGGTAACCACAGGAAATGTAGGCATCCAACCGCTTTGTCTTGCACTGCGGATATAGGAATTGATCTTTTCATCCTGTAGTGAAGGATTGAGAATAACCTGTAGCGGATGAAGAGCCAGATGGGTATCCCATACCCAGTCGTCGGTATAATATGCTGTATCTCCAGCAGGTTCAGGTTTGCCAGTCCAGGGACTGTAATACCAGCCATCCTCGGTGATATCTATCATCCTTTCAAAACAGCGGTAAAGAGAGGTGTAAAAAACAACCTGCTGGTTATGAGTACCACCCTCTGTCTCAATTTTTGAAAGAGTGTTGTTCCAGATTTCCCGGCCCTCCTTCACTATTGATTCAAAGTTCCATCTGTCGCTGCTTTTGTAAAGATTACTTTTTGCCTGCTCAGCACTGATATATGAAATTCCGTATCTGACTTTGATTTCAGAAGGTTTTTGCTCCCTGCCGAAAGAAGCATATAATGCCACCCTGTTGCCTGCTATTGAATTCACAGCCAGCAAAGTATCGTTCCGTCTCGCTGAAACACTATTGGGCTCTCTATCGAACTCCAGCCAGAGCCACGTTTTTACACCATTAAATGTATCGAAACCAATAACTGTATCATCGTTAAGCGACAATTCGCCCTGTCCTGTGGTGCGAAGGATAATCCCAGCATCGCTCCCTCCAGGGAAACCAATTCTGAAGAATCCCGCTTTTTCTTCCGGAGTAAATTCAACTTTAATGTCAGGTTCAGTAAGAGTTACTTTATAATAGTAAGGTGTAATCTTCTCATTATCATAGATATATGAAATATTTACCGGAACACTACCGGGATTTCCGGTAAAAGGTGTTATTCCGAATATTTTACCAGAGCGGTGCGAAATAATGTTCAGTGGAAATCCTGGTATCCTGTATGCAGTATAATCTGCCCTGTCGGGATAAAACCTGAGCATACTGTTAGGCCTGTGAACTGTAGGATATGTCGGAACAAGAAGATGGCTGATATTCCCGATGTAAGGATTAACAAGGTCAACAGGTTCCTGTTCTTTTATGCAGCAACCGGTCAAAAGAGCTGCTGAAATAATTGAAAAAAGAAAAAGTCTTGACATGGACATGTCTGATTTTATTTAATTGTTCTTAATATCTTCTCTAAAAAAGTTGTTCGTTTTAAAATTAAAATTTTATTTAGCATAATAGAAAAAATCAGCATATGAAAAAATCAATAATTCTTTTCCTGACAATATGCACACTTGTAGCCATAGTGTCATGCAGACCTAAGGAGACACCCGTTACCCCGGAGACAGCTCTGGAAAGGTATTTGAATAATGGAGACAGGACATTCTCCTGGGAGATAAAGGAAAATTTCGAAGAGGGCAATATGAAGGTTGCTATTCTGAAACTAACATCGCAGAAATGGCGTGAATACACATGGGTTCATCAGCTTACTGTTGTTACGCCTGATGAAGTAAAGCATAACTGTGCATTACTTTTTATAACCGGTGGAAGTTTGAAAGACGGTGAACCCAGGTGGAAAGGCAGGAATGACAATTTACTTGGGATGCTTTCTGCAATTGCACAGAGGAACAAAGCTGTTATTGCGGTGATTTCACAGGTTCCTAATCAACCACTTTATGATACTCTTACAGAGGATGCATTAATCTCCTTTACTCTGCATAATTACAAACAGGATAAAGATTATTCCTGGCCGTTGCTGTTTCCAATGGTTAAAAGTGCTGTTAGAGCAATGGATGCAGTTACGGATTTCTGTAAAAAGGAGCATGGAGCCGAAATCAATGAGTTTGTTCTTTCAGGTGCTTCAAAAAGGGGGTGGACCACATGGCTTACCGGCTCGCAGGATAAAAGAGTTGTAGCAATAGCACCCATGGTGATAGATGTTCTCAATATGCCTGTTAATATTGCTTATCAAAAAGAAGTGTGGGGAGATTATAGCGCAGAGATAGAAGATTATGTGAGGCTCGGCATTGCACAGGACCTTTCCACATCTGAAGGACAGGAGCTTGTGGCGATGATTGATCCTTATTCGTACAGGGATAAACTCACGATGCCCAAGATGATATTTATCGGAACCAACGATCCCTACTGGCCTGTTGATGCGGTAAAAAATTACATAAACGAAATACCCGGTGAAAACTACATTCATTATGTACCCAATGCCGGACATGATCTGGGCGACGGCCGTCAGGCAATAAATGCACTGAATGCTTTTTTCGGAACAGTAATAAACCATTTGCCTCATCCATCGTGTGAGTGGGAAGTTAAGTATGACACCCTTTTTGCCGAGCTCACCGTTAAGGCATCTCAAGGACTTAAAAGTGCAAGATTATGGATGTGCGATTCTCCCGACAGGGATTTCAGGAATGACATCTTTGTGGTAAAAAACATTGAATATCAGGATATTTCAAACATCAAGACCAGGGTTTACTATCCTGAAACAGGTTTCAGGGCTTTTTACATCGATCTTGAATACCCATCTCCTTCGGGTGGAGAATATACGAAAAGCACCAGGATGTTTGTATGCAGTAACAGGGAGCTTTTCCTGAACTGAATAGTCATAAATACAATCTACCTATCCGGTTGAACTGGTAAGTCAGATAGCCTGGTAGCTGTGCAGGCGTTTGTAGAAGCCGTTATCTTTTCCCATAAGCTCTTTATGAGTGCCTGTCTCTACTATCCGTCCGCTGTCGAGTACAATAATAACATCGGCATTCTGAATTGTTGAGAGTCTGTGGGCTATAACTATAGAGGTACGGTTTTTCATTAGTCTGACTATTGCTTCCTGGACGTAGCGTTCCGATTCGGTATCGAGTGAAGAGGTTGCCTCGTCGAGGATGAGTATTGGAGGATTAGCCATTATTGCCCTTGCTATGCTGATACGTTGCCGTTGACCACCGCTAAGCTTGCATCCGCCCTCACCAACAGTAGTCTCATATCCGTTTTCCGTCTCCATAATAAAATCATGAGCATTGGCAATGCGTGCAGCATTTATAACATCTTCCATTGAAAAAGACTCCATACCGAATGCAATATTCTCTGCAAAAGAAGTATTGAACAGAATCGGATGCTGGCTTACTATGCCCATCAGATTCCTCAGGTCTTTAATCTTTAAATCCCTGATATCAATTCCGTCGAGAAGTATCCTTCCGCTGTCAACATCCATGAAACGTGGTATAAGATCAACAAGTGTTGATTTACCACTACCCGATTTACCAACAATTGCAACTGTTTGTCCTTTTTCGATTCTCAGATTTATGTCTTTTAGAACTGGCTCGGTGCCGTATGAAAACCATACATTCTGAAATTCAATTGCTTTGTTGAACGATTTGACGGGCAGGGCATTCTCCTTTTCCTTTATTTTTTCCTCGGCGTTGAGCAGCTGGTCGAGCCGTTCGATGGATGCCAGCCCTTTCTGAATCATGAAATAGCCAGTTGTTATATTTTTTGCAGGAGGTATTATCTGTGAAAAGACTACCATAAAGGTGATAAGTTTGTCGGGTGTCATATTTCCCACTCCGCTAATTGCCAGCCTGGCACCGAAATACATAAGTATCATTATAACAATTGTAGCAAGGAATTCACTGAGCGGTGAAGCAAGATATGCCTTTCGGGTAACCCGCCTGAATATTTTGGTATACCTCTCATTGCTGTCTGTAAACTGTGATGTAACTTTTTTCTCAGCGTTAAAGCCTTTTATAATCCTCAAGCCCGAAAGTGTTTCTTCCACCTGCGACAGGAGTCTTCCGAGGCTCTGCTGGCCGGCAAATGATGATGACTTAAGTGTTTTACTTGCTTTTCCAATCAACCACCCGCTTACAGGCATCATTATCAGAGCAAAGAGTGTCAATTCTACACTTGTCACCATTAAGTAAACAACGAAGATTATTATGTAAAGTGGATCCCTGAACATCATTGTGAGTGATGACATTACAGATAGCTCAATCTCCTGCACATCGTTGGAAATTCTGGTCATTACATCTCCTTTTCGTGCATCACTGAAGTATGACAGGGGCAGCCTTAATACTTTGTCATAAAGTTTTTTACGGAGGTCGCGAACAGTTCCTGCCCTGATATAAGCCATATTATTATTTGCAAGGAAAATAAAACCGTTTTTAAGCAGGCTTGCTATAATTACTATCACACAAACAAGAAGAATAGTCTGAGCCTCACCGTGTTCTGTTACATAAGAATAAAATTTATATCTCCCGAAAGCCAGAATCCACTGCAGGCTGAGCACAAATTCCCCTGGCTCAGGAGCAGCTTTCACACCTTTAAAAAGAAGGTTCAGAAATGGTCCAACAAGTGTATATGTGAAGAGTGCAAAAAATGCACTGATAATATTGAACAGGACATTTTTTATAGCCTGCCACCTGTATGGTGAGATATATTTAAAAAGTATCCTTATTGTGTTCATTCCCCTTCAAAAGTTAAATTCCCGTATAATTAAACGGAGTAATTGCCTTTAATTCTTTGCGTACTTCCTCTCTTATATCCAGGCTATCGATAAAATTCATTATTGTTTCGCGTGTTACTCCTTCTTCTTTTCGTGTAAGTTCGGCAAGCATTTCATACGGTTTATCATAACCTTCCCTTCTAAGAATGGTTTGTATTGCTTCGGCAACCACAACCCAGTTATTTTCAAGGTCTTCTCTTATTTTTGTCTCATTAATCACCAGTTTATCAAGCCCTTTCAGCAAAGAGCCAAAAGCAATAACTGTATGTGCAAAAGCCACGCCTATATTTCTGGTTACTGTTGAATCTGTTAAGTCGCGCTGGAGTCTCGAAACCGGAAGCTTTTCTGCCATATGGATTAAGAGTGCATTTGCGATTCCGAAATTTCCTTCGGCATTTTCAAAGTCTATCGGGTTTATTTTATGAGGCATGGTGGACGAGCCTACCTCGCCTTTTTTTGTTTTCTGTCCGAAATAGTCCATTGAAATATACATCCACATGTCTCTTGCAAGGTCGGTGAGTATGACATTGATTCTTTTCATGTTGTCAAACAGTGCTGCAAGATTGTCGTAATGCTCAATCTGCGTTGTAGGGAATGACCTTTTGAGGCCAAGTACTCCGTTGACAAAATTTTCTGCAAAAGCATTCCAGTCGATGTCAGGGTATGCGGCTTTATGGGCGTTCATATTGCCTGTTGCCCCTCCGAATTTTGCGGAATAAGGTATCTGTGAGAAATATTTTATCTGTTCATCGAGCCGTACAACGAACACGGCGAACTCTTTTCCGACTCTTGTCGGAGAAGCCGGCTGGCCATGGGTATGCGCAAGCATCGGAATGTTTTTCCATCTCTCCGACATATCTGCAAGTGTTTCTCTGATTTCAAATAGCAATGGAGTATAGACATAAGCCATTGCATCTCTTATTGAGAGTGGCAGAGCAGTGTTATTGATATCCTGCGAGGTTAGACCAAAATGGATAAACTCTTTCCATTTCTCAAGTCCAGAATTCGTAAATTTCTCCTTTAGAAAATACTCAAGAGCCTTAACGTCGTGGTTGGTAATCTTTTCGTACTCCTTAATCTTTCTGGCATCTTCAACTGTAAATTCCCTGTAGAATGAACGAAGCAGGTCGTATTTCTCGACATCAAAATCCTTAAGTTGTGGAAGTGGAATATCGCACAGGGCAATAAAATATTCAACCTCAACCATTGTACGGTATTTCATCAGAGCGAACTCCGAGAGATAATCCGCAAGTTCATCCGTTTTGTGCCTGTACCTGCCGTCAACAGGTGATATTGCCATCAGGGAATCAAAGTCCATATCCTATGAGTTTTATTATTAAGGTCATAAACCTTTCAAAGCAAAAGTAGTATTTTAGTCGCGAAAAAAATCAAATAACCCGTTCAAATAAATCAAAAACGGGAAAATTTGTCAATAATGGAAAAAATCAGGATTTCGATTGTAAAATATGCCAATTCGTATCCATTTGTATGGGGTCTGAAGAACAGCAATCTGGAAAAAGAGGCAATAATTGAAACAGATCATCCGGCTGTCTGTGCATCGAAGTTAATCAATGGAAAAGTTGACATTGGTCTCATTCCTGTTGTTTCATTGCCGGAAGTAAAAAACCATGAAATAATAAGTGACTACTGCATTGGCGCATACGAAAAGGTTAAGACTGTAATGCTACTGAGCAACAGCAGTTTTGAGGCGATAAAAACTGTTTATTTAGATTACAGGTCAAGGTCGTCGGTTGCGCTGGCAAGAGTTCTGGCAAAAAATATGTGGAAAAGAGAATTTGTCTGGAAAGAAACTGATAAAGATTTTGATTTTCTTAACATATCTGAAGATGAGGCTATAGTAGTTATTGGTAATCAATGCTTTGAATTTGAACCCCATTTCAGTTTCGGTCTTGACCTTGCTGAAGAGTGGAAGAAATACACGGGTTACCCATTTGTCTTTGCCTGCTGGGCGGCAGGCAGAAAAATCGACAGGGATTTTCTGGAAAAGTTTGACCGGGCGCTAAGGTTTGGGCTGGATAATATTGACAGGGTAGTTGAGGATTTCAGTAATTCATCGCCAATGAGAGGTGAAACTTTGAAAAAATATTTAACTCACAATATTGACTATATTTTTGACGAGAAAAAGAAGGAAGGATTGAAGTTGTTTATGGGAATGGTTAAAGAACTTTAATTTCTTTATAACAATCTGTATTTCTGTATCTTAATAGCATAACATTTTTTAAATTGTAAAATTTTTTCTATGGTATATTTTTATTATCTTTGATTGTTAGTGGTTGAACTTTAAAGAAGGATAATCATGAGCAGAACACTCACTTTCAATGAATTAAGAAGCATTAAGGATCGTCTTCCTTCTGGAAGCATTAAAAAAATTGCCGATAAGCTTAATTTGAGTGAAGAAACAGTAAGGAATTATTTTGGAGGCTGGAATTTTGAAAAAGGTGAGAGTGCGGGTTTGCACTATGAAAAGGGTCCAAACGGAGGGATTGTGGTGATAGAGGATACGACAATTCTCGACATGGCAGAAAAGATGATAAAGACAACAAAATAGCAGATCCTCTTATTTTTGATTTCCCTGTAAATTATTACGTACGGTTTTTATCTATACGGATGGATATTCAGAGGGCATTTCTCAATGCCGAAAAAAATTATCAGAAGAACCTGGAGCAATTTACTGCAGAGGTATTCAGTGGTATTTTTTTGCCGTCGCACGGACTGGAGCATCACAGAAGGGTGTGGTTAAATGCTGTTGAGATAGCTTCAGAGAGTGATTTATCAGGGGTGGAAGATCTGTACAAGTTTGCTGGCAAGCTGATAATTGCATGTTACCTTCATGATACAGGAATGGCTTATGACCGCGGGGAGCGTCACGGTATAAAAAGTGTTGAATTGTGCAGAAGGTACCTTGAGAAACACGGCCTTCCCGGGAATGAATATGAAGACATGCTTGAAGCGATTGAAAAACATGATTACAAAGAAGTACAAGCAGGAAGCAACAACAATTTATTGGGCCTTATTCTGAATACTGCAGATGATCTGGATGCATTCGGCTTTGCAGGGATTTACAGATACATTGAAATATATCTTGAAAGAGATATACCGTTAAAAATTTTAGGCGAAAAGATCCTTGGCAATGCATCGGGAAGGTTTGAGAATTTCAAAAAGTCATACGGCAGTAAGGCGCATCTGTTCAACCGTCATCTAGAAAGGTTCAGAATAGTTGAGGATTTCTGCAATAATTACATAAAAGAATCAGAAAGATATCGTTTCGGAACAGGTAAACCACAAGGCTATTGCGGCATTGCAGAGGTTATTAGCATAATGCTTCAAAACCATTTAAACCCTGTGCATGGACTGGATCAATCCAATATAACTAAAAATATAGATGATTCAGTTATCAGATGGTATTTCACGGAACTGAAGAAAGATTCATTTCATATACCTTAACCTCTACGAGGTAAAAAACAATCATTGCTGGCATTATCTCTTACAAAACCTTATGCCCTACGGGCAATAAGATAATTCAGGTAAGCTATTTTCGCATATAGGAATTCGGTCCCAAAATTTACATATAACCAGTACCCCGCAGGGGTTCTGGTCATATAGATCTATGGGATTATGTATTCATTTAAATAATAAGGAAAGATAGCCCCCTCTTTACGAAGTAGAGAGGGGGTTGGGGGTGAGTACATGAGGAAAATCCATTGCTACAAACATGCCGTTCCTCCGGAGCTGATAATTTAGAAATGAATGATATTAAAGCCCCCTGCCAGGGGGTTGGGGGGTCAACATGAACCACAAGCCCCCTTCTCAGGGGGTCAGGCAAGTAAAGAAAGTAAGAGTAGTTACCTTTATTTTATTATAAAATCAAGCACCGGCACATCTTCCAGGTAAGCAACGAGGTGATCGTTACGATGCAGTGGGCCGACGCCAGGAGGAGTGCCTGTAAAGATCAAGTCGCCAGTCTTCAGAGTGAAAAAGACTGATATATACTCTATTATCTCTGCTATGCTGAATATCATATCCGATGTGTTCCCATGCTGAACAATCCTGCCATTTATTTCAAGTCTGAAATCCAGATTGTTTAGATCCTTCTTCAGGCTTTTTACCGGCAGAAACTTTCCTATCGGTGCAGCTCCATCAAAGCATTTTGAAAGCTCCCAGGGATGATTCAGCTTACGCAGGTGGGTCTGAATATCGCGGGCTGTTATATCGATACCCAGTGTCACCTCATTAAAATAGCGGTGTGCATACTTTGCAGCAATGCCCTTGCCCAGCCTGTCAATCTTCACCACCAGCTCAACCTCATAGTGAATATCTTTTGAAAAGTCGGGAAGAAAAAAAGGTTTGTTGTTTTTCAATAGTGCCGAATCAGGCTTAAGAAAAATCATCGGCTTTTCCGGCAAACTCATATTAAGCTCGGTAGCATGCTGTTTATAATTCAATCCCACGCAGATTATTTTCATATAGAAATATGCAAATAATTGATTATCAACATTATTACTTTAAAACTTTTCATTGAAACCCTAATTCTACCCTTCCTTCCGGGTAAAAGGATTTATTTTCCGAACTGACGGAGTTTTATTTCTGTCAGAACTTTTTTAGTATAAAGGGAGAACTCGCCGTTCATCATCCACGAATAATATGCCGGGTCTTCCTTCAGCACTTCTTCAACCAGCCTGCCCTTATACTTGCCGAAATTGAAAACCTCTCTTCCCTGTTCATCATAGATAATTCTTCCAACAAAATCTGCATTATTGTTATATGAACTGAATTCAGCCAGTTTCTTAACATCATTCTCCAGATCGGGATATCTTTCAAGCTGGGCTTTCAGTATCTCGTATGTTGCCTGCGTATCAGCCTTTGAGCTATGAGCATCTTCAAGTTCCTTTCTGCAGTAAAACAGATATGCTGCACTCAGGGTTCTCTGCTCCTTTTTATGAAAAATAACCTGGACATCCACATATCTCCTGCGTCTGAAATCAAAATCAATATTTACCCGCAGGAACTCTTCCGCAAGTAACGGGATATCAAACCTGTTGGCATTATAACCGGCAAGATCGCAGCCTTCGAGAAAATCAGCCAGTTTTTTTGCTATTTCTGCAAACCGGGGTGCGCCGGCAACATCTTCATCGGTTATTCCATGTACAGCAGTAGCTTCTACGGGTACAGGCATTTCCGGGTTAACCCTTGTCGAAAACCACTCCTCCTTCCCACCCGGAGATATTTTGAGCACGGAGATTTCAACTATCCTGTCCCTGATGATATTTGTGCCGGTGGTTTCGAGGTCGATAAAAGCCAGAGGCCTTTTGAGCTTCAGTTCCATTTCAGGCGTTTATCATCATGGGCATCAGAAGCATCAGAAGGTCTTCCGATTCATTTTCTGTCTCTGACGGCAGAAAGAGCCCGGCACGTGTCGGATCGGCCAGTTCTACAATAACCTCAGGCGACGACAGGTTGGCAAGAATTTCCAGAAGGAATGCAGCCTTGAAACCGATCTCCATTTCATCTCCCTCATACTGGCAGGCTATACGCTCGTATGCTGAAATTGAAAAATCAATATCCTGTGCAGAAACTGTTACCTGGTTTCCGGTAAGATGTAGCCTCACAAGATTGCTTGCCTGATTTGAGAAGACGGAGACACGCTTAAGTGTGTTGTAAAATCCTGCCCGGTCAACTATAAGCTTACGCGGATTGTTTCTGGGAATGACCGAATTATAATTTGGATAATTTCCTTCAACCAGGCGGCACACAATCTTGTAATCAGCAAGTGTAAAAAATGCATTCTTGTCGTCAAACTCAACCGAAACCTGTCCTTCTTCCCTGGGAAGGATATTCTTCATCAGGCCTGCCGGTTTCTTTGGCAGAATGAAGGAGCATGGCACATCAGACTTTGCGTCGGTGCGCTGATACCTCACAAGTTTATGTGCATCGGATGCGACAAATGTTACCTTTTCCGGCGAAGCTTCCACGAGAATCCCTCCCATAACGGGCCTCAGCTCGTCATCGGCAGTTGCAAAGATGGTTTTGTTAATGCCAGCAAGCAGCACATCAGCACCCATCGTGTAGGCAAACCTCTTTTCCTTCCTTACTGAAGGCAGAACAGGAAAATCAATTCCGTTCTGACCCATTGCATTGAATTTACCGTTCTCCGAAATAATTGTCACAGCCAGTGTATCGAGGTTGATATCGAAAGTGAGAGGCTGGTCGCTGAATTCCTTTAAGGTCTCAAGTATAAGCCTGGCAGGCACAGCAATCAGTCCCTTGCCTTCCGCATTCTCGATTTTCAACCGCGTAATCAATGTTGTCTCAAGATCGGATGCTGTTATTTCCAGCTCATTGTCACTGAGATTAAAAAGAAAGTTATCAAGAATAGGCAGTGTGTTTTTTGAGCTTATTACTCTGCTTATCGACTGCAGATGTCCGAGAAGTTTGCTGCTAGATACTACAAATTTCATATTGTCGAATTTAATGTTTAACAATATT